>Ga0214921_10000120_pt1 | contig 150241 bp, 135 predicted proteins | sample LL1505_MetaG_FD_177992 | JGI IMG/M metagenome (GOLD analysis project Ga0214921, IMG submission 177992) | Freshwater microbial communities from Lake Lanier, Atlanta, Georgia, United States - LL-1505 | ecosystem: Environmental > Aquatic > Freshwater > Lake | place: USA: Georgia | collected... | reverse complement strand
ATCACTCACGCGGCATTGCTGGATCAGGCTTTCGCCCATTGTCCAATATTCCCCACTGCTGCCTCCCGTAGGAGTCTGGGCCGTGTCTCAGTCCCAGTGTGGCTGATCATCCTCTCAGACCAGCTAAGGATCGTAGCCTTGGTGAGCCTTTACCTCACCAACTAGCTAATCCTACGCGGGCTCATCCCTAGGCGATAAATCTTTGGTCCGAAGACATCATACGGTATTAGCAGTAATTTCTCACTGTTATTCCGTACCTAAGGGCAGATTCCCACGCGTTACGCACCCGTGCGCCACTAACCCCGAAGGGTTCGTTCGACTTGCATGTGTTAGGCATGCCGCCAGCGTTCGTTCTGAGCCAGGATCAAACTCTCAAGTTCATGCAACCAGCTGCTACGGGGAAAACCGTTTGCAACTGACTGTTGTTCAGGAGCTTATTCTGTTCACAAGATCACTAACGTAACCGGCAAAAAGCCGGTGTGCTATGTGGTATTGAGACATATAAGCTTCGGTTTAACCACGGCACTCGGAACCTGAAATCCCGAACCGTGGACCGCCGCCCACATGTCCCTTCATTTTAACCTACGATGAGAAAGAGCGACACCGAACATTACCCTGGCAAACCAAGTTCCTGACCGGTATCAATTTCGAGGTCGGCGGCAAACGCTTTGCTCTGGTCCAGTGGACCGGGGCGGTGGGTTCGTCGTCGGCGACGGAGGCGGCTTATGGTCCGCTCGAAAGTCTCCGTCAACAACTTTTTTTTCCGGCGCTTCCGAATTACTTCGGAAGCTTGAAATCCCCGGCACCGCAACGATTGTCTGCCCACCTTTAGGGTGGGTCAAGGTGACCGTTGCTGTTGTCTTAGCTGCCTGGGGAGCGTCGCTCGGAAGCGGCGTCCCCGTTGGCCGGGAGCGCTCCTCTATGGGCGACCCACCGGCCTTGCAAGCGCTTTTTTGCGAGATCGTGTAATTTTCTGTCTCTTCCTTGGAAGAAGTGAACCTTCTCCACAGGGCGCCTGTGGGGACTACCGCCATCACATCAAGGCAAGCCCGGCAGAATCAGTCCACCCCGATGCCCGAATCCGGCAGAATCGCCTCCACAGTCGCCGCTTGGCAGCTCTAGGCCCTGTACAGAATCGGGTATTCCGCCGAAGCAATCGATCAGACGTGCCCGCATCAGCTGGCGATATAGTGCTTCAACGATTCGGCTTCGGCCTCGGCGTCCTCGATTCGGCGCTTCACGAGATCACCGATCGAAACGAGACCCAACAGCCGGTCACCCTCCAGCACGGGCAGATGTCGGAATCGGCGGTCGGTCATGATCGCCATGGCATCGCACACGTTCATGCGTGCGTCGGCCGTGATCACCGGCGCCGTCATGAGATCAGCGGCGGTGACATCGTGCACGCCCTTCCCGTGCAGGTGCATGCAGCGGCAGATGTCACGCTCGCTCACCAGGCCGGCAATGACATCACCATCCATCACCAGCACTGCGCCGATGCGATGTTCATGAAGCAGGGCAACAATGTGGGTGATCGGCGAATCGCGGCCGACTGTGACAGGCGGCTTCTTGCCGACGAGAATCGAACCGAGCATGATTCGCCTCCCAATAAGGGCGCCGAATTGGCGCCGCGGGCGGCAATCATGCGCCCATCACCACCGGAAGGCAAAGTACAATGAATGGCCCAGGCCCCAACCCTTCCGAGTCGGCTGCCGCCAGCGCTGCCTGGGTGCCGTTCTGGCGCCTGATGCGCATCGTGGCACTGTGTGCGCTGCTGGCCGTACTGGCCGCGCTGGGCTGGCTGCAGGCCACAGGTGCGCCACAGCGATGGGAATTGTGGCTGGCGGTGGCCGGCGGCGTTGGCGGCTCTGTGTTGCTCAGTGGCGCGCTGATGGGCCTGGTGTTCGTCTCCAATCGCTCCGGCCACGACGACAGCGTGGGCCGGGGCGACTAGGGGCGGGCGTCAATCAGCCGCTTCGGTTTCCGCTGCCGGCTTGCGGGTGCGGCGACGCACGGGCTTTTCAGTCGGAGCGGCTTCGGCGGCGACGGATTCGGCCGGAACCGGCGCTGCCGGGGCTTCCTCCGCATCGCGACGCACGCTCAGGCGACGGCCCTCGCCGCGCGAGACGGGGGGTGGCAGCGCCTGCAGAAACGATTCGCGGTCATCGATCGCCGGTGCATCAGTTGAATCCTGATCCCGCGGCTGCTCCGACCGTTCCGGCCGGCGATCACGGCGATCACGCTGCCAATCATGGCGGTTGCCGTCGGCGCCACGATCTTCACGTGGCCGATCTTCACGTGGCCGATCTTCACGGGGACGGTCTTCACGCGGGCGCTCGTCACGCGGACGTTCGTCACGGGGACGGTCATCGCGAGGGCGATCATCACGGGGACGTTCGTCACGGGGACGGTCATCACGGGGACGGTCGTCCCGGCTGCGGCCATCACGGTTGCGATCATCCCGGCGACCACGCTCACGGTCATCGCGGGGGCGATCGTCACGCGGCCGGTCATCGCGGGCGCGCTCATCACGGCGTTGATCGCCGTCATCACCGCGATCGTCTTCACCCTCGGCATTGCCGCTGTCGCCGTCCACGCCGTCATCATCATAGCCGTCACGGCCATTGCGGCCTTCGGGCTGGCGATCACGATGATCGCCCAGAATGCGGAAATAATGTTCGGCGTATTGCAGATAATATTCTGCCGTCACCCGATCGCCGGCCTGTTGGGCATCACGCGCCAGGGCACGATATTTTTCCAGAAGCTGGGTGGCATTGCCGCGCTGGCGGTTATCAAGCCGGGCGCCATAATTGTTGCCGCCAGCCATTTGTTGCGGGCGCGGACCGGTGTTGCCGCCTCCACGCCGCCGCCGCTGGTTGTTCCTGATCAAGATCGTTGTCCCCGTTGACTGGCCGTATCGCGGCGGCTGTTGGGTGTAATCATGCCCTTCGCGCGGTTCGGACGCCGGGGGCCAACAGGCCCATCCGCGACCGAACTTGCCCTTTGCTGGCGTACCGGCTGATGCTGCGCGAGAGGCAGCCCGCTGCTTTCCTGCTGCGGCTACCTGAGTGCGCCTTAGCCGGGCAAATCCCATCCGCCAAGGGAAAAACGACGCAGGCCGCTCAGCGTGCCACCTTGGGCGCCATGCCAGCCATCAACTGGAAGCAGGCTTCCGGGTCCTGCCGCTTCAGGCCGAGCAACTGCATTTCGGCCGCGCCGTCCCGGCCGACGGGAATTTCGGGCACATTGCCCGTGATCCCGGCGATGATCTGCGCGGCTGCCTCGTGGATGGAAATGCCGGCATCAACCGGATCCTCGCCATCACCCTTCTGGCTGCCATCACCGCGCAAGGCGTTCTTGCCAATACCGGTGGCGACAAAGCCGGGGGTGAGCACGTGCACCTGCACGCCATATTGGGCGGTCTCGGCCCTGAGCGCGTCGGACCAGCCGACCAGCGCATGTTTGGCAGCACAATAACCGGTGCGCAGCGGCGAGCCGACCTTGCCGGCGACCGAAGCGTTGTTGATGATTCGCCCCGAGCCGCGCTGCACCATGGCCGGCAGCACCAGCTGGGTCAGCCGCAGCGGCGCGAAGAAGTCCACCTCCATCAGAGTGCGGTAAACCGGGAATTCGGTATCGAGCGCCAGGCTGCGTTGCGAAATGCCGGCATTGTTCACCAGCCAATCGACACCGCCGGTCACCGCCGCCACCTGCGCGGCAATGGCCGGCAGCGAATCAAGATCGGTCACCTCAAATGCTTCAACAATGCTGCCAGGGCATTGGGCGGCCACCTCATCCAGCGCTGCCTGGTTACGCCCCGACAGCACCAGCCGCGCGCCCTGTGCCGCCAGCGCCAGCGCCAGCCCCTTGCCGATCCCGGCCGAAGCGCCGGTGATCCAGATGGCCTTGCCTGCAACATCGCTCATTGGAAATAACTCCAGCCGGCGGCCGGCACGCCGATCAAAATCGGGTGGGCCCACAAGATCAAGAACCACAACAGCAGCCCGCCCAGCACCGGCACCAGACCGGGCCAGATCGCGCTCCATGGTTGGCGGCCGGCCACGATGGCCAGAAACGGAAAATGCGAGGTGCGCGCCATGTGAGCGGCATAGGCCGGGTTCTGCGCTTTCTTCTTGCCGTCCTGCATGGCCGTGCCGAACAACGCCAGTACGGCCACACCGCTGGCCAGCACGATGGTGCGCGGATCAGCGGTCATCATGATGTGCACGCCGGCCCAGATCGCCATACTCCACATCATCGGGTGGCGAGTGATGCGCTGCAAGCCCTTGGGTTCCCCCTTCACGCCCGGCATCATCGCCGGGTTGGGCGCGCTCACCGATCCCACGAAGAAGATGCAAGCCACCAGCATCGCCGCCAGCGCCGGGATATAAGCGCCTGCCGGCGTATCCCACAGCCGTTCCTTGGGCGTCTCGCGCCACAACTGCACGGCGCTGCCAAAACTGGCCAGCGCCACCAGCGAATAGACGACGGCGAAGCCCTTCTCCCCAAGCCGCGCCACCAACGGGCCACGCAGAGGGTGCGACAGCAATTCATGGCTGACCACGAACAGGCCTACCAGGAGCGCCAGCAGCATCAGATCAGACACGCGATACCCCTCTTCCGGCCGGCGGTTCGCCGGCGGCTCTTCATTGCCGCCGCTTCAAGTTGCGGCTCAGCGCGGATATTGCAACGGCAGATCAATGCGGCCAAGCGCTTTGTAACGCTGCGCCAATAAGGTCTGCCGGCTGGTCATCGGCTGGGCCGCTCCATCAATCCATACGGCAACTGGGGAGCTCATCAGTTCCAGCGGATCTCCATCCCACATCACGAGATCGGCCCGCTTGCCCACTTCCAGTGTGCCGGTATCGGCCAGCCCCAGGATGCGCGCGGGGTTGGCCGTGATCGCCGCCAGCGCCTGCGCCTTGGTGAGGCCTTTGCCGCCGGGCACCGTGCCCTGCCCCACCGCATTGCCCGCATAACCGGGCAGATTGACCGGCGTGGTGCCGCCCACCCCGCCCAATGGACCCAGCACCACCGTGACGCCAGCGGCCTGGAGATGGCCGGCATTGTTGCGCGATGCTGCCAGCCCTTCGAAATCGTCGGGCAGATCATAAAGGCTGTGGGTGATCACTGGGACGCCAGCGCGGGCAATCTGCGCTGCCACCAGCCAGGCCTCGCGCGCGCCAACCAACACCGGGCGCAGCGCCGGGTAACGGCCCTTCAGCTTCAGCACCTCCAGTATGTCGGAGGCGCGTTCGACATGCACCATCAGCGATTGCGCACCGCTCAGCACCGGCAGCAGCGCCTCCACGTCGCGGCGTTTGACCAGCGAGCCGCTGTCATCGCCGCCTACGCTCGCCGCCGGGTTGGCAGCCAGCCGTTTGGCGGCATCAAGCAGGTCGATCAGTTGGGCATAGGCCGCCGGACGCGAACCTCCAGCCAACCGCGCGCCAGCTTCGCCCAGCTCGACATATTGGAACGCCCGCGGCCGGGTGACGGTGGGTCCGTTGGCCGCCAGGCTGACGACAGCCCCCTGCCCGCCGAACACAGCATTGCCCGAATCGGGCACGGCAGCCGCGCGGGTGACGCCGGCCATGCGGTAAATGGCAAAATGCAGCGAGCCGGGGTTGATGGCGGCGGCCATATCGAGCGCGGCCGAATAGGGCGAGGTGCGTGCGCTGCCATCGCTGGTTTCGCGCACGCCGCCCACTTCGGTGAGGCCCAGATCGCTGGGTACGGCAACAATGCCCGGCGTGACGGGCTGACCCTTCGCGTCGATCACCATCGCGCCGGCCGGTATGGCCACACCAGCGCCGATGGCGGTGATGCGGCCATTGTCGATGATGATGGTGGCATTGCGGATCATCTCCTCACCACGCGCGGTGTGGGCGGTGGCACCGGTGATGGCGATGGGGGCCGCAACGGCGGGCGCGGCGGCCAGGACCATGCTGAGCAGGACGCGCTTCATTTCACTTCTCCCGCACCGGGCTGGCCGAGCTCGAAATCGGCCGTGGGCCGGCGTTTGGGATCGCCCCAATCATACATCAACGCGCCATCGATCCACACGTGTGTGGGCCGGGCATAGACGCTGAACGGCTCGGCCGACCACAGCACCACGTCGGCCGCCTTGCCGGCTTCCAGGCTGCCGGTGCGGTCTCCAATGCCCAGTCCCTTAGCCGGGTTGAGGCTCAGCCATGTCCAGGCCAGTTCCGGCGTGATGGTCAGCCCCAGCCGGCGGCCGGCGGCGATGGCCTTGGCGGCTTCCTGGTTCAGACGCTGGATGCCGTTTTCATCATCGCTGTGCACGATGGCGCAGGCTCCAGCGGCATTGACCAGCGCGATATTCTCGCGGATGCCATCATAGCTTTCCATCTTGAAGCCATACCAATCCGCCCACATTGCCGAGCAGATGCCCTCGCCCTTCAGCATGTCGGCGATCTTGTAGCTTTCGACCGCATGGTGGAATGCCGTCACCTTGTAGCCAAACTCGCGGCTCATGCTGATCACATTGGCCATTTCATCGGCTCTGTAGCAGTGGTTCTGCACCAAGATCTCGCCGTTCAGCACGCCCATCAGCGTGTCCAGCGCCAGTTCGCGGCGCGGCGCGTCGGTTGGCTTGGCGGTGCCGGCTTCGGCGCGTTTGGTATAGTCATCCCAGCGCCGTTTATAGCCCACCGCATCCGACCAGAGCTGGCGGGCATAGGCGATATTGCCCATGCGGGTGGCCGGCAACTGGTTGCGGCTGCCATAGACGCGCTTGGGATTCTCCCCACATGCCATCTTCAAACTGTAAGGCGCGCCCGGAAACTTCATTTCCTGCACGCTGCGGCCATAGACGGGTTTGAGCGTCACCCCGCGCCCGCCGAACAGATTGGCTGATCCCGGCAGCGCGTGCAGCGCCGTGATGCCGCCAGCCAGCGCCCGCGAAAAGCCCGGATCCTGCGGCCACACACTGTGTTCAGCCCACACTTCCGGGCGGGCCGGGCTGGTCGCCTCGTTGCCGTCGCTGTGCGCCTGCACGCCGGGGCTGGGATAGACGCCCAGGTGGCTGTGAATGTCGATGATGCCGGCGGTGACATATTTGCCCTGCGCCTCGATTAGCCTTGCGCCCTCCGGCACGGTAACGCTGGCGCCGATCTCGGCAACCTTGCCGCCTTCCAGCCTTATCATGCCACTGTCGATGCGGCGCCCGGCGCCGTCATAGATGGTGGCCCCGCGGATCACCGTCACCTGGCCGGGATAGGGCCGGTACTGGCTTGGCCAGGGGTCCTTGCCCACGCGCACCACGTCGGGCGGTGAGGCGGGTACGTCTTTCGGCTTGTCCTTTGCGACGGCGACAGAGGCCAGCGCCACACCGGCGATGCCCAACAACAAAATAGCCCGCATGTTCAATCAACTCCCCTGTTGGCCCCACGTTGGGCCAACAGGCACGCAAGCGCAAATTACCCTACCGCCACTATTTCACGCCGTGCATCAGGCGCTTGAGCAAGGGCGAGATCAGCAGCAGCACGCCGCCAATCGCCGCCGAAGCGAGGCCGATGGTTTCGAACACCCCGGCATAAGTATCGAGGCTGACCTTGAGATTGGTCACCTGCCCGCCCACCGTCTCAACGCTGGCCACCTGCGCCACCAGGCCGCCCACATATTGCGCGCAGGCGATGGAGACGAACCACAGGCCCATCATCAGGCCAACGATACGGGCGATGGAAAGCTTGGTGACCATCGACAGGCCAACCGGCGAGATCATCAGTTCGGCCATGGAGTGGATGAGATAGAGGCCCGCCAACCACCAGATACCCACCTTGAAATCATCGCCGGCAAATTGCGTGCCCCACACCAGGAACAGGAAGCCACCGCCAACGCCGGCCAGCGCCATGCCGAACTTCACCGGAATGCCCGGTTCCAGCCCGCGCCGGCCCAGTGCTTGCCACAGCAGGCTGAACAGCGGCGCCAGCATGACGATGAAGATGGCATTGAAGAACTGCGTCTGCCCCGGCGAGATTTCAAACAGGCCAAAGATCGACAGATCGGTGTTGCGCGCGGCAAACAGTGTCAGGCTGGAACCCGCCTGTTCGAACAACGTCCAGAACACGACGTTGAACACGATCAGGATGATGGCTGCCAGCATCATCTGCCATTCAGCGCGGTTGCCATAGACGATCGACCAGATCGGGATCAGCACCACGCAGGCCAGGAAGGTGGCAAACAGCACCTTTCCCAGGATCGGCAAGCCCATCAGATAGCCCATGAAGCCTGCGCCTTCCACCGGCGGTGGCGCCGCCATCAGGTTGGTGAACAGGAACCACACCAAAGGCACGAAGGCGATGGCGCCCAAGTAGATCGGAATGTCGCGGTTGGGTGCGCCGACCGGCGGCTCGCCATAGCCTTCCAGCTTCGGCCCGGCGAACTGGATCAGATACCAGCTGAGCGCCATGCCCAGCGCCGCCAGCAGGAAGCCCGCCCACCAGCCATAGGCATCGGCCAGAAACGGACAGGCCAGCTGGCTGCCCAGCGAGCCGAGGTTGATGCCCATGTAGAAGATGGTGAAGCCCGCGTCCCGCCGGCTGTCGCCCTTGGCATAGAGGCTGCCAACCATGGTGGAGATATTGGGCTTGAAGAAGCCATTGCCGATGGTGACCGCCGACAGGCCGATCAGCATGATGGTGACGAACAGCGCATCGCGCTCACCGCCAGCTTCGAAACCGCCCTTGTCGATATGGCGGGCTTCCGTGCCGTCGCCAGCCAGCAGCGAGACGCTGCCATCCTCATTGCCCTTGATCTGCAGTTTCTGGCCTTCGAGCGTGACGAACTGCGCCTTGTCATTGACCGTGGTTTCGACGCTGACCGCATATTGCTGGCCATCGAATTTGGCCCAGGGCTTGGCCGCCTCACCACCGAAACAGAGCGTGAAATAGCCCAGGGCCATCAATATGGCGCCGAACTTCACGGCTTTCTTCGATCCCAGATAATTGTCGGCCAGCAAACCGCCGACCAGCGGGGTGAGATAGACCAGCGCGGTGAAGCCGCCATAGAGGCTGGTCGTCGTGCTGTCGGAAAACAGGAAATGGTTGGCGAGATAGAGCGTCAACAGCGCCCGCATGCCGTAATAACCGAACCGCTCCATGGCCTCGGTTGTGAACAGCCGCGCCAGCTGCGCCGGGTGGCCGAACCATTGCGGGCGGGTATCTGCCGCCGCCGCGCTCGCGTTCTCGCTCAAAATGTCTCTCCCTCGCACGCCTGACCCCGGCGCGCCCTTTTCTGGCACCGGTGATAGCGGGCAGCAGCGGTTCCGCCAAGCCGACTTGACCTTGGGCGCCCGCAGGAGTCTGCTCGGGCCATGATCCGTCACCTGCTCCCCGCCCTCCTCGCCCTGTTGCCATTGCCTGCCGTGGCCGCGCCCATGCTGATAACGCCCGATCGGGTGTGGGATGGGGAGGCGATGCACACGGGCTGGCAGGTGCTGGTCGATGGCGGGCGCATCGTGGCGGCGGGGCCCAACCTTGCCGCCCCAGCCGATGCCCAGCGTATCGCCCTGCCCGGCCAGACCTTGCTGCCCGGCTTCATCGAAGGCCACAGCCACCTGTTGCTGCACCCTTATGACAAGGTGCCGTGGGACGATCAGGTGCTGAAGGAAAGCGAGGCCTATCGCGTCGCCCGCGCAGTGGTGCATGCCAAGGCCACCCTGCTGGCGGGCTTCACCACCGTGCGGGATCTCGGCACCGAAGGCGCCGGCAATGCCGATGTCGGGCTGAAACGCGCCATCAATGAAGGCCATGTTCCCGGCCCCCGCATGATAATCGCCACCCGCGCCCTTGTCGCGCCGGGCAGCTATGCACCGAAGAACGACGCCTGGGCGGTGCCGCAGGGTGCCGAAGAAGCCGATGGCCCGAATCTGGTGAGCGCCGTGCGCCGCCAGATCGGCGCCGGGGCCGACGTGGTAAAACTTTATGGCGATTATCGCTGGCGCCCCGGCGAAGGCAGCCGGCCCACCTATTCGCAAAGTGAAATCGCCGCAGCGGTGGCCGCGTCCCATGATGCCGGGCGGCAAGTTGCCGTCCATGCCAATACCGCCGAAGCCATGCGCCGTGCCAGCGCCGCCGGGGTGGAGGTGATCGAACATGGCAGCGAGGGCGATGCCGCCACTTTCGCGCTGATGGCAAAGAACAAGACGGCGCTGTGCCCGACGCTCGCCGCCGGCGATGCCATCGCGCGATATCGCGGCTGGAACGGGCAGGAACCGGCACCGGCCGATGTGCAACAGGATCGCGCCGCCTTCCAGTTGGCGATGAAAGCCGGCGTGCCGATCTGCATGGGCGGCGATGTCGGCGTATACACCCACGGGACAAATGCCCGCGAGATGCTGCTGATGGCCAAGGCCGGCATGGCCAATGCCGCCGTGCTCACCGCTGCCACGGCCGGCAATGCCCGCTATTTCGGCCTCTCCGATCGCGGCCGTGTCGCCCCCGGCCTGCTGGCCGACCTTGTGGCGGTGACGGGCGATCCGGTTGCCGATCTCGCAGCCGTCACCCGGGTGCGATTCGTGATGAAGGGCGGGGCGGTGGTACGGGCCGATTAGCCGGCGGCTGTCCTACAGGGGACGACTCCGCTTATCATCCGGCTCGGGTTCAACCGCCGCTCTGTCTCAATTTACAGTCCCGAAAAGCCTCGCGCACACGAGGAAAAACTGTAACCTTTGTAACCTACAGGCGCGCGCTGCCGGGCGGCGCTGGCAAGCCTGAAGCCCTTTCGCTGGACCGACAGTCAGTCATCCGATTTGGCAATTCAGACGGTCCGCATTACTGCCGACCCCCATGGACAAGTTCAACGACACCGCCGGCACCGCCGCCCTGCTCGCCAGCCGCCGTTCCGGCAAAGCGCGTGAGATGATTGCACCCGGCCCCGATGCCAGCCAGTTGCAGGCTATGTTGGCCGCAGCCGCTCGCGTGCCCGATCATGGCAAGCTGAACCCGTGGCGATTCGTGGTGATCGACAATCGCGCCGCCTTTGCAGACGCGCTGATGGCCATCTATCTGGCAGGCAAGCCCGACGCCGGCCGGTTGGAGCGCGAGGCGGTGACCCAGTTCGCCACCCAGGCGCCCTGCGTTGTCGTTGTGATCGCCAGCCCCAAGCCCAGTCACATCCCGGCTTGGGAGCAGGAGCTTTCAGTCGGTGCCGCCTGCCAGAATCTGGTGCTGGCCGCACACGCCCATGGCTTTGTTGCCAACTGGCTGACCGGCTGGGCGGCGTTTGACGATCAGGTGCTGGCGCTGCTGGGCGGCCTCGCCCCGGAACGCATCGCCGGCTTCTTCTTCATCGGCAGCCAGGGCAAACCGCTGGAAGAACGCCCGCGGCCTGACCTTGCCGCCATCACCAGTCACTGGCGCGGCTGAACCGCCTCAGCTGCACTGCACGGTGCCGCTGCCGGCGACCTTCTTGATGCAGCGGGCGCCGCCGGTGATGCGCACATCGCCAGAACCGGCGATTCGCACATCGGCCTGTCCGCTGGCGCGCGCGCTGACATTGCCCGAACCGGCAACGCTGATCGCGGTGTTGGTACATGCCAGGCCGGCCAGATCAGCATCACCACTGCCGGCGATCTTCACATTGAGCGCACCACAGCGGCCGGCGACCTTCACGTCGCCCGATCCGGAAATGGCCACATTGGCGGTACGGGTATCGAGGCTGGCTAGCATCAGATTGCCTGAACCGGCTACTCGGATATCGAAGGTGTCGCCACTGCCCTTGTCCGCCTGCACATCGGCTGAACCGGCGAGCGACAAGCCATGCAGGGCCGGCAGCGTGACGGCGATGTTCACGTCCTTCCCGCCCCAACCCCAATTGCCCTTCTTGCGGCCGATATGGAGCACGCCCTTTTCAACGCGCACCTCCAGCTTGTCGAGGTCGGCCGCTTCGCCGCTGGCGATAACCGAATAGCCATTGCCCTTACGAACCGAGACGTTGTCGCTGCCGCCGACGGCCACTTTATCAAAGCCTGACGCATCGAACCGGCGTTCCGCAGCGTTGGCAGGAGCGGCGGCAATGGCAGCGGTGAGCAGCAACAGGGCAGGGCGGATCATGGCAGAAGCTCCTTGTGTATTGCTGTATTAATACACAAAGGCTGGTCAGCTGCAAGTCCATTACGAAACAGGCGCCGCTCCCTGGGGGAAGCGGCGCCTGTGTCATCGCGAAGCCGTGTTGGCTTCGTCGAAGCGGCTCACGCCGCTTTCAGCACTTGTTCGATCTTCTGCTGAGCAGCCGGCTCGTCGATGTTCTCCATCGCGGCCAGTTCGCGGGCGAGGCGGCCAATGGCGGCTTCATAGATCTGCCGTTCGGAATAGCTCTGTTCCGGCTGGTCTTCGGCGCGATGCAGATCGCGCACCACTTCGGCGATGCTCACCAGATCGCCCGAATTGATCTTGGCTTCATATTCCTGGGCGCGGCGCGACCACATGGTGCGCTTGATGCGCGGCTTGCCCTTCAGGGTGGTCAGCGCTTCGTTCATGGTGGCCTGGCTCGACAGCTTGCGCATGCCAACGCCTTCCGCCTTGTTGGTCGGAACGCGCAGCGTCATCCGCTCCTTTTCGAAACGCAGCACGAACAGATCGAGCGACGCACCTGCGATATGCTGGCTCTGGATTTCCACCACGCGCCCCACGCCATGCTTGGGGTACACGACATAATCACCGACTTCGAAACCGAGCGGTTTGGCAATTGCCATAGATCCAGTATCCTTTTTCTGTCAGGCCGCCAGGATCAATCACGCGGTACCGGCATGCGCGCGGCGCTGCCGGGGACCTGCTGACGACCCGTTGACGTGACTGCCTGCCTGTCTTGCATGACCCTGGCCCGTTGCCCGCCTGGCAGGTTGGCGAAGTTGGCGACGGAACCGGCGAACCCGGCCGGAGGCACATCACCGCCGACCACAGAATGGATCGTATCAGAAACTTGTCACAATTGCCATGCCAATGGCTGCCCTCGCCGCCGAAATTGGCAGTTTCGGGTCAAAAAGTCTCACTTCCGGCCATTTTCAGGCCGAAAGTGGACCAGTTTTGCGGGCGATTACGAGCCCTTGCCGGGCGTTGGCGTGAAATATTTGTCGAACTTGCCGTCTTCGCCCTTGTGCGAATCGGCATCATCCGGGGTCTCACCCTTCATGGTGATGTTCGGCCACTGGGCGGCGTAGGTGGCGTTGATCTCCATCCACTTTTCCAGACCGCCTTCGGTATCGGGCAGAATGGCTTCGGCCGGGCATTCCGGTTCGCACACGCCGCAATCAATGCATTCGTTGGGGTTGATCACCACCATGGTCTCGCCTTCGTAGAAGCAGTCCACCGGACACACTTCGACGCAATCCATATACTTGCACTTGATGCACGCTTCAGTGACGACGTAGGCCATAAATCTCCCCTCAAGGCAGCAGCAGCCGCCAAAGGCTGGTTACCCCTGTTTATCCGTTCGCGCCTTAGGCGAGGGCGAAGGCTTCTGGCAAGAGGGCATCTTGCGAAGACAGGGTCGCATCAGCGTTGATCGCCGCTCTGCCGGGAGTGAGATCGGTGTAGAAATCGCGGGCTTCGGCATAGGGGCCGCGGTGATCCGGCAGGCCTTCCACGCGCACCACGATCACATCATCACCGCGTGGCCAGCTGAGCACCGCTCCGGCCCTGACCAATGTCGCTGCTCGATCCACCACGCGGCCATCGATACGCAATCGTCGGCTTTCACACAGGTCCTGAGCGTGGGATCGGGATGGCGCCAGGCGCGCAAACCAGAGGAACTTGTCCAGCCTCAACCCTGCTCCGTAGACCAAATGCTACCTCCTCATCATCGCGGCCAGACTGGCAAAGGGCGAAGCCTCGTTCCCTCTGGCCGGGGGAACAACTTCGTCCGCCGGCGCTGACCGGCGGATGGCGGGACGTGGCCCGGCCCAGGCGAAATGCGGCGCGCCATCAACGAGGCGCGGACGATAGCCCAATGCCCGCAGCAGCCGCGCCAACCCATCCTGCGACAGGCCAAGCGTGGAGGCCCAATTGGGATCTGGCATGAACGGGGCGCGGCCATCGCGACGCTCGTGGATATGGCGCGACAGGCGATCGACCATGTCGATGCGCACCGCAATCGCGTCCTTGCCCTGGCCCAGCCGCCAGAAGCCGGCGACCAGCAGCACATTGGCCGGCGCTTCCACAGCCGCGCCCGACAGCGAGACCCGGCCGGGTGCCGGCAGCGGTGGCAGGCTGGTCAGTTCGCTGGCCACGGCCCAGAGGGCAAGGCGCCAGCGCGTCGGTTCCGGGCGCAGCAGCGCTGGCACGAACAGATGCAGCGGGCCCATGCGTACGCCGCAGCGGCTGAGCGCCTGCCGGTCGGTGCGGGTCACGCCCACCAATTGTTCGGCGACATGCTCGCGGGCCAGTACGCCCAAACCTTCCACCAGCTGCACGATCAGGCCGCGCGCCGGCGCGGAAACCTCGGCGCGAAGCGCCTGCACCTTGGCCAGCGGCGCCGCGACATGGGCGATGGCTTCACCCACAAAACGCTCCAGCCGCTCCTGCACCCGGCGGCGATCATCAGGGCCGAGCGCTGAAACGGCGCGATCAAGCTCCACGCGCGGGGTCAGCGCATCGCGGCCCTTGCGCAACACCGCCACCCGCGCGCCCTGCCACAACAGGCGCGGCGGCAGGCTGCCATCGAAATCCAGCGTGAAATCCGCGTCACCCGCTTCGGCCAAGCGCTTGGCGCGGGCGCCCAGTTCGCGGGACAAGTGACGCTCGGCCGCGGCCAGCAGCAGCCGTTGTTCGCCGGCGCGGGCTGCCGCATCCGCGGTGAAGCGGAAACCATCAAGGCGGCCGATCACTTCGCCATCCACCGCTACGCCGCCATCGGCTTCGATCAGAACGTGGGCTGATACCCCGCGCGCCTTCAGATCCTTGAGCAGCACAGCTGTGCGGCGATCAACGAAGCGCTGGGTTAGCGCACCATGCAGCGCGTCGGACAGGCGATCTTCCAGCGCACGGGTGCGTTCTGCCCAATGCGCGGGATTGTCGAGCCAATCGGGCCGGTGCGCGATATAGGTCCATGTCCGCGCCGCCGCGATGCGATCGGCAATCGCTTCCACATCACCCGTCATCCGATCGAGATGGGCGATTTCCGCCGCAATCCAGGCATCGGGCAGATGGCCGCGGCCTTCGGTGAGATGGCGAAACACCCGCCCCACCAGCCGCGTGTGCGCTTCCACCCCGGTCTTGCGATAATCGGGCAGGCTGCACGCCTGCCACAGGCGGAACAGACCGCGTTCACCCAGCGTTCGGCTGCTGGCACGCTCCATCACCCAAGGCTCGCCAGCCAGGCGCTTGAGCACGCCCAGATCGATGGCATCATCCGATCGTACCAGCTCGGGGCGCGGCGTACGGGCGTCCATTGTCGCCACCAGCTTGGGCAGGCTGGAAAAATCAAGATCGGTGTTGCGCCAGACAAGGTGGGTCAGCGGTTCGAAGCGGTGCTCCTCCAGCCCTTCGATCTCCTCCGGCGTGAAACTGCAATTGGCCTCGCTGCCCAGTTGCACCGTGCCAAACGTGCCATCGCGCTGGTGACGACCGGCGCGGCCAGCGATCTGCGCCATTTCCGAAAGGGTCAGCCGACGCTGGCGCTTGCCGTCAAACTTGCCCAGCGCCGCAAAGGCGACATGAGTGATGTCCATGTTGAGCCCCATGCCAATGGCATCGGTGGCAACGAGATAATCGACCTCGCCGGACTGGTACATGGCCACCTGCGCGTTGCGGGTGCGTGGGCTCAGCGAGCCCATCACCACCGCAGCGCCACCCTTTTGCCGGCGCAGCATTTCGGCAATGGCATAGACTTCGGCGGCGGTGAACGCGACGATGGCGGTACGGCGCGGCAGCCGGGACAGCTTCTTCGGCCCGGCATAGGCCAGCGTGGAAAAGCGCGGCCGGGTGATGATCTCGGCCTCCGGGATCAGCTTGCGGATGAGCGGCCGCAGCGTTTCCGATCCCAGGATCATGGTTTCGGCATAACCGCGCGCCCTGAGCAGGCGATCGGTGAACACATGGCCGCGTTCGGGATCGGCACCCATCTGGCCTTCGTCGATCGCCATGAAGGCGACTTCCCGATCCAGCGGCATCGATTCGACCGTGCACAGGAACCAACGCGCGCCCGGCGGCACAATCTTTTCCTCACCGGTGATAAGCGCGACAGAGGCAGCGCCTTTTGCCGCCACCACTTTTTCATAGACTTCGCGGGCCAGCAGCCGCAGCGGAAATCCGATCATGCCGCTGGTGTGGCCGCACAGGCGTTCGACCGCGAGGTGTGTCTTGCCGGTGTTGGTGGGGCCCAGCACGGCCGTGATCCGGCTGTTGCCATTGCTGGCGGGCGAGGCGATGAACCGGTTCACCCGTCAGATCTGGAGCGCGGCAGGCGCAGCGGCAAGGGCCTGTGGCAATCGGACCCGGAACAATCAGGATCTGGGCCCGGCGGGCCCACCCGTTGCCGGTGACGCTGCGGCCACCCCATCATGTACAGCCTGCGCGGTTGTGCATGGACATGAAGGTGACACGAGTGAATCGGCGGCGCAAGTGACCGTATAATGACGGCGGCTCGTCCCAGTTGACTTGCCCACAGATTGTTGCCGGATTGACACGGCGACTCGCGAGAGGCAAATCAACCACAGACACGCCGGAAACGAATTTATCCGGCAAGAGTAGATAGTTAACCGTTCGTAAAGACGGATTGGCCATCGGCACTGGGGGATCGGGCTTGTATCAACCGGGATTTCAGCCGGCAGCCGGAGGCAGCATTGCGCTGCCGGGCTCGCTGTCTGCGCCCGGCGAGCGCTTGGCCCGCGCTGGACGGGCGCTCGCCCGCGCCGCAGATGCCGAGCGTTTGCGCCTTGCCGATGATTGGCAGCGCTTGCGCCGCGCCGCCGCGCAAGGCGACATTGATCTGGACCTAGGTTCCGCCATCGGCAGCCGCCGCTGGTGGATGAAACTGGTGGCCTGCACGGCGCTGGTGGGCGGTGCCATGCTGGCCGCCAGTATTGTGCCCCCCCTGTACGAGGCTGCACCCGCCCCGCTGACGCCCGCCCAACGCGACGAAGCGCGGGCCTACAGTGTCGCGCCGCTGGTGTTTGGTGGCGTTTCAGGGGCCAGCCCGCGGGTTGATCCGCGCCAGCTGCGCCCGCTTGCGGAAGCGCCGGAACGGCCGCGCGTTGAACGCAGCGTCACCATCGGCCGGCGCGGGCTGGCGGGCGCGCTGCGAAATGCCGGCGTTGACGCAGCCGAGGTAGCCGAAGTGACCCGCCTACTGGCCGGGCTGAACCCCGGCGGCAGCGCCCGGGCCGAACTGGTGCTGGGCCGGCGCGAAACCAAATCGGTGCCGCGCCCGCTCGAAAGCCTGGCCCTGCGGGCCGCGTTCGACCTCAGGGTGGAAATCAGCCGCAGCGACGGCGGCCTTATCCTGAAGCGCATTCCTATCAGGGTTGATTCCGCCCCGCTGCGGGTAAGCGCACCGGTGAGCGGCAGCCTCAACCGCGCCCTGCGCAGTACCGGCATTCCTGCCGGGCAGGCCGCCGAGTTCATCAAGCAAATGCGCCACGTCGTCGATTTCCAACGTGGTCTCGGCAAGGCGGACCGGTTCGACATCATCATCGAACAGGACCGCGCTGAAACCGGCGAGATCCGCCACGGCAAATTGCTGTTTGGTGCGCTGGCCCGCAAGGGCCGCGATCCGGTGGAAATCGGCCTGTGGAAAGGCGAATATTACCAAGCCAGCGGCGAAGGCGTGAAGAAGGGCCTGATGAAGACGCCCGTTGATGGCGCCCGCATGACGAGCAGCTTCGGCATGCGCCTGCACCCGGTGCTGGGCTTTTCCCGGATGCACAAGGGCGTCGATTTCAACGCCGGCCATGGCCAGACCATCATGGCGGCCGGCGGCGGCACGGTCAGCTTTGCCGGCTGGCACGGCGGCCACGGCAAATATGTGATGATCCGCCACAACAAGGATCTCGCCACGGCCTATGCCCACATGAGCCGCATCGATGTGCGGCCGGGCCAGCGCATTGGCCAGGGCCAGCGCATCGGCGCGGTGGGCTCCACCGGGCTTTCGACTGGGCCGCATCTGCATTACGAGGTTTGGCTGCGCGGCAAGGCGGTGAACCCGGTAAGCCTGCGCTTCATCGGCGGCGCCGAACTGGGTGGCCGCGACTTGAATGACTTCCAGCGCCAGATGAACCGCTGGCGCGCGCTGGACAGCACCGGCGCTGCACCGAAGGCCGTCACCGCCGACTGACATTTTTTGGCCATGCTGGCCTGCCAAAGGGGCAATGTGAGCCCCATCACCCGCATCTGCGCCCTGATCGCCGTGCTGGCGCTGCTGCCAGCCGCCGGCCCCTTGCCGCGCCCGCAGCGACCCGTGGCCAAGGTTGTATCTTCAGCCTGGGGTGAGGAAGCTGCGCGCGACAAGGCGGGGGAAGCCGCCGACGTGATCCGCATCGCCAGCATAAAGCCCGGCATGGCGGTGGCCGATATCGGCACTGGCGGCGGCTATTATGTGATGCGCGTGGCACCAGTGGTGGGGCCGCAGGGCCGGGTCTTTGCCCAGGATCTGTCGCCGGGCGTGCTCGAACGGGTGCGCCAGCGCACCCGCGCCGCCAACTTCACCAATGTGCGCTTCGTGCAAGGCAGCCAGGCCAATGCCCGCCTGCCCGCCGCCAGTGTGGATGTGGCGCTGATGATCCACATGTATCACGAGATCGAGCAGCCCTATCTGCTGCTCGATCGCCTGCGCCGCAGCCTGAAGCCGGGCGGCCGCATCGTGGTCGTCGATCTCGACCGCCCGTCCGAAGAGCATGGCATGCCAAAGGCGCTGCTCGCCTGCGAGGTGAAGGCGGTGGGCTATGAACTGATCAGCATGACCGACATAAAGCAGGGTTATGTCGCAATGTTTCGCCCCGGCGTGCGGCCGCGCCCCGAAACTGTGAAGGCCTGCCGCGGCTGAGGGGGCGACTTGCCGCATTTGCGGCCAGCCTGAGGCATGACAGGCAAGCGAGCATGTCGAAAACCCCGCCGATCGTGCTGTTCTATGGCCTTGCCGGGCTGATCCCGTTCCTGGCGCCGCCGCTGGCCACCCTCGTCTTCCCCGATTTCCGCTGGCAGTTCACCGAAGCGCTGTTGTGGTGGGCTGCCATCATCCTGTCCTTCCTGGGCGGCGCGCGCTGGGGCGCAGCAGTGCAAAATTCCCAGCCAGCCCCCGGCCTGATCGGGCTGACCATGCTGCCCAGCATCATCGGCTGGTTGGTACTGCTCGCCCCGCCCAAATTTCGCGTGGCACAGTTGCTGGCGCTGGCTGCCGCGCTGCTGGTGCATTTCCTGTGGGATTGGAGATCCGGCAGCCTGCCAGGCTGGTATGGACGGCTGCGGCTGCTGCTCACTGCCGGCGCGGTGGCGGCGCTGGGCTGGCAGGCCGCCTTGCAGGGCTGAATCGGCCCGCTTTTGACAGTTTCTCCGCATTTCGTGCGTTTTCGACCGCCACCATACCGAATTTTCAAATGGCGCCGAACGCCGAGCGTAACCGGCCACGGCGCTGTCGGACGGAATCAGGCGCTCCAGCGCGCGAAGATGGCGGTGGGCAGGAGCAGCCCGCGGGTTTCTTCCCGGATCGCCATGTCGCCCACTTCGATGCTGCCGCCGCGATCGCCCATCGCCTGGTCCACCAGCGGGTGGAGCGCGAGGGCGGACATGCGGATGGCATAGACGGTGAGCACGAAGAAGCGCGCATCATCCGCCAGCAGTTGCCGGGCAAGATCGACCAGTTCCGGCAGATCGCGTTCCAGCTGCCACACCTCGCCATCGGGGCCGCGGCCATATTTGGGGGGATCAAAGATCAGGCCGTGATATTTTGCCCCGCGCCGAACCTCGCGGCGCAGGAATTTCAGCGCATCATCGATGATCCAGCGCACCGGCGCATCGCCCAGGCCCGACAGCGCGGCATTCTCGCGAGCGGCCGCCACGCTTTTCTTGCTGGCATCAACGTGCGTCACCTGCGCGCCAGCGCGGGCCGCAATCAGGCTGCCGACACCGGTATAGCCGAACATGTTCATCACCCGATCGCCGGGCTTGATGCGGCTGGCCAGCCAGTCGAACTGGCCGCCCATATCGGGGAAGAAGCCAAGGTGGCGAAACGGCGTGTTGTTGGCCCAGAAACTCACTTCACCGCCCGGTGATGGGCGCTTCATGGCCCAGCGTTCGGGCACATTGGTCGAAAGCTGCCAGCGGCCACCGCCGTCTTCATCGCTGCCGCCGATGAACTCGCCATCGGCCTTCCAGTCGGCGCTGGCGGGCGCCCACATTGCCTGCGGTTCCGGGCGGATGAAGCGGAAGCGGCCATAGCGTTCCAGCTTGCGGCCGTGGCCGGAGTCCACCAGCCCGAAATCAGCCCAGGGTTCGGTGACGAGGGTGGCAAGTGCGGTCATCAGGTCGCGGCCTTGTGGCGGCCGATCTCGGCGCGGGCCGGCGCTGCACTGAGCATGGCGGCACCGGCGGCGCGGGCGGCATCCACGGTGACGGCGTCGATGCGGGCCACCAGCTCGGCCGGCGGCACGAAGCGGCCGTGCACGATCAGGCTGCGGCCCAGATAATCGGACGCACCTTGCGGACCTTCCAGCGCCATCAACAGGCCGGCCACCGCTTGCGCGCGGGCGCGATTGAGTTCGGCCTGCTCAAGGCCCGCCGCTGTTTCATGCAGCACCGCCATGATCAGATCACGCGCGGCGGCCGCCTGCTTGGGATCGGTGGCGGCGTGGACGCTCATCAGGCCGGCATCGACATAAGGCTGCAACGAAGCCGAAACGGTGTAGGCCAGCCCGCGTTCTTCGCGGACCTGCTGGAACAGGCGGGACGACATGCCACCACCGGCCGCCAGCGTGAACAGGAGCGCGGCATCCTGCGCCGGATCATGATGGCCGGGGGCGGCCCAGCCTGCCGTCAGCTGCGCCTGCTCGATGCGGCGGGCATCGTGGTGGCGGCCAGGATGGAAGCGCACTTCGTCGCCCACCGGTGACGGATTGCTGCCGGCCGCTGCCGGGAACGCGGCCTGCGCGAGCCGGCACAGTTCGGCATGATCGACCTTTCCGGCAGCCACGAGGGTAAGCCGCTGCGGTGCATAGTGATCGGCCTGCCAGCCGAGCAGATCATCGCGGGTGATTCGCGCCAGGCTGGCTTCATCACCCAGGATGGAGCGGCCCAGCGCCTGTTCCGGGAACGCGGCTTCCTGCAGATGATCGAACACGATGTCATCCGGTGTGTCGCGCGCTTCGCCGAGCTCCTGCAGCACGACTTCCTTTTCGCGAACGATATCGTCTGCATCAAAGCGCGCGCCGGAAACGAGATCGGCGATCAGATCGACGCCCAGCGGCAGATCGCGCGCCAGCAGGCGGGCGTGAAACATCGTGGTGTCGCGGCTGGTCCAGGCGTTGAGCTGGCCACCCACATCCTCCATCTCCTCCGCAATGGCGCGGGCGGAGCGGCGCTTTGTGCCCTTGAACACCATGTGCTCAAACAGGTGGGCGAGACCGTTCAGTTCCGGCCGCTCGAAGCGCGAGCCGGTTTCGGCGGTCACCGCGACCGCCGCCGTTTCGAGGCCGGGCAGCGCCCAGCTGGCGACGCGCAAGCCGTTTTCGAGGATGCTGATCTGCGGTTCGGTCATTTGGCGCGTGCACGTTCCGCGATGTAGGCTTCGATGGCCTGCAGAGTGGCGGGAGCGACGTCATAGCGTTCGGTGCGCGTCATCAGATCGGCCAGACGCGCCGGCAGATCAGGGTGAACACCGGTCGCGGACTGCACGGCAGCCGGGAACTTGGCCGGGTGGGCGGTGGCCAGCGTTACCATCGGCGCGCTGCCCGTATCGCGACGGGCGGCAGCCAGGCCGATGGCGGTGTGCGGATCGAGCAACTCGCCGGTGTGCGCCAGCGCCCAGCGCATGGTGTCGGTCATCTCGTCAGCGTCCACACGGGCGGAGCTGAACAGGCCGGCGGCCTTGGCGCGCCAGCTTTCCGGCAGGGCGAGTTTCTTTGTCGCCTCGAACTCGGCCATTGCGGCGGCCAAGGCTGCACCATCCCGGCCCGACAAATCGAACAGCAGCCGCTCGAAATTGGAGGAGACCTGGATATCCATCGAGGGCGCGTCGGTGGGGGCCACTGTGCCGGCGCTGTAATCACCGCTGGTCAGCGCGCGGTGGAGAATATCGTTGCGGTTGGTGGCGACCACCAGTCGTTCGATGGGCAGGCCCATCTGCGCCGCGACGTAGCCCGCGAACACATCACCGAAATTACCGGTGGGCACGGCGTAGGACACGGCGCGGTGCGGCCCACCCAGCGAGAGAGCGGACGTGAAATAATAGACGACCTGGAACAGCAGCCGCGCCCAGTTGATGCTGTTCACCGCGGCCAGCGGGAAGCGGGCCGCGAAAGCCGCATCGTTAAACATCGCCTTCACGATGGCTTGCGCGTCGTCGAAATTGCCGTCGATGGCGATATTGTGGATGTTGGAATCCAGCACCGTCGTCATCTGCCGGCGCTGCACCTCGCTCACCCGGCCATCGGGATGCAGCATATAGACTTCAACACCCGAGCGGCCGGCGAGCGCATCGATGGCGGCCGAGCCAGTGTCGCCGGAGGTCGCGCCAATCACGGTGATGTGCTGGCCCGATTGGGCGAGGAAGCGTTCAAACACCAGGCCCAACGCCTGCAGGGCGACGTCCTTGAAGGCCAGTGTTGGCCCGTGGAAGAGTTCAAGCAGGAAATGCCGGTGATCGAGCTGCTTCAGCGGCGCCACGGCTTCATGCGCAAAGCGACCATAGGCGGCGGTGAAGATCTGGCGCAACGCCGTCTCGTCGAGGCAGCCGGCCGTGAAGCGCTGGCACACGCGCACCGCGACTTCGACATAGGGCAGGCCTGCCATGTCGGCGATCTCGGCTTCGCTGAAGCGCGGCCAGGTTTCGGGCACATAGAGCCCGCCGTCGCTGGCCAGGCCGGCGAGCGTTGCGGCTTCGAAATCGAGGATCGGGGCGGCACCCCGTGTGGAGACATAGCGCATGACGGGTTCCCGTTATTCGGGCTTGGCCGCCGGCGCAACCGGGCGCCGCCGCAGATAAAGGCCGTAGATGGCGGCCAGCGTGATGGCGAGGCCGAACCATTGCCCGGCATAGGCGAGGTGATTGTCGGGCAGATCGGCAGCGCGCGGCTGCAGCGGCCGACCGAGCGGCGGAATCGCCTCATCCGGAATCAACATGAAACGCGGGCGATCGGGGGCATTGCCATAGGGGCGCTCGATCACCGTGCCGGTCAGTTGATGATCGAGGGTGATCACGATGTCTTTCGCGTCCACCCGCTTCGTCCAACCCGCCACCGCCACGATATCGGGCGGGCGACTATTGGGCCGGCAGGAGACCACGACATAGAAGCCGGATGTGCCACCGGCGGAGCTTCCGGGACGAAGATCATAGGGCTTCTTGTCGCCGGCGCGGCAATCGATGCTGGCGCGGCGATACTGGATGGACACATCGCCCATCATCGCGGCGCGGAATTCTTCCGGCGAAACCAGCGGCAGGTTCGGCGCAGCAGCCAGCCGTTCGATCAGATCATGCTTCCACGCCCGCCGATCCAGCTGCCATTTGCCCAGGGCACACAGAATCAGGATGCCAACGGCGGTGATAATGGTGGGAATGATCGGGATTCGGCGGCTCACGCCTGTCCTTCGCCGGCATCATTGCGAAACTCAAGTGCGACCAACAGGCCCTTGGCCAGTCGCATCAGCCCCAGCGACAGGCCGAGCGTGATCGGCCCCCACAACAACACATGCACCCACCACGGCGGGGCAAGCTTGGCCTCGGTCACCTGGCTGGCGATGATGATGATGGTTGCGACGATGAAAATGAGGAACGGCGCGGCCCCATCGCCAAGGTTGAAGCGACCATAATCCAGGCTGCACGCGGAACAGCGCGGCGCCATCTTGAGCAGGCCAACAAACAAGGGGCCGCCGCCACAGCGTGGACAGCAGCCCCTCAGTGCAACTTGGATTGGAGTTGGTGCCTCAGCCAAACGCGTGGGGAGCCACAGCCGCACCAAAGTTCGAACCCCACACATAGATGGCGATGAACAGGAACAGCCACACCACGTCCACGAAGTGCCAGTACCAGGCCGCCGCTTCGAAACCGAAGTGCTGACGCGAGGTGAAATCACCTTTGTAGGTGCGGGCCAGGCACACCATCAGGAAGATGGTGCCCACGATGACATGGAAGCCGTGGAAGCCGGTCGCCATGTAGAAAGCGGCGCCATAGATGCTGTCGGCCATGCCATATTCGGCGTGATAATATTCATAGGCCTGCACGCAGGTGAAGATCAGGCCGAGCGCGATCGTCACCCACAGGCCCTGCTTCAAGCCCTTGCGATCATCATGGATCAGCGCGTGGTGCGCCCAGGTGACGCTGGTGCCCGAAAGCAGCAGGATCAGCGTGTTGAGCAGCGGGAACACGAACGGATCGAGCAGTTCAATGCCCTTGGGCGGCCACACGCCTCCGATGCCTTCGTGCATCGACGGATAGAGGGCAGCATTGAAATAGGCCCAGAACCAGGCGACGAAGAACATCACTTCCGACGCGATGAACAGGATCATGCCATAACGGTGGTGCAGCTGCACAACCGGCGTGTGATCGCCGGTGTTGGCTTCGTGGACAACATCCTTCCACCACAGGAAGAACATCGCAGCGACAGCCGCGAGGCCGGCAAAGAAGGCAGGCATGCCCCAACCGGTCTTGTGCATCCAGCCGATCGCGCCAGCGGCGAGGATCAGCACCGCCATCGACATCATCAGCGGGCGCGATGACGGATTGAGAATATGATAGCTGTGGGTCTTGGCTCCGGCCATGGCTCAGCCCCTGTCCTTCAAACTGTTACGATTTGTCGCAGCGCTTAGCCTGTCCTGCGCCGGCTTGTCTACCGGGTAGAAGGTGTAGCTCAGCGTGATTTCGTCGATCTTCCGGGCCACCGGATCATCCATGATGGCCGGATCGATATAATAGGAAACCGGCATGTCCACCGTCTCGCCGGCCTTCAGCGTCTGCTCGGTGAAGCAGAAGCAGTCGATCTTGATGAAATAGCGGCCCGCAACGTCGGGGGAGACGTTGTAGACGGCTCGGCCGGTGATGGCGGTGCTGCCGGTGTTGCTGGCGGTGTAGAAGGCCAGGCGCTTTTCCCCGATCGGAATGCTGACCTCGTTGGCCTTGGGCTTGAACCGCCAGGCAAGGCCCGGCGCCAGATTCGAATCGAAACGCACCTTAATGGTGCGGCCGGCAACGGCCTGCATCTGATCGGCCGTCGGGGCAGCAGCGGCGACCTGCGTGGTACCACCGAAGCCGGTGACCTGGCAGAACAGGCGATAAAGCGGCACCGACGCATAGGCGAGGCCGATCATGCTGACCGCCATCAGGCCGGCCATCAGGCCGACACGGCGGTTGGCAGCCGCAGTGCTCATGATGCAGCCGCCGTTGTGGGTGCCGGCACCTGCCCGCTCATCCGCACGACGGTGATGCCGAAGAACAGCGCCACCATGGCGAACAGCAAGATACCGATGGCCCGGTTGCGGGAGGCGCGGCGCGCCATGAAGGCGGCGCGCTCGTCAGCGGTCCAGGTGGCAGGATCAATGTTCATGGCAGCAGCAGCACATCGGCGACCAGGGCGCCGAACAGGCAGGCCAGATACAGAAGGCTGAACTTGAACAGCTTCTTCTCCGCCACCATGTCCGCCGCCAGCGTGGCGCTGCTGCGATAGACGTTCCATGCCATCACCATGAAAATCACGCCCAGCGTGATCGCCGTGCCGCCATAGGCCCAATCTGTAAGGCCAAGCAGCGGCGGTGCGATGGTGACCGGCACCAGCAGCGCCGAATAGGCGAGAATCTGGCGACGGGTTTCCTTGAGCCCGTGGGTGACCGGCAGCATCGGCACACCGGCCTTGGCGTAATCAGCCTCCATGAACAGCGCCAGCGCCCAGAAGTGCGGCGGCGTCCACAGGAAGATGATGGCAAAAAGGATCCACGCCAGCATCGGCGTCTCGCCGGCAACGGCAGCCCAACCGCAGATCACCGGAAAGGCACCGGCGGCGCCGCCGATGACGATGTTCTGCGGCGTGCGGCGCTTGAGCCAGGCAGTGTAGACGACCACATAAAACAGGATCGACACTGCCAGCCAGGCCGCAGCCACCCAATTGAGCGCCAAGCCCATGATGGCCACCGAACCGGTGCCGAGGATAACGCCAAATGCCAAGGCTTCGGGCTTCTGCAGTTTGCCGGCTGGCAGCGGCCGCTTGGCGGTGCGCTTCATCAGCGCATCGATATCGGCTTCATACCATTGGTTGAGCGCGCCGGCAGCGCCCGCAGCCACCGCGATGCACAAGATGCCAGTGAAGGCCAGGAACGGGTGCAGGCTGCCTGGCGCTGCCACCATGGCGCAGGCGGCAGTGAAGATGACCAGCGTCATCACCCGCGGCTTGAGCAGCGCGAAATAATCGCGCCAGTCCGCCAGCAGAGGTGTTGGCACCCCGGTGGCGGGCTGGGCAGTTGCGGTGTTGTTCATGACGTCTGGCCTGTCGGGGGGCAGGTTGCCCTGCCCCCGGATCGCCGGTTACTTGATGACCGGCAGGGTTTCGAACTGGTGGAACGGCGGCGGGCTGGACAAGGTCCATTCCAGCGTGGTGGCCCCTTCGCCCCAGTAATTGTCTTCCACCTTGCGGCTGGAGAAGAACGACACCAGCAGGTTGAGGAAGAAGAACAGCATGCCCACGCCCATGATGGCATAGCCGTAGGAGGCGATCTGGTTCCAATAGGCGTACATGTCCGGATAATCGGCGATGCGGCGCGGCATGCCATCCATGCCCAGGAAGTGCATCGGGAAGAACAGAATGTTCACGCCAATGAAGAAGATCCAGAAGTGCAGCTTGCCGAGCGTCTCGTTGTACTGCCTGCCGAACATCTTGCCGAACCAATAATACCAAGCGGCGAAGATAGCGAACACGGCCCCCAGCGACAGCACATAGTGGAAGTGCGCCACCACATAATAGGTGTCGTGGAAATAGGTATCCACGCCGGCGTTGGACAGCAGCACGCCGGTGACGCCGCCCACGGTGAACATGAAGATGAAACCGATCGCCCACAACATCGGGGTCTTGAAGCTGATCGAACCGCCCCACATCGTTGCGATCCAGCTGAAGATCTTGATGCCGGTCGGCACCGCGATGATCATCGTGGCGGCGGTGAAATACATCTTGGTGTTCACGTCGAGGCCAACGGTGAACATGTGGTGCGCCCACACGACAAAGCCGATGAAGCCGATGGCGACCATGGCATAGGCCATGCCGAGATAGCCAAAGACCGGCTTCTTGCTGAAGGTGGACACAACCTGGCTGACGATGCCGAAGCCCGGCAGGATGAGGATGTAGACTTCGGGGTGGCCGAAGAACCAGAACAGATGCTGATAGAGCACCGGATCACCACCGCCATCAGCCGAGAAGAAGTGGGTGCCGAAGTTGCGATCGGTCAGCAGCATGGTGATGGCACCAGCCAGAACCGGAAGCGACAGCAGCAGCAGGAAGGCGGTGACCAGCACCGACCACACGAACAGCGGCATCTTGTGCAGGGTCATGCCCGGTGCGCGCATGTTGAGGATAGTGGTGATGAAGTTGATCGCGCCCAAGATCGACGAAGCGCCAGCGATGTGCAGCGACAAAATCGCCATGTCCACAGCCGGGCCGGGGTGGCCCGCAGTGGAGAGCGGCGGATACACCGTCCAGCCGGTGCCGGCGCCATTGGCGCCTGCCGGGCCTTCGACGAACATCGAGCCGCACAGCAGCAGGAACGACGGGACCAGCAGCCAGAACGACACGTTGTTCATGCGCGGGAACGCCATGTCGGGCGCGCCGATCATGATCGGCACGAACCAATTGCCGAAACCACCAATCATGGCGGGCATCACGGTGAAGAACACCATGATCAGGCCGTGGGCGGTGATGAACACGTTCCACAGATGGTTGGCCTGATCGACATTGCCCTGGGTCATGAAGGTGAGCCACTGGATGCCCGGCTCAGCCAGTTCGAGACGCATGATGCCCGAGATCGCGCCGCCGATGGTGCCGGCGATGATCGCGAAGATCAGGTAGAGCGTGCCGATATCCTTGTGGTTCGTCGAAAAGAGCCAGCGCTGGATGAAGCCGGGCTTGTGATCATGATCGTGGTCATGAACACCGGCGGTTGCGGCGTGAGCCATGATACGGGTCCTCTTCTCGAATCTTACTGGGCAGCCGGAGCCGCCGCAGCCGCATCAGCGGCCGGGGCAGCTGCATCGGCAGCGGGAACGGCGGTGGGAGCAGCTTCTGCAGGGGCGGCGGCTTCGGCCACCTTGGGCTCAATGCCGTTTTCCTTCTGCTTGGCAGCAACCCAGGCATCGAACTGCGCCTTCGGCAGCACTTCGATGGCGATCGGCATATAGGCATGCTTGGTGCCGCACAGCTCGCTGCACTGACCAAAATATACGCCCGGACGATCGGTCTTAAACCAGGTTTCGTTGATGCGGCCCGGCACGGCATCCATCTTCAGATAAAAGGCCGGCATGGCGAAGCTGTGGATCACGTCGGCCGCCGTGGTGAGGATCTTCACCGTGGCGCCGACCGGCACCACCACGCGGTTATCGACATCGAGCAGCTTGGGCGTGCCGCGAGCGGCAGCCTCCTCGTTGGTGAGCATCACCGAATCAAAGGTGAAGCCGCCCTGATCGGGATACTCATATTCCCAATACCATTGGTGGCCGATGGCCTTGATGGTGATATCGGCCTTGGGCGGATCATATTGATTGGCCAGCAGGCGGAAGCTTGGGAAGGCGATGACCACCAGGATCAGTGCCGGAACCACTGTCCAGATCACTTCGATCACGGTGTTGTGGCTGTTCTTCGACGGCACCGGGTTGGCCGCGGCGCGGTAGCGGAACATGGTCCATGCCAGCAGGATCAGCACGAACACCGCCACGACAAACATCAGCGGGTTGAGCACGTTGTAGACCATGTTGTGGGCTTCAACGGCGATATCAGTGACCGGCGTTTGCAGATCCCAGCCACCCGTGGGCTGTCCGATACCCGGGGTTGCGGCCTGGAGGGCCGGCACGGCCGCGGGCACATCGGTGGTAGCCACCGGCGGCACCGGGGCAGCCGCCACGGCTTCCTGTGCGAAACTGCGAGCCGAAGCGCCCATCGCCCCGGCGGAAATGATCATCGATATAATGCGGCGCATACTGCCCCTGGCCTGAAACGAGCGGACTGAGCCGCCAAAAGATAAATTTTCTATGCCGCGCTGCAGCGCAACAGGCAAGCGGAAACCCCGGTCAAAAGCGCGCAGGGCCAGCCAAATTGTCAGGCTTTCAGGTTTGCATAGGTGGCAGATAGCCGCGCCATTTGCGCCTTCACGGCTTCCTTCATGTCTTCGCCCTGCAGCATCCCGGCATTCCAGACCGCCACATACTCAAGGCCATCGGCAATCGAATGTTCGCGGCCGTAGTTCAGCACCTGTTTGATGCCGGTGATGGCCAGCGGGGATTTGGCGCAGATCTCGCGGGCCATCACCTCTGCGGCAGCCAGCGCGTCGGCATGTGTGTCTTCCACCCGATTCACAAAGCCGTAGCGCAGCGCTTCGGCGGCCGGGAACTTGCGGCCGGTGTAGGCCAGTTCGCGGATCAGCCCTTGCGGCAGCAGGTGCGGGATGCGCTGCAGCGTGCCGACATCGGCGACGATGCCGACATTGATTTCCTGGATGGTGAAATAGGCTTCCGACGAGCAGATGCGGATATCGCAAGCCGTCACCAGATCAACGCCGCCGCCGATGCAGCCGCCCTGCGTCACCACGATCACCGGCACCCGGCAATCATCGATGACGTTGAAACTTTCCTGCAACTCCTTCACGTGGCGACGGAAGGCTTCGCGCTGGCGACCAAGATCGCCGCCCGTGCTCGCCGCTGCATTCTGCCCGGCCCACTTGAGATCGAGGCCGGCAGTGAAATGCTTGCCGGTCGAGGCGAGGATGACACAGCGCACATCCATGTCATGGGCGATGGCACGAAACGCCTGCACCATTTCGGGCCAGAAATCGCCGTTCATGGTGTTGAGTTCGGCGGGGCGGCACAGGGTGATGTGGGCGATGCCGTCGCTCACGCTGTAATCGAGGGTCTTCAGTTCCATCGCAGCCTCCACAAGTCTATGGAAGAGGAATGACCAAGTTCACCGTCAACGGCAATCCTGTCGAATTTCTGATGCAGCCTGATACGCCGCTGCTGTGGGCGCTGCGCGATGCGGCGGGACTGACCGGCACCAAATATGGTTGTGGTGCCGGCTTGTGCGGCGCGTGCACCGTGCATGTGGATGGCAAGGCAACGCGCAGCTGCCAGGTGACGATTGCTGAACTGGAAGGCACGTTCATCACCACCATCGAAGGCCTGTCCGACAATCGCGATCACCCCCTGCAACAGGCATGGATCGCTGCCCAAGTGCCGCAATGTGGCTATTGCCAATCCGGCATGATCATGGCGGCTGCGGCCCTGTTGAAGGACAAGCCCAACCCCAGTGATGACGACATCAACACCACCATCACCAACCTGTGCCGCTGCGGCACCTACCCGCGCATCCGGCGCGCCATCCACATGGCCTCAGCAGGCCGGGCGGATGCAGGCATTCCGGGGCCGGAGGTGGACGCCGGTGAAGCCGCCGCGCGCGCGCCGAGCTTGAAGGGTTAGAACGGATTAAGCGTGTAGCCGCGCTGCTGATAGACCGCGTGGGCAGTGATGGCGGAAAGCGACATCTTCACGCCCGGGATGAGATCGGCCTTCGTGATCTTCTGGCCCATCGCCGTCTGCCCGCAGAGGTAGAATTCAACACCGGCACCCAGCAGTTTCCTCACCGCATCAAGGCTGCCATTGGCCTTGCCCTCATTGCGCTCGGCGTAAACCTCGGGCTTCAGCAGGTCCATCGCGCCGGGGCCGTGGACGATCACCACGATCTGCACGTCCTTCTGCGGGACGCCGGCCGCCACATGCATGTTGAGCGTGCGCGCCGCCGTTTCGATCTGCCGGCTGAGCCCGCCGGGCGCGGCCTTGGCCGCAACGTCGAAGGCGATCTTGAACTTGGTGCCCTTGGGCAGCGCCAGGTCGCTGTCTACCAGCGCGATCGGGCCGACATCGGGCAACACCGGGCCGGGGCCGAAGCCTTCGCGCGATTGCGCCAGCACAGGCGCCGAGAGCAGGAGAGCGGTCAACAGCGCGGCACGGATCATGACGGGGCCTTTCAGAACGGGTTCAGCGTGTAACCTTGCGCCTGCAGTATGGCGTGGGCGCTACTGGCAGAGATGGCCAGTTCGACGCCGGGAAGCAAGTCAGCCTTTTTCACGCCCATGGCGTTGGCGGCCTGTCCGCACACCAGGAAACGCACGCCCTTGGCCAGCATTTCCTTGACCATGGCTTCGCTGGCATTGGTCGTGCCGGGATTGCGGGCGGCATAGACTTCGGGCTTCGTGAGCTCGGCAATGGCCGGGCCATGCACGACCACGGCCACCGCCACGTCGCGCTCGGCCACGCCGTTGGCGACATGGCTGTTGATGAAGCGCGCTGCCGTTTCAAAGCCGGGGTTCAGCTTGCCGGGCGCGGCCTTGGTGACGTCATAGACATGGCGCAGCACCATGCCCTTGGGGATGGCAACATTATGCTCGACTGGGGTGTGGGTGCCGAAGCCCTTGAACACCGGGCCATCAGTGGCTGCCGCCGGGGCGGCCAACAGTACCGCGATCAGCAAGGCCCGCATCAGCCGAGGTTTCGTAGGCTTTGCAGCGCGCTTTGCGCTTCGGCCACGGTGCGGCGCACGATCTCGCCGGCCGGCAAGATTTCGGTGATACCGCCGCCGCCCTGCCCGGCCGCAAGGCACTGGGTTTCAGGGATCACGTCGAGCACGCCCGCGATGGGCCCAAGCCGATTGAGCTGCACCGATTCGGTCACCTGCGCGGCAAACGGCTTGGCGGTGCGGTTGTCGAAATCGCGGTTCGAATCGTTGACGATCGCGCGCAGCGTCTTGCCGGTGAACACCTTGCTGATCACCGTGTCGCTCTCGCTCATGCCCACGATGGCATCCTTGTATTTCTGGCCGGCGTGCGCCTCGTGGCTGGCGATGAAGCGGGTGCCCATCCACACGCCAACGCAGCCAAAGGCCAGCGCAGCGGCAAGGCCACGGCCATCGTAAAGCCCGCCCGCGGCCACCACCGGGATATCGACGGCGTCCAAGCACTGCGGCCAAAGTGCGACCGAAGCGACACTGCCGGTGTGGCCACCGCCTTCGGTGCCCTGCGCGATGATGACGTCGCAGCCAGCTTCGGCAGCTTTCACGGCGTGCTTCACGTTGCCGGCCATGCACATCACCACGATGCCGGCCTGTTTCAGTTCGGTGATGATTGCCACCGGCACGCCGAGGCCGGCGATGAACGCCTTGGCGCCGCCCTTGATGATCACATCCACGCTGGCGGTAAGGGTTTCGGGCTGGGCGGTGAGCAGATCGACGCCGAACGGCTTGTCGGTCAGGTCCTTCACGCGCGCCATCTGATCGGCGATGAACTTGGGCGGCAGGCCAGCCATGCCCAAGGAGCCGAAACCGCCGGCGTCGGAAACCGCCGCGCAGACTTCAGCATAGGACACGCCGCCCATGCCGGCGAGCAGGACGGGGTGATCCACACCCAGAAGATCACAGATGACAGTGCGCAGAGCCATGGCGTTACAGACCTTCAGTGATGAAAACGCGATAATCGGCACCGGCGAAGCGATGCTTGACGGCATCCTGATAGGCGGGGCTGCCATACCAAGCCTTCGCCGCTGCCGTATCAGGGAATTCAACGATCACGGCGCCTTCGATCGGTGCGCCTTCCAGCGTTTCGTGGGCACCATAGAAGGCCAGCGGCTTGGCGGTGTGCCCGGCAAGCGTCCCGCCGGCCTTTTCACCGTAAGCGCCAAACTCGACCGGATCGCGCAAGCGTTCACGCGTGAAAACAATATAGGCTGCCATGATACCCCCCAGACATCGCCGCCGTGCGCCGCCGGCGCACGGCGTTGACGATTATTCCGCCGCTGTTGCCGCTTCGCCCCAGCCGATGATGGCCTTGGTTTCGAGGAAATCAGTGAAGGCATGATCGCCCCATTCGCGGCCATTGCCCGACTGTTTGTAGCCGCCGAACGGCGCCATCATGTCACCGGGGGCCTGGTTGATGTTGACCTGGCCGGTCCGCAACTGGCGCGCAACCTTGCGGGCGTGTTCGGGCTCGCCCGAGATATAGCCGGCGAGGCCGTAGACCGTATCATTGGCGATCGCCACGGCCTGTTCCTCGGACTGGTAGGGCAGCATTGCCAGCACCGGGCCAAAGATTTCCTCGCGCGCAATCGTCATGTCGTTGCTGACATCGGCAAAGATCGTCGGCTTGACATAATAGCCCTTGTCGAGGCCATCCGGGCGCCCGGTGCCGCCGCTGACCAGCGTTGCGCCTTCGTCGATGCCCTTCTGGATCAGCCCCTGGATCTTGGTCCACTGCGTCTCGCTGACAACAGGCCCCATCGCGGCATTGCCATCGGGCGAACCGACTGTGGTGGCCTCGGCAGCCGCCTTGGCGATGGCCTTGGCCGCTTCCATCTTGGCGGCAGGGATCAGCATGCGCGTTGGTGCATTGCACGACTGGCCGCTGTTCATCATCACCGACTTGACGCCGCCGGCAACGGCGACCTGCAGATCGGCATCGTCAAGAATGATGTTGGGCGACTTGCCGCCGAGTTCCTGATGGACTCGCTTGACGGTGGGGGCGGCATTGCGGGCAACTTCGATACCGGCGCGGGTGCTGCCGGTGAAGCTGACCATATCGACTTCGCGGTGCGAGGACAGCGCAGCGCCAACCGTGGGACCGTCGCCGTTGACGAGGTTGAAGACACCGGCCGGCACACCGGCGGCGTGCATGACTTCGGCCCACAGGATCGCCGAGAACGGCGCGATTTCCGACGGCTTGAGCACCATGGTGCAACCGGTGGCGATCGCCGGCACAACCTTGCAGGCGATCTGGTTGATCGGCCAGTTCCACGGCGTGATGAAAGCGCACACGCCGATGGGTTCATGGGTAATGAGTGTGGTGCCGCGCAGTTTTTCGAACTCGTAATTCTTCAGCACCTCGATGCCGGTCATCAGGTGGCCAACACCAATTGCAGCCTGCGCCTGCATGGCCAGCCAGCCCGGTGCACCCATTTCCTCGGTGATGGCTGCGGCGATTTCGGCAAAACGCTCCTGATATTTCGCCAGGATGTTCTGCAGCAATTCAACGCGGTCGGCGCGGCTGGTTTGTGAATAGCCCGGAAACGCTTTGCGGGCGGCCATCACCGCACGGTCAGCATCGGCAGCGCTGCCCATCGAGATCACGCCGGCCACAGCTTCGGTCGCCGGGTTGATCACGTCGAGCCGCTTGGGCACCGCCGGATCCACCCATTGGCCGTCGATATAGAATTTGGTGTATTCGCGCATGGCTCAGCCTCCCCAGCTGTGTGGTTGGGAGATTTGTAGCACGCCGATGGGGCGATTCGGCGCTTGGCGCTTTTGATAAGGCTATTTGGCCGGCAGCAGCATCTCCACGGCTGCTATCATGCTTTCCACACCCGTCGCGATGGTCGGTGCCGGATCAGGGGCCCAGCCGCTGTTGTGCAGCGACGGGATCGCCGGACCGCCCTTTTGCGCCGCATCCCACTGCGCCTGAGCAACACCGCCCAGCCAGAAGATCACTGACGGCGCCTTGGCTTCCAGACCGAAATACTGGAAATCCTCCGAAGCCATCGACGGATCGAGATCCACCACCCGGGCCTTGCCGAGCCTGGCTTCGAACTGCGTCTTGATGCGGGCGGCCAGCGCCGGATCATTCAAGGTCGGCACGCCATAACCGGTGTGGCTGATCACCGGCATCAACGCTTCGGGCAGACCAGCCGCAATCGCCTCGCCTTTCGCCACCCGGGCAATGCCATCCAGCAGGCGCTGTTGCTGGTTGGAGTCGTAACTGCGGATCGTCAGCTGCAGCTTCACCTCGTCCGGAATGATATTGTGCCTGGTGCCGCCGTGGATGCTGCCCACCGTGATCACCGCCGGCTGGAACGGATCATTCTCGCGGGAAACGATGGTTTGCAGGGCCGTGATGATGCGGCCCGCCAGCGCAACCGGGTCCTTCGTGCTGGCCGGATAGGCGCCATGGCCGCCAACACCCTTCACTACCATGTCCATCGAGGTGGAGATGGACAGCGCCCGGAATTGCGGCACGCTGACCGTGCCGGCAGGGATGCCGCTGCTGTCGTGCAGGGCCAGCGCATAATCCGGCTTGGGAAAGCGCGTGAACAGCCCATCGGCGATCATTGCCCGCGCGCCGCCACCGCCTTCCTCGGCCGGCTGGCCCACCATCACCACGGTTCCGCGCCAGGCCTTGCGGTTTTCCGCCAGCCAGCGCGCCGTGCCCACCCATACCGACATGTGAATGTCGTGGCCGCAGGCATGCATCACCGGCGTCATCGGGCCGTCGCCATAGCTGCCAATCGCCGTGCTGGCATAAGGCAGGCCGGTGGCTTCCTTCACCGGCAGCCCGTCCATGTCGGCGCGGATCAGCAGCGTCGGGCCCTTGCCGTTCTTCAACACCGCCACCACGCCGGTGCGGCCGACTTTTTCCGTCACCTCGAAACCGGCAGCGCGGGCTTCGGCCGCGAGGATGCCGGCCGAGCGGGTTTCCTGGAAACCCAGTTCGGGATGGGCGTGGAGATCCTTATAGAGCGCGACCAGATCGACCGGCGCAGCGTCCGCGGAGGTGGCCAGCAGGGCAGCCGCCAGCAGGATCGTCTTCATCTTCTTCCCCCTCAAACCAGAGCCGACAAGCCATCCCACGCCAGCTTGCCGCCCACCAGGATCATCAGCGCGTGCATGATGGCATAGAAACGCGGGCCATCAATACGCCGCACCAGCACGGTGCCGGCCCACGTGGACGCCAGCGCCGCCGGCATCAGCGCCGCGGCCAACCACAGATTTTCCGGCGTGAAGGCACCCAGCGCATAATAGGCGGGCACTTTCAGCCAGTTGATCAGTGCGAAAAACACGCTGCTGGTGCCGATGAACATGTCGCGCGGCAACTTCTTCGGCAGCACATGCATCTGGAACGGCGGCCCGCCGGCGTGGGCGATCTGGCTGGTGAAGCCGGCCGCCGCGCCCATCGCCACACCCTCCCACGCTCTCCCCAGTCGCGCCGGCACCCCGCGATGTTCGGCGCGGATACGCTGGATGGCAAACACGATGGCAATCAGGCCCACCGCCGCTTCCACCACCGATACCGATACGAACCGCGCCAGCGCCCAGCCGGCGAAGATGCCCACGCACGCGCCCGGCACCATGATTTTCAAGATGGCAACGTCGCGGTGGGCACCAAAGGCCTTCACCGAAAACACGTCCTGCACCAACAGGATCGGCAGCAATATGGCCGCGGCCAGCACCGGGCTCATGCCAAGTGCCATGATCGGCACACCCAGCACGCCCAGCCCGGCAAAGCCGCCCTTGGCGAGGCCCAGGATGGTCACGCCCACCAGTGCTGCGACCCAGAAGGCCCAGCCCTGCGCGCTGAGCAATTCGGCAATGCCTGCGGGCACGATCAGGCGGCGCGCAGTTCGATCAGCACCAACCGTGCCGTCCAGCGCGGCCACGGCAGCGCGATGCGCCAGTGGCCGGGCCCGACCGCCTGCAAGACACCCAGCTGGTCGCGTTCACCATCCTCGCCATAACGCAGCCGGCCCATCTCGCCGGCCAGCCGCAGCGTGCCGAGAAACACCAGCCGATCGACATCGGGATAGAGCGTGCCCAGATACTGCTGCGGCCCCGGCGCCGTTTCAAAGCGCAGCACGATGCCATCGGCGCTGAGCCGGCACGGCGCCCAGGCACTGGCCTGCACCGTCGGGCTGACACGCGGGCTACCCTGCCGCCAACCAAGCTGGATGGTACGGCACTGGTGGGCACCTGCTGTCGGCAAAGCCGGATTGGTGGTGATGGCATCGCCGGTTACCGGGCCCAAAGCGGCCATTTCGGCGGCGGCACCGGCTTCGGCCACATCGGCGCGGGCCTGATCCCAAGCTTCGGAAAGGCGTGCCAGCCGGCCGCGATCCTGATCCTTGATCACCGCCTGCCACACATCGGCACGGCGCACGACGGCATAGGGGCGCAGCTCCTCATCCTTGCCGCTGCAGCCGGCCAGAACCAGCAGCGCCAGCAGGGCCAGCGCGCGCCTCATCATTCGCCCAGCATGCCGCGCACGAATCCGGCCAGGCCCAGCTGGCGTTTGCGGCGCAGGCGTTCCGCCTTCAGGATCGCGCGGATTTCGTTAAGGCAGGTTTCGGCATCATCGTTGACGAGGATATAATCATACTCGCCCCAATGGCTGATCTCGTCACGGGCGCGGGCCATGCGATCGGCGATCACTTCCGGGTGATCGGTGTTGCGGTTCTTGAGGCGACGTTCCAGCTCCTCAAGATGCGGCGGCAGGATGAACACCCGCACCAGATCGGATGCCGCATCGGTCTGCTGCAACTGCTGGGTGCCTTGCCAGTCGATATCGAACAGCACGTCGCGGCCATCGGCCAGCGCCGATTCCACCGGTGCGCGCGGGGTGCCATAACGGTTGCCGAACACGGTCGCCCATTCCAGCAGTGCGTTTTCTTCGACCATCGACTGGAACTGCTCGTGCGACACGAAATAATAATCAACGCCGTCCACTTCACCGGGGCGTGGGCTGCGCGTTGTGGCCGAAACGCTCATGGTGATGCCGCTGTCTTCGGCCATCAGCGCGCGCGACATGGTGGTCTTGCCGGCACCCGAGGGAGAGGACAGCACGAACATCAAGCCGCGCCGGAGTGGACTGCGGGCCGGCGCGCCGGTGCGGGCAAACTGCGTCACTTGCGGCGGAACCGATCAAGGGTGACGACGTTGCTGCCTTCATCCTGAGGTTCGGGCGGCGGCGTTTCCGGCGGCGTTTCGGGTGGCGGCCCCTCGCCATCCTTGGGCGCGAATTGCAGGGCGAAATTCACCGCGGGATCCACAAAGCCAACGATGGCATCATAGGGGATCACCAGGCTGGATGGCATCTGGTTGAAACTGAGCCCGATGGAAAAATGATCATCGGCCACGATCAGATCCCAGTAACGATGCTGGATGACGATGGTCATCTCGTCCGGATAACGCTCCATCAGATGTTTCGGGATGGAAACGCCGGGCGCGCGGGTGCGAAAGGCGATGTAGAAATGATGACCGCCGGTCAGGCCACCTTCATCCGATATGCGCTGCAACACGCGGCTGACCACACCGCGCAGCGCATCCTGGACGATGTCGTCATAGGGGATCAGGCTGTCGGGCGTGGTGTCGTTCACGAGAGCTGAGCCTTGGCTGAAAAACGCTGGGGGAATGTCGCCTCCGATTGGCGCGAGGCGTTGTCTAGGTCAAGGGGGGCCAAGGTCAAGCGATATGCCCGCCGCAGTGGTGGATGACATCGCCGCAGCCGGGTCGCGCGTATCTTCGCTGGCATTTGCCGGCGTTTGGGGGAGGAAACAGGATGCAATGCGGGAACACCGGACGAATGGCGGCGGTCCTTGCCCTGCTCGACGGCCTTTCAGGCTGTGTTTCGACCGGGCGATTGCCGCCGGCCCGGGCCGACGCGCCCGCGCTTGACGCGCTGGCCTTCTTTACCGGTCAAAGCCGAGGCGAAGGCACACTGAAGATCGCCCTGCGCCGGCCGCGCGCCGTGACGGTGGCCAGCGTTGGGCGTTGGGGCAGCGGTGGCGGCCTCATCCTCGATCAGACGGTGACGCTGGCGGGCCAGCCGGCGACGCAGCGGCAATGGCAGTTGCGCCGTGGTGGGCCGAGTGGTGTCGCCGGCAGCCTGAGCGATGCTGCCGGGCCAGTGACCGGTCGCATCGAGGGCAATCGCCTGCACCTGCGCTTCATCATGAAGGGCGGCCTGCGCGCCGATCAATGGCTGGCGCTGCAGCCCGGCGGCTACGTGCTGCACAATGTGATGATCGTGCGCAAATGGGGCCTGCCGCTGGCGCGGCTCGACGAGGTGATCACGCAAACGGAGAAGTGAGGGGTTGTGTTGCCCGGCCCCCCAGAGTCGCGTGCGGGTCGGGGAGCCGTGATTGTGCAAATTGGTGAGGGGGTTCTGTTGCCCGGCCCCCCTCGGGCCGCTGGAATCCACTTCTGTTGCCCGGTGTGGCCCGTACCGCGCTTTCGGCCAGTGAAACTCAGTCCGTGAGGACCGGGTTACGCTGCGATTGCGAATGCCTCGTTGTCGTTGGCATTTATGGTGTTTTGAACGGTTTTACGGCTCATTCAGGCCGGGCAAAAATATCGTCTTTGAACACACGTCGATTCTGGTTCGGCCCCATGCATCGCCCCGACAACGGGTTGAAGAAATGGTGGAGCCGCCGGGTACTGCCCCCGGGTCCGCTGCGTCTATTTCACGGCATCATTTATCGCCATATCCGGCAAGCCGGCAGTACCCATGTAGGCTGACCGAGGTGATTCCTCAAGGGTCAGCCCTTCACAAAGCGCCGATACAGTGCCGGCAACAGCAGCAGGGTAAGCAGGGTTGAGGAGAGGATGCCGCCGATCACCACGGTCGCGAGTGGACGCTGCACCTCTGCCCCGGCGCCGGTCGCGATCGCCATCGGCAGGAAACCGATGCTGGCTACCAGCGCAGTGGAGATGACAGGCCGCAGCCGGTCCATCGCGCCCTCGCGCACCGCATCGTCCCTGGCCATGCCTTCGCCGCGCAGATGGTTGATGTGGTCAACCATCACCAAGCCATTCAACATCGCAATGCCCGACAGCGCAATGAAGCCGATCGCCGCCGTGATCGAGAAGGGCATTGCCCGCACGGCCAGCGCAAACACGCCGCCCGTCACCGCCAGCGGGATGCCGGCAAACACGATTAGCGCCTGGGAGACCGAACCCAGCGCGCCATAGACCAGCACGAGGATCAGCAGCAGACACGCCGGCACCAGCACTGCAAGCCGCGCCTTGGCTTCCTGCAACTGCTTGAACTGGCCGCCATATTCGATGCGATATCCTTCGGGCAGTGCCACCGCCTTCGCCATCTCAGCCTTGGCGCTGGCGACATAGCCCTCGATATCGCTGCCCGAAAGATTGACCAGCAGCGCCGCGCGCTTCTGGCCATTGTCACGGCGCACCGGCTCCACCGCCAGCACTTCCTCAAGCCTTGCCACCCGGCCCAGCGGCAGCAGCCCGGCCTGCCCGACCCTGAGCGGCAGCGCCCGGATGGTATCGAGATCAGCGCGGCTGGAATCGGGCAGGCGCACCACGATGCCGTGGCGGCGGATGCCTTCCAATATGGCCCCCACTTCCTGCCCCGCCAGCGCGGTGCTGATGGCACGGTTCACCTCGTCCGCCCCCAGGCCCAGTCGCACTAGCGCGTCGTGATCAACCCGCACCACCAGGCTGGGGGTGCGGCCATCCACTTCATATTCGGCCTGTGCCGTGCCGGGGAGACGTTTCAGCACGTTCAGCACTTGCCCGCCCAATTGTTCCAGCCGGTCATTGTCGTCGCCGAAAACCTTCACCGACAGATCGGCGCGCGTGCCTTCCAGCATTTCGTTAAAACGCATCTCGATCGGCTGGCCGCGCAGGAAGCTCTGATCGGCAAACTGGCGTCGGGCTTCGGCTTCGATGGCATCCTGCAACGCGACCTTGCTCTGCGGGCCATCGGCCGGCCATTCGCTCAGCGGCTTGTAGCTGACATAAAGATCATTCTCGTTCGGCGGCATCGGATCGGTTGCCACCGCCGAGGTGCCGATGCGCGAAAACACGGCAGTGATCTGCGGGAATTTCTGCAGCAGCGATTTTTCCAGCGCGATCTCCAGCGCCAGGCTCTTCTCCAGGCTCATATCCACCGGCTTGTAGACCATGGTGGTGATCGAGCCTTCGTCCAGCCGCGGCGTGAACTGGGTGCCAAGCCGGGTGAACAGCAGCCCGGCCGCACCCACCGCCAGCAGCGCCGGCACCAGCGCCAGCAGCGGCCGCGCCAGCGTGGCGGTCAGCACCGGGCGATAGGCGCCTTCCAGCGCCGCCAACAGCCGGGTCGGCTCGGCACTGGCGCCGGCCTTCAGCCAATAGGATGCCAGTGCTGGCACCAGCGTCACACTCACCAGCAGCGCTGCCGACAGCGCCAACATCACCGTGATCGCCATCGGCCGGAACAATTTGCCTTCCACCCCGCCCAGCGCCAGCACCGGCACATAAACCAACGTGATGATCGCCACGCCAAATGCCACCGGCCGCGCCACCTGCCCCATGGCTTCGGAAATCACCGCGCGGCGACCGGTGTCGGTGAGAGGATGGCCCAGCCGGGCCTGTTCCGCCCCCAGCCGGCGCAGGGCGTTTTCCACCGCCACAATCGCCCCATCAACGACCAGCCCGAAATCGAGCGCACCCAGGCTCATCAGATTGCCGCTGATATCGAGCCGCACCATGCCAATGCTGGCCAGCAGGAAGGCCACCGGAATCACCGCCGCCACGATCAGCGCGGCGCGCCACTGGCCCAGTGCCAGAATCAGTACGAACGCCACCAGCAAGGCGCCCTCGGAAAGATTGCTGCGCACGGTGGCGACAGTGCGCTCGACAATGTCGGCACGGTCATAGCGCACCTTGATCACCATGCCCTTGGGCAAGGCCGCCTGCACCTCGGACAGATGTTCGTCCACCCGCCGGGCTACCTCGCGGCTGTTCTGGCCGGTGAGCATCATGATGGCGCCCATCACGGTCTGCTGGCCGTTCACGGTGGCCGCGCCCGCGCGCAGCATGTGGCCAACGCGCACGGTGGCAAGATCAGCCACGGTCAGCGGCCGCACGCCGCCGGCGAACTTCATCGGCAGCGCGCCGATGGCTTCGGGCTGCATCACCTTGGCGTCGGTGCGCACCACCAGCCGGCGGCCGTTCTGCGAGATGGCGCCGCCGCCGGCATTGTCGGCATAGGCAGCCACCGCCGCGGCGAGTTCCGCTGGCGTCACCCCGGCGGCCGCCAGCTTTGCCAGGTCCGGCTCGATCACATATTGGCGTTCCAGCCCACCGATGCTGTTCACTTCGGCGACGCCGGCGACCTGTCGCAGCATGGGGATAACGACATATTCCTGGGTTTCGGCCAGGGCCATCAGATGTTCGTCTTGGGTGCTGGCCGGTTGCAGGCCGGCGTGATGCGGCTCGGCGTGCGGCGGGTGATCCCATTCCAGCGTGTAATAGAGAATCTCGCCCAGCCCGGTGGTGATCGGTGCCAGTTGCGGCGCCGAACCGGGCGGCAGTGTCGCCATCGCGGTCGCCAGCCGTTCCGTCACCACCTGGCGAGCGCGCATCACATCGGTGCCGTCTTCATACAGCAATGTCACCTGCGACAGGCCCGAACGGGTGAGCGAGCGGAAGCCAGTGAGACCGGGCTGGCCGCCCATCAGCCGCTCGATCGGCACCGTCACCCTCGTCTCGATCTCCTCGCCGGCGAGGCCCGGCACGGCGGTGTTCACCTGCACCTGCACGCCGGTCACATCGGGAATGGCATCGATGGGCAAGGTGACGAGGTGATACAGGCCAATCGCCGCCGCAATCAGCGCCGCGATCAGCACGCCGCCACGGTGGCGGGCGCTGGCCGAAATCAGGGTGGCGATCACGGCTGTTCGCCGCCCCCGGTGAGGATGCGGATATTCTCCCGCGCTTCCCACAGGCCGGCGCGCGTCTCGAGCACCGCCGTTTGCGCATCCAGCCAGCCGGTCTGCATCTGCACATAGGTGGCCAGCGGCACCGCACCCAGGCGATAGGCGCGGTCGGCTTCGGCGGCGACTTCGGCGAAGTGCTGCGGCGCATCCCCCGGCCACTTCGCCAGCGCCTCCGACCGTGCGCGATAGAGGGCGGCATCGGCATACAAGCTGGCCAACAGGCGCCGCCGCGTCGCGATCAGCGCCGCCTCACCCTGTGCGGCGCGCGATTCGGCGGCGGCAACATCGCCTTCCTGCCGGTTCCACAGCGGGATGGTGGTCTGGGCGCGCACGCCGGCAATGGTGTCGCGTACATCGCCGCGTTCCCGCGTGAGATAGGGCCCGATGCTGATCGCACCCACCCGGCTTTTTTCAGCGAGCCGCACCGACAGCCCTTGCTGGCCCAGTTGCGCCTTCAGGGCGAGCAGTTCGAAATTGCCGCCTTCCAGCCGATCGGCCAGCACCGTCACATCCGGCAACGGCGGTGGTGCCGACGGCGGACGCAGGATGCGCACCCGCGCCGGGAAGGGCTGGCCGCGCAAGCCGTTCAGTTCATAAAGGATCGCGTTGTAAGCGGCTTGCGCCTCGGCCGCGATGCGTTCGGCGTTGATGGCAGAAGCTTCCAGCACGGCGGCTTCCAGGCGCGGCGCCGGCCCGGCCGGATCGCGTGCCACCAGCACCGCGGCCAGGCTGCGCATGCGGGCCGCCACAGCGGCAGCGGCATCGGCGCGTTCACCGGCGGCAAACAGGCGATAGCCCAGGCTGCGGGCGCGGCCGGCCAGCGTGGCATCGAACTGTGCCAGGCCCAGACGCGCCAGCGTCACATTGCCTTGCGCAATCGCCTTGCGCAGCGGGATGCGGCCATTGAACTCAATCGGTTGCAGGATCGAAACGGCAAAGGCCGGGCCGTCGCCCAGCCGCTGACCGGTCAGCGGGCTGTCGGTGCGCTTTTCGCCGAAATCGACGCTGATTTCCGGATCAGCGAGCCGGCCAGCCGCTGCCACGCCGGTCTGGGCCAGGCTGATCTGCCGGGCAAGAAACTGGCGCTCAGGATTGCCGGCCACCACGTCGGCGGCGAGCGCATCGATGGAGAGCGCGGTTTGCGCCGCAGCAGGGGCCGCCATTGCAATGGCGGCAAAGAGGCAAATCATGCGGATCATCCCGATCCGCGTAGAGCAATTGCTACAAAAGAAAACCCGTTATATTACGGGTGCTTAGTTGCGACTAGGTCGCGATAGCGGTTGAACACGGCGCCATTGATGGCATCCCAGTCAAACGCCTGCGCGGCGGCCAGACCGGCGTGGCCATGGGCGCTGCGCAGCGCTGGATCGGTGCAATAATGCTGCAGCGCATCGGCATAGCCGGCAATGTCCCCCGGCGTCACCAGCGCGCCGGTGGTGCCATCGGTGACCAGACATTCGTTGCCGCTGGCCCGCGCCGCCACCACCGGAATGCCGCTGGCCATGGCTTCGAGGTTGATATTGCCGAAGGTTTCGGTGGTCGACGGGTTGAGCAGCATGTCCATGCTGGCATAGGCCCGCGCCAGGTTGGTGCCATCAAGGAAGCCGGTGAAGATGGCATCAGGCGCCAGCGTTTCGAACCGCTCCCGCGCCGGGCCATCGCCCACCACCACCAGACGGTGCGGCACAGCGCGCTGCTTGAGTTCGGCCACAGCCGCTGCCACGGCTTCCAGCCCCTTTTCCAGCACCAGTCGGCCCACGAAGCCGATCACCAGCTCGCTGTCGCCGATACCCAGCGACCAACGCCATTCCGACGAGCGGCGCTGCGGATTGAAACGCGCCTTGTCCACACCCCGGCTCCACACCGCAGGGTCATTGGCGATGATGCGCGCATCCCGCATCATCTCGCCAAAGCCGGGTGTGGTGACAAACACTTCATCCAGCCCGGCATAGAAACGCCGCAGCATCATTTCCATCAGCGGCCGGGCAAAGCCGAAGCCATAATATTCAAGATAGGTTTCAAACCGGGTGTGGATGGAGGCCACCACCGGCACCTTCAATTCGCGCGCCAACCGCTTCAGCGCATGGGCCGCGGGATCGGGGGCGGAAAGATGGATGATATCGGGCGCGAAAGCGCGGATCTCGCGCTTCAACCGATCGGGCACGCCGAGCGCCACCCGATATTCGTCGCGCCCGGGGATCGACAGGCTGGGCACCGAAACCAGCGTGCCGGCCGGTTCGAACGCCGGCGTATCGCTGGTGGGGGAATAGACCCGGACGTTGCAACCCTGCCGTTCGAGAAAGGCCACCAGCCGGTTGAGCGCCTGGTTCGCCCCGTCGCGCACGTAATTATAGTTGCCCGAATAGAGCACGATCCGCAGCGGGCGGGCGGGCGCCAGCGCAGGCGCGGTTTCAAACACTTCGGGCATCTTGAAGGCGGTGGCCACGATCATTTCCCTTATTCACTCGCTCAATCGCATGCCATTGTGGCCAAGACGGGGCAGAGTAAGGGCAGGTCGGCCCAGATCGGGCGAGAACCGAAAAAGCGCCGCCCGGATGGCCGGGCGGCGCCTTTGCGAATTGCGGTTGCCCGCGATCAGGCGGCGACAGCGGCCTTGCGACGACGCTGGGTCGCGCCAACCAAGCCAAAGCCGGCGATCAGCATCGCCCAACTGGCCGGTTCCGGCACGGTGCCCCCGGGCGTGATGCTGCCGAAGGTGATGTTGTCATAGGCGACGAAGTTGGCGCTGCCGCCAAAGTCGATCGACTTGGCCACGCCGGCGAAGGCAATGCCGCCGGCCGTCCAGTTGCAGTAGAAGCCGCTGGCGTTCGGCGGGCAGTTGGCATTGGCCGTTTGGGGCAAAACCAGCGAGCCCAGCAGATTGCCGGAGCCGTTCAGCCCATCAAAAACACTGACCGTAGCAACGGAATTGGACGCAAAATTGAAGGAGAAGCCGTTCGAGAAGCCGGCCGCATAGTTCAGCGTCGCGGCACTGCCGGTCAGGAAGAACAGGATGCCCCGCTTGCCCTGGGCCGAATCTGGCTCGCAGCAGCCGTTGTAGTTGTTGATCGCCAGCGTGTTGGCGGAGAATACAACGCCGAGATTGGTGCCCGACGTGCCATGGCCGCTGGTACCACCGTTATAGAAGCTGCCAACGGCCGTGCTGTTGCCCTGAACTGGATCAACAACGCCGGTGAAATCAAGGCTTACGACCGCCGCAGATGCCATGGAAGCCGAAGCGGCAAAGGCAGCGGTAGCTACAAATTTCAGGATTTTCATGATCATTCCCCCGAACAAACGCAACGCCGGCCAACCGCTGACACGGCTCAATCCAGCGCAGCACAAGGAACGACTCACGCGTCAATGCGCCAAACTGAACGATTCCTTCATATAGGATTAATATAAACGTTCAAGAAGGTTTCGATTTCGTTAACTTAACTGCCATATACGGCGCTTACACGGCCGTTCACAGCCAACTCCACGGAATTGTGAAAAGACAGACCTTTCGGACTGAGCTGGCGGCGAGGGCGCATGAAAAAGGGGCGCGGCGGTTGCCCGCCACGCCCCTCATCCTGTGCCGCCGATTGGGCGGTGCGGTCGATCAGCCTTCGGTCTGCTCCAGCGCCTTGGCGTTGGCCTGCTGCACGGAGCGCAGCACCGCATCGCGGCTGGCAGCCGCCACACGAAGGCGGCCGATGCCGGCGCCGGTGCCGGCCGGGATAAGGCGGCCGACGATGACGTTTTCCTTCAGACCAGTCAGGGTATCGATCTTGCCCTGCACCGCGGCTTCGGTGAGCACGCGGGTGGTTTCCTGGAACGACGCCGCCGACACGAACGACTTGGTCTGCAGCGAGGCCTTGGTGATGCCGAGCAGCACCGGCTTACCGGCGGCCACGCGACCATCCTGACCAAGCTTGGCGTTTTCTTCGTCCATCTCCTCGCGGTCGACCTGTTCGCCCACCAGCAACGTGGTGTCGCCGCTTTCGGTGATTTCCACCTTCTGCAGCATCTGGCGCACGATCACTTCGATGTGCTTGTCGTTGATACGCACACCCTGCAGGCGATAGACTTCCTGGATTTCGGCGCAGAGATATTCGGCCAGTGGCTCCACACCTAGCACTTCCAGAATGTCGTGCGGATTGGGGTTGCCATCGATCAGATAGTCACCCCGGCGCACGAAGTCGCCTTCCTGCACGGCCACGTTCTTGCCCTTCGGCACCAGATACTCGGCGACGTCCCCACCATCTTCCGGACGGATGTTGATGCGGCGCTTCGTCTTGTAATCCTTGCCGAATTCGACACGCCCATCAACACGCGCGATAACCGCGTTGTCCTTGGGAATGCGGGCTTCGAACAATTCGGCCACACGCGGCAGACCGCCGGTGATGTCACGAGTCTTGGCGGCTTCACGCGGAATACGCGCCAGCACGTCACCGGCCGACACATCCTGGCCATCGGCCACCGACAGAATGGCATCGGTGGCGAGCATGTAGCGCGCCGATTCACCGGACTGGTCATCGAGCAGGGTGATGCGCGGACGCAGATCGTCCTTCTTGTTGCTCGACTTCCATTCGGTGACGACCTTGTTGGCGAGGCCGGTGGCTTCGTCGACTTCTTCCTTCAGGGTCGTGCCTTCGATCAGATCCTGGTATTTCACCTTGCCCGACTTTTCGGTGATCACCGGCAATGTGTACGGATCCCACTCAGCCAGACGATCGCCCTTCTTCACCGTGATGCCTTCAAGGTGCGTGATCAGCGCGCCGTAGGGGATGCGGTGGATCGAGCGTTCGCGGCCTTCGCTGTCGCGCAGGACGAGTTCGCCGTTGCGCGCCATCGAGACGTTGCGGCCACGGCTGTCGGTGATGGTGACGATGCCACGGAATTCGATGAGGCCATCAACCGGCGCATCGAGCGTGGACTGTTCCGACACCTGCGCCGCACCACCAATGTGGAAGGTGCGCATGGTGAGCTGCGTGCCCGGTTCGCCGATGGACTGCGCCGCGATGACACCCACGGCTTCGCCCATGTTCACCGGCGTACCGCGCGCAAGGTCGCGGCCATAGCAGGTGGAGCAGACGCCGCCCTTGGTTTCGCACAGCAGCGGCGAGCGGATTTTCACTTCCGCCACCGCCGCCGTTTCGATGCGGGTCACATCGGATTCGGTCAGCAGGTGACCGGCCGGCGCCACGACTTCACCGGTCTTGGCATCGACGATGTCAACAAGAACGGTACGGCCCAGGATACGCTCACCCAGCGACACGATGGTGTTGCCGCCTTCGACGATGGCCTTCATCAGCATGCCGCGCGGGGTGCCGCAATCTTCCTCGACGACGACGCAATCTTGCGAAACGTCGACGAGACGGCGGGTCAGGTAACCCGAGTTGGCGGTCTTCAGCGCGGTATCGGCCAGACCCTTGCGGGCGCCGTGGGTGGAGTTGAAATACTCCAGCACGGTCAGGCCTTCCTTGAAGTTCGACAGAATCGGCGTTTCGATGATCTCGCCCGATGGCTTAGCCATCAGGCCGCGCATGCCGGCCAGCTGCTTCATCTGGGCCTGCGAACCACGGGCACCGGAGTGCGCCATCATGTAGATGGAGTTGATCTGCGCCTCACGGCCATCCGGCCGCTTCTTCTTGGCGCTGATTTCCTTCATCATTTCACCGGCAACCAGGTCGCCGCACTTGGACCAGGCGTCAACGACCTTGTTGTACTTCTCGCCCTGCGTGATCAGGCCGTCCTGATACTGCTGCTCGAAGTCCTTCACCTCGGCCTTGGTCTTGTCGACCAGCACGGCCTTGGCAGCGGGGATCACCATGTCGTCCTTGCCGAAGCTGATGCCGGCCTGGAACGCGTGGCGGAAGCCCAGCGCCATGATGGCATCGGCAAACAGCACCGTCTCCTTCTGGCCCGTGTGGCGATAGACGGTGTCGATGACGTCGCCGATCTCCTTCTTGGTCAGCAGGCGGTTGATGGTTTCGAACGGCACCTTGTGGCTCTTAGGCAGCGTTTCGCCCAGCAGCAGGCGGCCCGGCGTGGTGTTCACGCGCTTCATGTAGAGCTGACCGTTCTCATCGGTCTGCGGCACGCGGGCGATGATCTTGGTGTGCAGGGTCACGTTCTTGTTGAACAGCGCCTGGTGCACTTCGCTCATCGTGCCGAAGGCCATGCCTTCGCCCGGTTCCTTCTCGGACTCCATCGACAGATAATAGAGACCCAGCACCATGTCCTGCGACGGCACGATGATCGGCTTGCCGTTGGCGGGGGACAGGATGTTGTTGGTCGACATCATCAGCACGCGCGCTTCCAGCTGGGCTTCAAGGCTCAGGGGAACGTGCACGGCCATCTGGTCACCGTCGAAGTCGGCATTGAAGGCCGAACAGACGAGCGGGTGCAGCTGGATAGCCTTGCCTTCGATCAGCACGGGTTCGAACGCCTGGATGCCCAGACGGTGCAGCGTCGGCGCGCGGTTCAGCAGCACCGGATGCTCGCGGATCACCTCGTCAAGGATGTCCCAGACTTCCTTGCGTTCCTTTTCCACCCACTTCTTGGCCTGTTTCAGGGTCATCGAAAGACCCTTGGCGTCGAGGCGCGAGTAGATGAACGGCTTGAACAGTTCGAGCGCCATCTTCTTCGGCAGGCCGCATTGATGCAGCTTGAGTTCCGGGCCGGTGACGATCACCGAGCGACCCGAATAATCGACGCGCTTGCCAAGCAGGTTCTGGCGGAAGCGGCCCTGCTTGCCCTTCAGCATGTCGGACAGCGACTTCAGCGGACGCTTATTGGCACCGGTGATGGTGCGGCCACGGCGGCCGTTGTCGAACAGCGCATCCACCGCTTCCTGCAGCATGCGCTTTTCGTTGCGCACGATGATGTCAGGCGCGCGCAGTTCGATCAGGCGCTTCAGGCGGTTATTGCGGTTGATGACGCGACGATAGAGATCGTTCAAATCCGACGTCGCAAAGCGGCCACCATCCAGCGGCACCAGCGGGCGCAGTTCCGGCGGGATCACCGGCACCACCTGCATCACCATCCATTCGGGCTTGTTGCCCGAGTTGATGAAGCTCTCGACGATCTTCATCCGCTTGATGATCTTCTTCGGCTTCAGTTCCGACTTGGTGGTGCGCAGCTCCTCGCGCAGCGTCTCCATCTCGCCTTCAAGATCGAGTTCCTGCAGCAGGATGCGGATGGCTTCGGCACCGATGCCGGCCTGGAAGGCGTCTTCGCCATATTCTTCCTGGGCAGTCATCAGTTCTTCTTCAGTGAGAAGATCGAACTTCTTGAACGGCGTCATGCCCGGATCGAGCACCACATATTGTTCGAAATAGAGCACGCGCTCCAGCTGCTTGAGCTGCATGTCGAGCAGCATGCCGATGCGGCTGGGTAGCGACTTCAGGAACCAGATGTGGGCGACCGGCGCGGCCAGTTCGATATGGCCCATGCGTTCGCGGCGGACCTTCGACACGGTCACTTCCACGCCGCACTTTTCGCAGACGATGCCCTTGTACTTCATGCGCTTGTACTTGCCGCACAGGCACTCGTAATCCTTGATCGGGCCAAAGATGCGGGCGCAGAACAGGCCATCGCGCTCCGGCTTGAAGGTCCGGTAGTTGATGGTTTCCGGCTTCTTGATCTCGCCGAATGACCAGCTGCGGATCTGCTCCGGGCTGGCGATGGCAATCTGGATCTGGTCAAACGTCTCGGGCTTGGCGGCCGGCGAGAAGAAATTCATCACTTCGTTCGTCATCTTCTTTCCTCCGTTTCCCCTCCCGCTCGCGGGAAGGGCTGGGGGTGGGCAGAGTGTGGGGTGGGGAATAACCGGCGGTGAGGCCGGTTATTCCACCTCCTCGTTGCTCTGCAGCTGGACGTTGAGGCCCAGCGACCGCATTTCCTTGACCAGCACGTTGAAGCTTTCGGGGATGCCGGCTTCGAACGTGTCGTCACCCTTGACGATGGCTTCATACACCTTGGTGCGGCCCACCACGTCATCGGATTTGACGGTGAGCATTTCCTGCAAGGTGTAGGCCGCGCCATAGGCCTGCAGCGCCCACACTTCCATTTCCCCGAAGCGCTGGCCACCGAACTGGGCCTTGCCGCCCAGCGGCTGCTGGGTAACGAGGCTGTAGGGACCGATCGAACGGGCGTGGATCTTGTCGTCCACCAAATGGTGCAGCTTGAGCATGTAGATATAGCCCACGGTGACACGACGATCGAAGGCATCGCCGGTGCGGCCATCGAACAGCTCGACCTGGCCGGAGGTTTCCAGCCCGGCCAGTGCCAGCATGTTCGACACGTCGGCTTCCTTGGCGCCGTCGAACACCGGGGTGGCCATCGGCACACCGCCCACCAGGTTGCGGGCCAGTTCGATCACGGCGGCATCGTCATAGTCGGCGATGTCGAGCAGATACTGCGGGCCATAAATGGCCTTGAACAGCTCGCGGATCTCGTTGGCTGTGCCCGATGCCACGGTCTGGTGGATATTCTCCAGCATCTCGGCGATCTTCTTGCCCAGGCCGCGCGCGGCCCAGCCCAAGTGGGTTTCGAAGATCTGGCCGACGTTCATGCGGCTGGGCACGCCCAGCGGGTTGAGCACGATGTCGACCGGGGTGCCATCGGCCAGGAAGGGCATGTCTTCCTGCGGCAGGATGCGAGAGATGACGCCCTTGTTGCCGTGACGGCCGGCCATCTTGTCACCCGGCTGCAGCTTGCGCTTCACCGCGACAAAGACCTTCACCATCTTCAGCACGCCCGGCGGCAGTTCGTCGCCGGCCTGTACCTTGGATTTCTTGTCTTCAAGGCGAGCAGTGATGGTGGTGTGGGCTTCATCCCACTGCGCCTTCAACGCTTCCAGGCCGGCCTGCATGGCATCATCGGCCACGCCGAACTTCCACCATTCACGGCGCGGCTGTTCTTCCAACATGGCCTCGTCGATGGCGGCGCCCTTCTTCACGCCCTTGGGCGCGGCGACCACTTCCTGGCCCAGCAGCGCATCGCGCAGACGGGCATAAGTGGCGCGATCAAGGATGGCACGTTCGTCGGTGGCGTCCTTTTCAAGGCGCTCGATTTCCTCGCGCTCGATCTGCAGGGCACGTTCGTCCTTGTCGATGCCATGGCGGTTGAAGATGCGCACATCGACAATCGTGCCCGACACGCCCGGCGGCAGACGCAGCGAGGTGTCACGCACATCGCTGGCCTTTTCGCCGAAGATGGCGCGCAGCAGCTTTTCTTCCGGCGTCATCGGCGATTCACCCTTGGGGGTGATCTTGCCAACCAGGATATCGCCCGGTTCCACTTCGGCGCCGATGTAGACGATGCCGGCTTCGTCGAGACGGGCCAGCGCGTCTTCACCAACGTTGGGAATGTCGCGGGTGATGTCTTCCGGGCCCAGCTTGGTGTCGCGGGCCATCACTTCGAATTCATCGATATGGATCGACGTGAACACGTCTTCCTTGACGATCTTCTCGTTGATCAGGATCGAATCTTCGTAGTTGTAGCCATTCCACGGCATGAACGCGACGAGCACGTTGCGGCCCAGCGCGAGTTCACCATCTTCGGTGGACGGACCGTCGGCGATGATGTCGCCCTTCTGCACCAGGTCACCCACGGTCACCAGCGGGCGCTGGTTGATGCAGGTGGACTGGTTGGAGCGCTGGAACTTCATCAGCGTGTAGATGTCGACGCCCGACTTGCCCGGCTCCACGTCCTGCGTGGCGCGGATCACGATGCGGGTGGCGTCCACCTGGTCAACGATGCCGGTGCGCTTGGCGGCGATGGCCGCGCCCGAATCGCGCGCAACCGTGCCTTCCATGCCGGTGCCCACGAACGGGCTTTCGGCCTTCACCAGCGGCACCGCCTGGCGCTGCATGTTCGAGCCCATCAGCGCGCGGTTGGCGTCATCGTTTTCCAGGAACGGAATCAGCGATGCGGCGACCGACACCAGCTGCTTGGGCGACACGTCGGCCAAGGTGATGGTGCTGGCCGGGGCCATCAGGAATTCCCCGGCCTGCCGGGCGGAGATCAGTTCCTCGACATAGGTGCCGCCGGCATCAATGCCGGCGTTGGCCTGCGCGATGGTGTGGCGGGCTTCTTCCATGGCCGAAAGATAGACGACATCGTCGGTCAGCTTGCCGTTATCCACCTTGCGGTAGGGCGTTTCGATGAAGCCATACTTGTTGACGCGGCTGAAGGTGGCGAGACTGTTGATCAGACCGATGTTCGGGCCTTCCGGCGTTTCGATCGGGCAGATACGGCCATAGTGCGTCGGGTGAACGTCGCGCACTTCGAAGCCGGCGCGCTCACGGGTGAGACCGCCCGGGCCAAGTGCCGAGACGCGGCGCTTGTGGGTGACTTCGCTGAGCGGGTTGGTTTGGTCCATGAACTGCGACAGCTGCGAGCTGCCGAAGAATTCACGCACCGCGGCCACGGCCGGCTTGGCATTGATCAGGTCGTTGGGCATGACGGTGTCGATATCGACGCTCGACATGCGTTCCTTGACGGCGCGTTCCATGCGCAGCAGGCCAACGCGATACTGGTTTTCGAGCAGTTCGCCGACCGAACGCACACGACGGTTGCCGAGGTTGTCGATGTCGTCGATTTCGCCCTTGCCGTCCTTCAGTTCGACCAGCGTCTTCACCACCGAGGCGATGTCCTCGCGGCGCAGAACGGTCACATCATCCGGGCAGTCCAGCGCCAGACGCATGTTCATCTTCACGCGGCCCACGGCCGACAGGTCGTAACGGTCCGGATCGAAGAACAGGCCATAGAACATGGCTTCAGCGGTTTCACGTGTCGGCGGTTCGCCGGGGCGCATGACGCGATAGATTTCGGCGAGCGCATGGTCGCGCTCTTCCACCTTGTCGGCCATCAGCGTGTTGCGGATCCACGGACCCACCGACACATGATCGATGTCGAGCAGTTCGATGCTGGTCTGGCCGGCACGATCGATCTTCTCGAGATTCTCGGCGGTCAGTTCGTCACCGGCCTCCATGTAGATTTCACCCGTCGCTTCGTCGATCAGATCGAACGCCGAATAGCGGCCGAAGATTTCTTCGGTCGGGATCAGCAGGCTGGTCAGGCCATCTGTGGTGGCCTTGCGCACAATGCGCGGCGTGATCTTGGTGCCGGCGGGGAACACGATCTCGCCAGTGTCGGCGTTGACCACGTCGAACGTCGGCTTGGCATTGCGATAATTGGCTTCAACGAACGGCACTTTCCAGCCGGCTTCGTTGTTCGCGCCATGGCCGCGCACCCAGATGACGCGGTTGTAGAACAGGTTGAGGATCTCTTCCGAATGCCAGCCCAGCGCATACAGTAGTGTGGTGACCGGCAGCTTGCGCTTGCGATCGATACGAACGTTCACGATGTCCTTGGCATCGAATTCCAGATCCAGCCACGAACCGCGATACGGGATCACGCGGGCGGCAAACAAATATTTGCCGCTGGCATGCGTCTTGCCGCGATCATGATCGAAGAAGACGCCCGGGCTGCGGTGCATCTGCGAAACGATGACGCGCTCGGTGCCATTGATGATGAAGGTGCCGTTGCCGGTCATGAGCGGCATGTCGCCCATGTAGACGTCCTGCTCCTTGATATCGAGCACGGAGCGGGTTTCGGTATCGGGGTCCACTTCGAACACGATCAGCCGCAGCGTGACGCGCATCGGCGCTGCATAGGTCATGCCGCGCTGGCGGCACTCGTCCGTGTCATACTTCGGCTCTTCCAGCTCGTAATGCACGAAATCCAGCTCGGCAGTGCCGGCGAAATCGCGGATCGGGAAAACGCTGCGCAGCGTCTTTTCAAGGCCGGAGACATAGCCCACCGCCGGGTTGGACCGCAGGAACTGCTCATAGCTTTCGCGCTGCACCTCGATGAGGTTCGGCATCTGCACGACTTCGCTGATATGGCCAAAGTTCTTGCGGATGCGGCGGCGGTTGTTGAACGGCTTCACGCCCTGGGGCGGCTTCATCTGGGTGGCCATGTGTTCTGGTCGCCTTCTGGTCAAAATTTCGCTTCCAGCAGGCAAGCCCGTCTGGAAAAACAACAAAAACCGCACAGCACCCCGCTGCAGCGGAATGTCGCACGGTCACTGGCGATAGAAGCCCTGCCACCCTTCCTCCGTCGCGGCCCGATCGCGCTACGGGCCGTGTCTCGAAAGGCAGCAGTCCGGCCGGGAATCGAGATCCCTTCCGGTGATGAACGGCAGATAGGCGTTTTGTTGGATTTCAGCAAGGGGTCCGCGTGGCGTGCGGCGATCAGCGCTGCCGACCTTGGTTGCCCTGCCCGCAGGTGATGAACACAGCCGTGGCCTCACCCTCGACATCGGCCGTGTGCCAGCAGCCGGGCGGATTGATGGCATATTCACCGGCGCCGATCGTCACGCTGGCGGTGGTTCCGTCGGCAAACTGCTGGTGCAATGTCATGCGACCCGCGGTGCAGATCACCACTTCATCGCCGTCCGGGTGCATTTCCCAACTGTCCCAGCTTTGCGTGAACGTCGAAAGGCTCACCAGCCGGCCTTCGGCACCATCGCTGGTCGTGCGGCTACCGTAATCCTCATACCAGGCCATACCGGTGAACGGCGGTTGTGGCATTGCCGTCGCGCCAAGCCCGAGATGGATGTAATTCTGGTCGAGTCGGTTGGTCATGGCGCGTCTCCCGCACGAGACTTCACCGACTATTGCCCGGACGGTTCACAAAGAAAAGGGGCAGCCCCGGCTGGAGCTGCCCCTTTCCTGTTTCCTGCCGGACGGGCCGGCATGAAGCGTTGAAGCTTACTTGAGTTCCACCGTCGCGCCGGCTTCTTCGAGCTGCTTCTTGATCTTCTCGGCGTCAGCCTTCGACACGGCTTCCTTGACGGCCTTCGGAGCCGATTCCACCAGGGTCTTGGCTTCGGTCAGGCCCAGGCCGGTGATGGCGCGGACTTCCTTGATGACGTTGATCTTCTTGCCACCGTCGCCGGTGAGGATCACGTCAAATTCGGTCTGCTCTTCAGCAGCCGGAGCAGCAGCGGCGGCCGGACCAGCGGCCACGGCCACGGCCGCAGCGGCGGACACGCCCCACTTTTCTTCCAGCATCTTGGCGAGGTCAGCGGCTTCCAGCACGGTCAGGGCGGAAAGCTGTTCAACGATCGAGTTCAGGTCAGCCATTGTATTTCTCCAGTGTTTTCAGATTGGTTTGTCGTGTTCGAAAGCCTCAGGCGGCATCTTTTTCGGCGTAGGCCGAGAAGACGCGAGCCAGCTTGGCGGCCGGCGCACTGGCCAGCTGGGCCAGCTTGGTCGCCGGGGCGTTGACCAGGCCAATGATCTTGGCGCGCAGCTGGTCGAGCGACGGCAGTTCGGCCAGGGCCTTCACGCCATTCACATCCAGAACCGTGCCAGCCATGGCACCGCCAACGATCTCGAACTTGTCGGTCGTCTTGGCGAATTCCACCGCGATCTTGGCAGCGGCCACCGGATCGGTGGACGTGGCAAGGCCAATCGGGCCGGTCAGCAGATCACCGATCGGCTGGTAGGGCGTGCCTTCGAGCGCAATGCGCGCGAGGCTGTTCTTCGTCACCTTGTAGCTGGCACCGGCAGCGCGCATCCGGTTCCTGAGGTCGCTCGACTGAGCAACGGTCAGGCCATGGTTGCGCGCGACCACGACAACCGAAGTTTCGGTCAGCGTTTTGGCCAGGCTGGAGACGGCGTCGGCTTTTTGGGCGCGATCCATGCTCACTCCTTGGTTTCATGCCCACAAGACCGTCTTTCGACGACCCGGCGGGCCGGTGATGACGCAGCATGACGCTGCGCCGGCTCATGAGCCTTGCGCCTGCCAATCACCATCGCTGGGGAGGAGCGGGCACCAGGCCCGTCCGAAGAGGATCGTCACCACACCGGGAACACCCAGCGCAGACCGGATCAGGCACGCGGCCCGACCAGGGAAAACCAACCTCGTCTCATGCAGGCCCAAACGGCTTAAGGTGAAACACCACCTGCAATCTCGGACGGTCGCCCGGCCATTGCTGACCGGAACGGATGCGGCGCGATAGGGGGATGCGCCAGCAGAGTCAAGCGATGACCGAACGGAAGAGGGCCGGAGCAGTCTCCCGCTCCGGCCCTTTTTGTGTTCAGTGATCGCTGGCGATCAGGCGTACTGGCCGGTCGACGACGGATCGACCTTGATGCCGGCGCCCATCGACGAGCTGACGGCGACCTTGAGCAGATACTTGCCCTTGGCGCCGGTTGGCTTGGCCTTGATCACGGCATCGAGCAGCGCGTTGAAGTTGGCGCGCAGATCGTCCTGCGGGAAGCTGGCCTTGCCCAGGATGCCATGGATGATACCGGCCTTTTCGACGCGATATTCAACCTGGCCACCCTTGGCGGCCTTCACGGCTTCACCAACGTTCATGGTCACGGTGCCCAGCTTCGGGTTCGGCATCAGACCCTTGGGGCCCAGCACCTTGCCGAGACGGCCAACCAGACCCATCATGTCCGGCGTGGCGATGCAGCGATCGAAATCGATCGTGCCGCCGGTCACCAGTTCCAACAGGTCTTCAGCGCCAACCACGTCGGCGCCGGCGGCCTTGGCTTCATCAGCCTTGGCGCCACGGGCGAACACGCCCACGCGCACGGTCTTGCCGGTGCCCTTCGGCAGGGTGACGACGCCGCGGACCATCTGGTCGGCGTGGCGGGGATCAACGCCCAGGTTCAACGAGACTTCGATGGTCTCGTCGAACTTGGCGGTGGCCAGGCTCTTCACCAGGCCGATGGCTTCGTCGATCGAATACAGCTTGTCGCGGTTCACCGCGGTGGCCAGAGCCTTGGCCTTCTTGGTCATAGCCATGTGATCAGCCCTCCACCACTTCAAAGCCCATTGCGCGGGCCGAACCTTCGATGGTCTTCATCGCCATCTCGATGCTGTTCGCGTTCAGGTCGGGCATCTTCTGCTCGGCGATGGCGCGGATCTGCGACTGCTTGATCTTGGCAGCCGGTGCGCCCTTGCCTGGCGTGGTGCCGCCCGACTTCAGGCCAGCCGCCTGCTTGAGCAGGAACGAGGCCGGCGGCAGCTTGGTGATGAAGCTGAACGAACGATCGGCATAAACGGTGATGACCGTCGGGATCGGGGTGCCCTTTTCCAGGGATTCGGTCTTGGCGTTGAACGCCTTGCAGAATTCCATGATGTTCACGCCGCGCTGGCCCAGTGCCGGGCCGATCGGCGGCGAGGGGTTGGCGGAACCCGCCTTCACCTGCAGCTTGATATAACCAGTAATCTTCTTGGCCATGTGGCCGCTCCTTGTTGTGTGGTGCTAGCGGCCGGGGCAACCGGCCTCCCACGCTGACAGTGAAAGCGCTGAATTACTTCTGCTTTTCCACCTGTTCGAAACCGAGTTCGACCGGGGTTGCCCGGCCGAAGATCGACACCGAAACCTTGACGCGGCCATGATCGTAGTCGATTTCCTCGACCAGGCCGTTGAAACTGGCAAATGGGCCATCGAGCACGCGCACGCTGTCGCCGATCTCGAAATTGGCCTTCTTCTTGATCTTGGCCGCAGGGGTTTCCTCGGTCTTGGTGTTCAGCATGCGGGCGGCTTCGGCCTCGCTCACCGGCTGCGGCTTGTTCTGCTGGCCCAGGAAACCCGTCACTTTCGGCGTGTTCTTGACGAGGTGATAGACGTCGTCGGTCATCGCCAGCTTGGCCAGCACATAACCGGGCATCGATTTGCGCTCGATCTGGCGCTTCTTGCCCTTGAACACCTCGGTAACGGTCTCAGCCGGCACCTCGACAGCGTCGATGAAGGCTTCAAGGCCCATGCGGCGGGCTTCGGAAAGGATCGATTCCTTTACCTTGTTCTCGAAACCGGAATAGGCGTGAATGATGTACCAGCGCGACATAGATATCCTCAGGCAGCGAGGCTGAGCAGGAATTTGACGGTGCGACCAAGGATCTGGTCGATGCCAAGGAAGAAAACCGACAGCAAGGCGGTCATGATCAGCACCATGATCGTCATGCGCACCGTGTCGGGCAGGGTAGGCCAGGCGATCTTGCGGGTTTCGGTCTGCACCTGGCGCACGAATTCCGCCGGGGAAACCCGGGGCTTCTTCGCCACTTCTGCCTTGGCCTCACTCACGCCGTCACCCTTTACCGTTCCGCTCAACACGAATCACACAACGCAGCGTTCAGGCGCAAATGCCCGACGCCTGCAACGCCAATAACCGGTACGGGAAACCCCGTTACCGGCCGGATGGACGCTGCCCGCATATCCCGAAATGGGCCCAACGCCCCTGTTTTTCAACCGCTTGTGGCCGAAAACCCGGAGCTGCTGGCAGGAGTGGAGGGGCTCGAACCCCCGGCCCTCGGTTTTGGAGACCGATGCTCTACCAACTGAGCTACACTCCTGTGTGCAGACGCGCGGCTATAAAGAGACGGGCCGGCCGGTGCAAGAGGCTGTGCCGCAAGAGGTTGCGGCAGCGGCGTGGCTGGATTATTGGCCAAGACAACGCGGGTATAGCTTAGTGGTAAAGCTCCAGCCTTCCAAGCTGGCTATGCGGGTTCGATTCCCGCTACCCGCTCCATCGCAGCGCAGCGTGCCGCGCTGACAGGCGCAAGGTCGGCCGGGCCGGCGGCTGGCTTTCAGGCCAGCTGGACCGCTTCGACGTCAGCCGCAGCTTTGCCGCGGCCCCTTGTTTCCTTTGCACCCCCTAAACCCCCCGCCCCTGCCGCCGTTTCCGGTGCAGGTCAATCAGCGCGGGAGGGTCAATCAGATGAAGCATCAGCCGGGGCCGATGGTGGCACAGGCAGCGATGCCAACGCCGCCCGACGTTGCCCTTCCCGCCGGCACCGGCCCGCTGGCCTGGTATGATCAGATCCGCGCGCTGCTGATCCAGACCGGGCTGCCGCCGGAACCCACCGTGTACGACGTGCTGTGGCGTTACGTGCGCGACGAGGATGCCGAACTGTCCCTGGCCATCGACAAGGCCCTGGCCGGCGACGGGCTCACCTTGGGCACGGTGATGAGCCTGCGCGAAACACTGTTGGGCCAGATGAGCGAAGCCCAGGTGAACCAGCTGATTGCGCAGGCCCATGGCCAAGCCGAGGCCCTGACGAAGCGCATCGAAAGCGGCCAGACCGATCTGGCCGATTATGGCCGCGCCATTGCCGATGGCGGCGAGCGCCTGGCCGGGCCGATGGATGCCAGCGCACTGGCTGGCCTGCTCGAACAATTGAGCGCCGCCACATCGACCGTGCAGGCCGCCAACGGCCGCCTGCTCGATGAACTGGAGCAGGCGGCTGCCGAAAGCCGGGCGCTCGCCGATCGACTCACCCAGGCCGAGCGGGCCGCCGTGACCGACGCGCTGACCGGCGTGTTCAACCGGCGCGGGTTGATGGCGGCTGTGGAAAAGGCACAGGCGGACGCAATCAGCAAAGGCCGACCGTTGGCGCTGGCCGTGGTGGATATCGATCATTTCAAGCGCTTCAACGATCGCTTTGGCCACGCCATGGGCGACGATGTGCTGCGGTTCGTGGCCAGCCATCTGGCGGAACGGCTGGAGACCGACGGCGGCTTCGTGGGCCGGCTGGGCGGCGAGGAGTTCGTGGGCGTGATGCCCGCCACCTCCGTACAGGCCGCCGCCGGGCGCATCGATCGCATCCGCGCCGATCTGGCCGGCCAAGTGCTGCGCAGCGCCGTGGACGGCAGCAGCATGGGCCGCATCAGCTTCTCCGCCGGGGTGGCCGAACATCGCGCCGGGCAAGGGCCCGACCAGTTGATCGAACGGGCCGACGGCGCGCTCTATACCGCCAAGCGGCTGGGACGCGACCGGGTGGTGCCCGATCGCGGCTGATGCCTCGCGCTCGACCCGGATTCGCAAAAGGGGGGTTGAAATCTGGCGTTGACAGGCGCGCGGCGCTGACGCACTAGGCCGCCTCCCGACAGGTCCGCTTGATGCGGCTGTGGAGGGGTGGCCGAGCGGTCAATGGCAGCAGACTGTAAATCTGCCGGGTTTCACCCTACGTTGGTTCAAATCCAACCCCCTCCACCACCTGTCGGGCCTTTCCCTGCATTCGGCGTGACACAGGGCGGTTTTCGCGGCTATGGCAGCGGCGTTTCAGCCAACGGAAGTGTGCCATGGGCCGTCGTCCCCACCCCAAGAACCAGCTCGGCCAGAAGAGCCCCTTCCCCCGGCTCTATGGGCGTCACGCGGTGTTCGCCGCGCTCGACAATCCCGAACGCAGCTTCCGCAAGCTGTGGCTGACTCCGGCCACCGCCAAGACCATCGTCATCCCGCAGGGCCTTCAGGTCCAGATCGGCGATGATCATGATCTGGGCCGGCTGTGCCCGGCCGATGCCCCGCACCAGGGCTTTGTGCTGGAAGTGGAGCCGCTGGAGAATGTCTGGCTGGGCGACATATTGAAACAGGCCGATGATGGCGCCAACCGCCCGATCGTGGTGCTCGATCAGGTCACCGATCCGCACAATGTGGGCGCCATCATGCGATCGGCCCTGGCCTTCAACGCCCGCGCCATCGTTACCCAGGATCGCCACAGCCCGGCCGAAACCGGCGTGCTGGCCCGCAGCGCCAGCGGCGCGCTGGAAGCCTTGCCGTGGGTGCGCACGGTCAACCTGGCGCGCGCCTTGGGCGAGATCGGCGATGCCGGCTTCTGGCGCATCGCACTGGATGGCGACGCGCCCGACACGCTGGAAACCGCGCTGGGCAAATGCCAGCCGGCGCTGGTGCTGGGCAGCGAAGGCGAGGGCCTGCGCCACTTGACACTGGAAAATTGCGATCAGGTCGCGCGGCTGCCGATCAGCGGTGTTGAAAGCCTCAACGTCTCCAACGCCGGCGCCATCGCGCTTTATGCCTGCGCGCGGCGGGGTCTGTGACGCCCGGCTGACCCCATCGGCAAAAAGGAACGCGCGGCGTGGCCTGATCGGGCCGCGCCGCGCGCACCTTGTGTCCTTACGAAATCAGAACTGCACGCGGGCGCCGAAGCGGAACACGCGGCCGAACGGATTGCCGATGAACGGATCGTAGGACGGCTCCAGCCGTGATGCGGGCGGATCGGCATCGGTGAAATTCTCGATCGAGAATTGCAGCTGCGTCTTCACGCCTTCAAACGGCAGATCATATTGCAGGTGGATGTCGTGCTGGGTGAAGCTGTTCACCTTGGCGCCGAAATTGGTCGGGCCAAAGCTGGTGCTGGCGCAATTGACCAACCCGATGCAGCGATCATCCTTGACGCCGGCGATATAGCGCGCCTGGTAACGCACGTTGAGGCCGTCGATATTGTAGTTGATCCAGGCGGTGCCGCGGAACGGCGAGACGGTGAGCGGATCGCGGAAATAGTTGGTATAGCCGCGAGCCTGATAGCCCGACTGCACCAGCACGCCGCGGAAGATGAAATCATCGAACTTGAAGTTCAGCACAAAGCTGCCCTGCCCGCCGATGTTCAGCTTGCCGCCGGCAAAATCCGTCTTGTAATCAATCGACAGATCGAGGCCGCTGGTCTTGATGCCGGGGCCGTTCACCCAATCGGTCCGCACGCGGGCGATATCAAAGCCCGTGGTGGTGCCCTGCACGCAGCCGCCCTGGAAGGTGATCAGGTTGGCAAAGACGCTGCTGCAATTGGCAAAACGCGTGCCGTTGGCCGCGACTGCGCCGCTGGCGACGCTGCTGGCGATGGCCTGGGCCGGGGTGGTGGTGATGCGGTCGCTGACGTCAAAGCTCCAATAATCGGCCGACACCGTGAAACCGCTGGTTTCGATCACCGCACCCAGATTGTAGGTGAAGGCGGTTTCCGGCCCCAGATCGGTGGGATTGCCGAAGATATCGACCGACTTGAAGTTGTTGGCCGCTGCCTGGATGCCGGCCAGCGAGGTGATCTGGTTGTTGACCACCTGGTTGGCCAGCGGGCCGCGGAAGGTGGTGCCCACCGAACCGCGCAGCACCAGCCAATCGGTCGGGCTCCAGCGCACCGAGCCCTTGGGATTGAAAGTGGAACCGACCGAGCCGCCATAGGTTTCGTACCGGGCAGCGCCGGTCACTTCCAGACGTTCGGTGATCGGGATCTTCACTTCGGCGAAGATCGCGCTCACATTCTGGGTGACGCGCTCGCGGCGTGAACCGCCCAGGAAGATGAACGAACCAACGCCTTCCAGCGGGGTGCCAACGCAGCTGCGATCGCCCAGCACATAGCAGGGATTGATGTTGAGATCCGATTCCGCCCGCAGCGGCGTGGTCGTCCACTGGTTGCCGCGATATTGCGCGCCAACAGCAAAGGCAATCGGCCCGCCGCCCAGATCAATGCCGGTTTCACCCGACACGATGGCATCGAGAACCAGTTGCTCTTCGACCTGGCGGGTGCCGTTGGGCACATGCATCCAGTTGACGAGAGCGACACTGTTCGACGCCCCGGCGACAAAATTGGGGTTGGTCAGGCCCTGGATCGAAATCGGCTGGGCGGCGTTGATGAACGGGTTGAACCACTGGCAGCCGTTCTGGCCGGGCGTGTTGGCGGCCCTGTTGCAGTTCGGGCCGCCGAAACCGTTCAGCGCGTCCTGCAGGCGGGAACCCACCATGTCGGGCGCAAAGGCTTCGCGTTCCGAACCCCACCAGGTGGCATAGACCTGGCCACGCAGGCTGTCGGAAAACTCATGCTCGACCCCGGCTGACACGCGATACGACTTGTTGTTGGCGGCACCCTTGCCGGTGCCGCGGTTGGGATCGGCCGGATTGCCCAGCCAGCCGAACGGCCGCCAGAACACCGCAGTGATCGCCGAGACCGGGCGCTCCGCCGTTGACGGGGCCAGGCCAGTTTGGGCCAGGAACGCCGGCACACCGGGGTTGTTGGGGCTGACCGTGAAGGCATTGGCCGAACCCGAACCGCGTGGGCCCTGGGTCGGCGGGAACGACGGCGAATAGGCCAGCGAATCCAAATCGGTCTGGGCGTAGGTGAACTCGATCCGGGCCTTGGTGCGATCGCTGAACTCCATCACCGCCTGCAGATAGCCCTGATAGCGATCTTCTTCTTCGATGATGTTGTTCCACGGCAGGAAGCTGAACCGGCACAGCGAGCCATCGTTGACACCGCCGACGGCCGAGCAAACCGCGTTGCCGCCATCGCGTGCGGTGTTCGACCCGCCATCGGCATAGCGCACGTTGAACAGGCCCGGCGTTGACAGCGCCGACCAGCCCGACGGGTTGACCGCATAGGGCGTGCGGCTGAAATCGCGGCTGAAATTGGCCAGCGTGGAACGGTGCTGCCAGCCAAAGCCGGCCATCAGGTTGAGGCGCCCGAAGGTCTTGCCGGCCACGATCGATCCGGTCCAGTTGCCGCGTGAGCCCTTGATGGCATCGAAATCGCCCTGCACGATCACGCCGTTGAGATCGGTGCGGGTGATGAAGTTGGCGACGCCGGCAATGGCATCGGAACCATAAGTGGCGGCCGCGCCGTCCTTCAGCACTTCGATGTTCTGCAGGGCAAAGATCGGAATGAAATTGGTATCGGCAAAACCGTCGCCGGGCGCCAGCACGGTGCGGCGGCCGTTGAACAGCACCAGCGTGCGGGTGGGGCCAAGGCCGCGCAGGTTCAGCGAGCCATTGCCCTGGAAGCCTTGCGATGCAGTGGAATATTGGTTGGAATCACCCAGCGTGGCGCCAACCGAAGGCAGCTGCTTGATGAATTCCAGCGGTGACGAGACGCCCTGCTTGTTGAGATCGTCGGCGGTGAACACATCAACCGGCATCGCCGCATCTTCGCGGGTGCCACGGATGAAGCTGCCGGTGACGATGATTTCGCTTTCAACAGCCTCTGTATCGGCCGCTGCCTGGGGCGCCGCCTGTGCGAAGACCGGGCTGCCGATAACTGCAATCGTGGAAAACAAGGCTACAGCAGCGCAGCTGTTGCGAAGGCGCATCACCCCCATCAATCTTCTCCCCAAAATGGCCAACGTCCAGCCTTGACTCCCACCATGGGGCAGACCGGATCGTGGCACATGGAGAGTGTTTAACCTTTGCCCGCTGCCGTCAAGAGGCGGCAAGCAAAGGTGAAAGCTGTCTGCACAACAGCAGTGTCTCTGCTGCAACAGTCCAAAGGACTGCTTCAGCCCGCACTGTTGCCACTACTTGGCAATAGTGCTGATGATTCAATAACTTTCGGTTTCGTAAACGCGGCTGATGTCGCCGCCCCACGACCCGTTGTAGAGCGCCAGCAGCCGATCGGCCGTGGTCATGCCACTGGCGACAATCTCGCGCAGCGGGTTGAGGAAGCCCTGTTCGGTATCGCCGGCGTTATTCAACCGGGCGCGGGCGGCAAGTCCAGCATCTGAGATCTTCAGCACTTCAGCCGCCAGTTCCTTCAGGGTACCACCATTTGGACTGGCCGCGCCCAAAGCCAGCGCCGGCACTTCGCGGCGCATGCGATCATGGTCTTCCGGCGTCCAGTGCTTGACCAGGTCCCACGCTGCATCCAGCGCCGTCTGTTCATAGAGCAGGCCGACCCACAGCGCCGGCAATGCGCAGATGCGATCCCAACGCCCGCCATCGGCGCCGCGCATTTCAAGATAGCCCTTCATCCGCACTTCCGGGAACGCAGTGGACAGATGATCCTTCCAGTCACCCAGCCGCGGCTTCTCACCGGGCAGCACCGACAATTTGCCGGCGAGGAAATCGCGGAACGACAGGCCGGCTGCGTCGATGTAACGGCCGTCGCGATAGACAAAGTACATCGGCACATCGAGCGCGTAATCGACATAATGCTCGTAGCTGAAGCCGTCTTCGAACACGAACGGCAGGATGCCAGTGCGGGCCGGATCGGTGTCGGTCCAGATATGGCTGCGGAACGATTTGAAGCCGTTGGGCTTGCCTTCCGTGAACGGCGAATTGGCGAACAATGCGGTCGCGATCGGCTGCAGCGCCAGGCTCACCCGGAATTTCTGCGCCATGTCGGCTTCGCTGCCATAATCCAGGTTGGTCTGGATCGTGCAGGTGCGCAGCATCATGTCGAGACCAAGGCTGCCGACGCGCGGCATATGGCGCAGCATGATGTCATACCGGCCCTTGGGCATGATCGGCAGTTCGGCGCGCGTCTTGTCGGGCCAGAAGCCCAGGCCGAGGAAACCCAGGCCCAGTTCGGCGCCCAGCTCGCGGCATTGTTTCAGGTGGCGGTTTGATTCCGCACAGGTCTGGTGCAGATTTTCCAGCGGGGCGCCCGACAGTTCGAACTGGCCGGCCGGTTCCAGGCTGATGTTGCCATCGGCACCCTTGAGCGCGATCACGTTCCCGCCTTCCAGGATCGGCTCCCAGCCATAACGGGTCATCGCCATCAACAGGTCGCGGATGCCGCCGGGTTCGCTGTAAGACGGCGCGCGATGATCTTCGGTGCGGTAAACGAATTTCTCGTGCTCGGTGCCGATGCGCCAGGCGTCGCGGGGCTTGGCGCCGGCGTCGAACACCGAAACCAACTGGTCGCGCGATTCGATGATCATGTCATCTCCGGCGGAAGTCACCTTGTTGCTCATGCCTTGCGCCTTAACGCCGTTGCCCCGTTGGCGCAATGAAGCGGCCCTGCTGCGATTTCATTGCAGCGTTCGGATTATCAGGCCGGGTACTCATCGTGGCGAAGCTGTCATTCTGCCCCTTGCCATAATGTCATGTTTGCCCACATTGGCCGCCATGAGAGTTGCGACCTTGTTGATTCTGGCGCTGCTGCCGCTCACCGCCTGTGGCGTGGAGCAGAGCCAGCCCGCGCCCGTGACGGCCGATGACCGTTGGGGCCATCTGCCGCCCGATCCGGAACGGCCGCAACAAGCCGAAAGCGCCAAGCCGCCACGCGGCTGAGCCCACTGCAAAGCGGCAGGATTGCGCTGCAGCGCTGATCTGGCATCCTCCCCGCCTTTCGCAGGAGGAATTGGCCATGCATGATCTCGTGATCCGCGGCGGCACCATCGTTGATGGCAGCGGCAATCCACGCTTCACCGGCGATATCGCCGTCGATGGTGGCCGCATCACGGCCGTGGGCGCCGTTGCCGCTCCGGGGCGCGAGGAGATTGACGCCAAGGGGCTGATCGTCACGCCCGGCTTTGTCGACATCCACACCCATTATGATGGCCAGGCGACCTGGGATTCGGAAATGGCGCCGTCGTCGTGGCACGGGGTCACAACCGTTGTGATGGGCAATTGCGGGGTGGGCTTTGCGCCGGCCGCGCCGGATCGCCACCAGTGGCTGATCGGGCTGATGGAAGGGGTGGAGGATATCCCCGGCACCGCACTGGCCGAAGGCATGACCTGGGATTGGGAAACCTTCCCCGAATATCTGGATGCCCTGGAAAAGCGGCAACGCACCATCGATGTCGCTACCCATGTGCCGCACGGCGCCGTGCGCGCCTATGTGATGGGCGAGCGCGGTGCCCGCAACGAAAAGCCGACCGCAGACGACATTGCGAAAATGGCCGAAATCGTCGCCGATGGCGTGAAGGCCGGCGCACTGGGTTTCTCCACCAGCCGCACCATCCTGCACAAGAGCATCGATGGCGAACTGGTGCCCGGCACCACTGCCGAGAAGGACGAGCTGATCGCCATCGGCCGCGCCATGGGCAAGGTGGGCCATGGCGTGTTCGAAATGGCCAGCGATCTGAAGCGCGAGTGGGATGAATTCGGCTGGATGGCTGAAATGAGCCGCGAGACTGGCCTGCCCGTCACCTTCGCCATGCTGCAGTCCATCGCCAAGGAACTGCCTTGGGAAGAGCAGATGAGCGAGACCGCGCGCGCCAATGCGACAGGCGCCAACATCGTCGCCCAGATCGCCATTCGCGGCAACGGCATCTTGATGGCGTGGCGCGGCACCGTGCACCCGTTCAAGTTCAAGCCCAGCTGGCAGGCGATCGAGGCGCTGCCGTGGGAAGAGCAGTGGCAGCATCTGCGCGATCCGGCGTTCAAGGCGAAGCTGTTGGCCGAAGAGAATGTCTGGCCCGAAACCGATGTGCTGCCGCTCCTGATGGCGGTCGCGATGGGCTGGCAGCTGCAGTTCGAAATGACGGAAGACTTCAACTACGAGCCGACGCAAGCCGAAACCATCTTTGCGATGGCCAGGGCCGCCGGCAAGGACCCGGCTGAATATGCCTATGACCTGCTCAGCCGCGATGAAGGCAAGGGCTTCATCTATTTCCCCATCCTCAATTACGCCGATGGCAACCTCGATTTCGTCAAGGGCCTGCTGCACCGGGACGACGTGGTGATCTCGCTGTCCGACGGCGGCGCTCATTGCGGCACCATCTGCGATGCCGCCAGCCCGACCTATCTGCTGCAACATTGGGTGCGGGACCGGACGCGCGGCACGGTCACACTGGAAAACGCCATCCGCCGCCAGTGCCACGACACGGCGAAGCTGTATGGCCTCAATGATCGCGGCGTCATCGCACCGGGATACCTCGCCGATTTCAACATCATCGATCTGGACCGGCTGCAACTGGGCAAGCCGTGGCTGGCGTTCGATCTGCCCGCCGGCGGCAAGCGCCTGCTGCAGAAGGCCGATGGCTATGTGGCAACGATCAAGAATGGCGAGGTGACGTTCCGCAACGGCCAGATGACCGGCGCCCTGCCCGGTGGCCTGATCCGCGGGCCACAGGCATCGCCCGCCACCGCTGCACTGGCCGCTGAATGATCCGCGCTGTCGCCGCCGTCCTGCTGCTGACCACGGCGGCGACCGCCCAGGACGCGCCTCCCGGGGCCTTTACGGAAAGCCGCGCTCTGCCCGGCCTCACCGCGCCGGGCGAGATCATCATCGACCGCGCCGGCATTCCGCACATCTATGCCGCCAATGCCCGCGATGGCTTTTTCCTGCAGGGCTATGCCGTGGCGCGCGACCGGCTGTGGCAGCTTGATCTGTGGCGAAAACGTGGTCTGGGACGGTTGTCGGCCAGTTTCGGCGCGCAGTTCGTCGCGCAGGATCGCGCCGCGCGGCTGCTGCTCTATCGCGGCGATATGGCGGCGGAATGGGCCGCCTATCCGTCTGGCGCCAAGGGCTGGACCGATGCGTTCGCCGCCGGCATCAACGCCTATGTTGCCGATGTGGAGGCCGGCCGCGCGCCGCTGCCGCTGGAATTCACCGCCACCAACACCAGGCCGGAACGCTGGCAGGCCGATGACGTGGTGCGCATCCGGTCGAACGCGCTGGCCAGCAACCTGACCAGCGAAGTCGTCCGCGCCCGCGCCCTGTGCAGCGGCGACATCAAATATGAACCGCTGCGCCGCGAGTTGGCGCCAGCGCACACGGTGAGTATCCCCAAGGGACTCGACCCGTGCAGCATCCCGGCCGATGTGCTTGATGATTATGCGCTCGGCACCGGCGATGTGCGTTTTGATGGCCAGAAGATCGTGGTGGCCAGCCTCGATCCCGACATCCAGGAAGGCAGCAACAACTGGGTGATCAGCGCAGGCAAGTCTGCCACCGGCCGTCCGATATTGGCCAATGATCCGCACCGCGCCCATGCCGTGCCCAATCTGCGTTACCTGTCCCATATCGACACGCCGGAACTGAAGATCGCCGGATCGGGCGAGCCGGCGCTGCCTGGGATCAGCTTTGGCCACAACGAGAATGTGGCCTGGGCGATCACCATCTTCGCCATCGATCAGCAGGATCTGGTGGTGAACCCCAAGGCGACGAAACTCACCGAAGTGCGCGAGCGCATCGAGGTGAAGGGCGAAGCCCCGCGCGAGGTGGTGCTGAAGTTCAGCGAAGACGGCCCGATCATCCACGAGGATCCCGCGTCGGGCCGCAGTTTCGCCCTGCGCGCCACCTGGACCAAGCCCGGCGCGTCCGCCTATTTCAACGCCAGCTGGGCGTGGACGGCCAAGACTTGGGATGATTTCCTTGTCGCCCGCGATCACTGGGGGGCGCCGCCGCTCAACCTGCTGTTTGCCAATCGCGCCGGCGATATCGGCTGGGCGCCGGGCGGTTTCGTGCCGGTACGCGCGGCCGGTGATGGCCTGCTACCGGTGCCCGCCGGCAAGGCCCACCGCTGGACCGGGCTGCTCGATGCGAAACTGATGCCGGTGAAACACAACCCGGCCGATGGCTGGATCGCCACCGCCAACGAGATGAACATTCCCGCCGGCTATCCGCACATGCTCGGCCTTGAATGGGCCGACCGCAGCCGCATCACCCGCATTTCCGAAGTGATCGGATCGAAACCGAAATTCGGCCTCACCGATGCGATGGCACTGCAGAACGACCCGACTTCCCCCATGGCCCGCCGCGCCGTGGCGCTGCTGCAGGGCCTTGCCGGCCGCGACGCCAATGAGCGTGGCGCGCTGGCCCTGCTCGGCAACTGGAATGGCCATGAAGGGCCGGATTCGGCCGCAGCGGCCCTCTATGAGATCTGGGCCGCCCGCCATTTGGCCACAAGCGCGGTGAAGGCCATCGTGCCGGAAACGGCCCGCCGCAACTTCGGCCGCACCAGCATCGGCAACATCCTGCCGGTACTGGAAGACGGTAGGCTGCTCGGCCCCGATTCTGCCGCGCTGCGGGCGGAGATATTGCTTGGCTCGCTCGGGCTCGCCTTTGCCGAAACCGCCCGCCTGCTCGGCCCCGATCCCGCCACCTGGCGCTGGGGCGCGCTGCACCGCGCCGATTTCCAACCTTCCCTGCCGATCGCCGGCCGCGATGCCGAACGCCGCGTGGGCCCGGTGCCGATTGGCGGCAGCGGTTCCACCCCCATGGCGATGGGAACAGGCCCCGATTTTCGCGTTGTTTCCGGCGCGTCGGTGCGCGTGGTGATGGATGTGGGCGCGTGGGACAACAGCATGGCGATCAACACGCCCGGCCAATCCGGCGATCCGGCCAGCCCGCACTACCGCGATCTGTTCGCGCGCTGGGCCACGGGCAATTATGTGCCCTTCGTCTGGAGCCGCCCGCGCGTCTTGCAAGAGGCGGAACGCGTCATCAACGTCACCCCTGGCCGTTGATCGCCTGCCAGACGGCGACGGCCGCCAGTGCAGCGGTATCGGCGCGTAAGGTTCGCGGGCCCAGGCTGATCGGCACCGCCGCCGAATGGGCGCGAATCGCATCGCGTTCTGGCGGAGTGAAGCCCCCTTCCGGGCCGATCAGGATCGCGGCCGGTGCGGGGCAACGGGCAACGGCGCTGGCCATCGCCTCGCCGCCGGTTTCATCGGCAAAGATCAGCGCCCGCCCTGCCGGCCAGTCGCGCAGCAGCCGGTCGATGGTGACGGGTTCGGACAAATCCGGAACAGCGGTGCGCCCTGATTGTTCGGCGGCCTCCACCAGATGCGCCGTCAGCCGTTCCAGGTTGGGCTTGTCCACCACTGTGCGCTGCGTCGTCACCAGCACCAGCCGCGCCACACCCAGTTCGCAGGCCTTCTCCACCAGCCAGTCGATGCGGCCCTTTTTCAAGGGCGCGGCGCACAGCCACAAATCGGGCACCTGTTCTTGGCGGCCACTTTGGTGCTCGGCCACCAGCGTCACCGCCTTTTTCGCCACGCTCGCCACCCGCGCTGCCCATTCGCCGTCGCGGCCATTGAACAGCCGCACCATGTCCCCAGGCTGGCGGCGCATGACGCTGCCGAGATAATGGGATTGCGGCTGATCCAGCGTGATAAGCGCACCAGCACCGAGCGCATCGCGCACATGCAGACGCGGCGTGGTTGACAAGCTGCGGTCGAATTCTCTCATGGGCTCCGTGGTTACGCCGCCTGCCCCCACCAACGCAACGCCAGACGCGGTAAAGAGCTGGATCGATCTGCTGCCGGCGGGTGCGCAGGCCTATGCCCGCCTTGCCCGGCTTGATAGGCCGGCGGGCACCTGGCTGTTATTGTGGCCGTGCATTGCCGGGCTGGCGCTGGCCGGCGGACTCCAGCGCGCGCCGTGGCTGGTGCTGTGGTTTGGCCTTGGCAGCATCGCCATGCGCGGCGCCGGCTGCGTGTGGAACGATATCGTCGATCGCGATCTTGATGCCCAGGTGGAGCGCACCCGCGATCGCCCGGTCGCCTCGGGCCGTATCTCCGTGAAGGCCGCGCTGGCCTTTGCGGTGGCGCTGTCGCTGATCGGCCTCGTCGTGCTGCTGCAATTGCGCGGGCTGGCCCAGATCGTCGCGCTGGCCAGCCTGATTCTGGTGGCGGCCTATCCCTTCATGAAGCGCATCACCTGGTGGCCGCAGGCCTGGCTGGGCCTCACCTTCAACTGGGGGGCACTGGTTGGCTGGGCCGCGATAGCACCCCTCGACGCGCCAGAAATGTGGCTGCTGTGGGCCGGCGGCATCGCCTGGACGCTGGGATACGACACCATCTACGCCCTGCAGGATATCGAGGATGATGCGCTGGCCGGCATCAAATCCTCCGCTCGCGCGCTGGGGCCCAAGGCGCGCGCCGGCGTGGCGGGCTTTTATGTTTTGGCGCTGACCTTGTGGGCAGCCGCCCTGTGGATCGTCGCCGGTCAGGCGCTGGCCGTGCTGGCGTTGCTGCCGCTGGCCGCGCAACTGGGCTGGCAGGTGGTGAAACTGGCCGATACCGCGCCGGCCAACGCACTGCTGCTGTTCCGTTCCAATCGGCTGGCTGGTGCACTGTGGGCGGCGGCCTGTGCGTCTGTGGGTCTGGCCTGAACGCAGCTGCGGGCCTGCCCCTGGGTTGGAACAGGCCCGCGCGCCCTGTTATTTGCCGACATCAGGCTGGCCCACCCATCACCTGTATCGAACTGATCGAAGTGTCTCATGGCGCGCCGTCGACTCATTGCACGAATTCGACAAAGAGACGCAGTGATTGGGCCGTGACAGGTGGGGCCAGCCACCCTACATCTGGGCCATGCTGTCCCCTGATGATGCCCTCACCCGCCTTGATGCCGCCCTTGCTGCCGCCCGCGCTGCGGGGGCCGATGCCGCCGACGCGCTGTATGTTGGCGATGGCGCCACCTCCATTTCGGTCCGCCTCGGCAAGCTGGAGGATATCGGCCGCGCCGAGGGCGAGGAAATCGGTATCCGCGTGTTTGTTGGCCAGCGTTCGGCCAGCGTCTCTTCTTCGGATCTGACGCCTTCTGCCCTGCGCGAAGCGGCGGAGCGCGCCGTTGCCATGGCGCGACTGGCCCCCGAAGACCCTTATGCCGGCCTGGCGCCCGAAGATCGGCTGGCCCGCGGGCCATTTGCGGAACTTGATGTCGATGATCCCACCGAGATCAGCGCCGCGACCCTGAAGTTACGCGCGCTGGAATGCGAGGATGCTGCCCGCGCCATCGAAGGCATCACCAACAGCGAAGGCGCCGGCGCTGCAGCCGGGACAGTTGTAATGGCACTGGCGACATCGACGGGCTTTCGTGGCGGCAAGAAATCGACCAGCCACAGCCTTTCAGCCAGCGTGGTCGCCGGCACCGGCAGCGACATGCAGCGCGATTATGCCTGGCACGCCGCCCGCTATCTGGCCGATGTTGAATCTGCCGAAGATATAGGCACCCGCGCCGGCCAGCGCGCCTTGGGCCGCCTGCACCCGATCAAGCTGGCCAGTGGGCCGGTGCCGATCCTGTTCGATCCGCGCGTTTCGTCCACGCTGCTTGGGCACCTTGTGGGCGCCATCACCGGAAGCGCCATCGCGCGCGGCACCAGCTTCCTGAAAGACAAGCTTGGCCAGATGATCCTGCCCGCCGGCCTGTCGATCATCGATGATCCGCTGCGCCGCCGGGGCTTGCGCAGCCGCGCCTTCGATGGCGAAGGTTTGGCCGCACAGCGCAGCGCCATCATCGAACAGGGCGTGCTCACCGGCTGGCTGATGGATGTGGCCAGCGCCAAGCAGTTGGGCCTCGCCCCCACCGGTCATGCCAGCCGCGGCACCTCCGGACCACCCGGCGCCGGCACCACCAACCTGCACCTGGAAGGCGGCACCGCCACGCCGGCCGAACTGATGGCCGATATCAAGCAGGGCATTCTCGTCACCGAGCTGATCGGCATGGGCGTCAACGGCCTCACCGGCGATTACAGCCGGGGGGCCAGCGGTTACCTGATCGAAAATGGCGAGATCACGCGCCCGGTGGCGGAAATCACCATCGCCGGCAATCTACTCGACATGTTTGCGCACATGATCGCCGGCAATGATCTTGAATTTCGTCATGCCAGCAACGCGCCAACGCTGCGCATCGATGGCATGATGGTGGCGGGCAGTTGACCCCGCACAGCCCGTCAGCGCGCGACGCTGATCTGGCGCTGGCGGCCGAGATCGCTGCCAATGCCGGGCGCATCGCCATGGCGCATTTCGGCAAATCTCCGGCCAGGTGGGACAAGGCCGATGGCAGCCCGGTGTGCGCGGCCGACATGGCGGTGAATGAGTATCTGAAGGGCGTGATCACAGCGGCCCGCCCGGATGATGGCTGGCTGTCGGAAGAAAGCGCCGACAGCGCGGCCCGGCTGGAACGCCGCCGGGTGTGGGTGATCGATCCCATCGACGGCACCCGCGATTTCCTGCGCGGGCGGACGGGCTGGGCCGTATCGGTGGCGCTGGTCGAAGCCGGTACCGTGGTTGCCGCGGTGCTCAACGCGCCGGCGCAGGATCGGCTCTATGCCGCCGGCGTCGGGCGCGGCGCGACCTTGAATGGCATGCGCCTCGCGGTGTCGGGTCTCGCCACGCTGGAAGGTGTGCGCCTGCCCATCGACCAGCCCAATCTCACCGCAGCCTTCTGGCCCTCGCCCTGGCCCGGCACGGCCGTGGCCAAGCCCAACAGCCTGGCGCTGCGCATGGCGATGCTGGCGGCTGATGAAGCCGACGCCTGGGTAGAAGGGCGCAGCATCGCCGAATGGGACGTGGCCGCCGCCAGCCTGATCCTGGCCGAAGCCGGCGGCGTGTTGACCGATCGCCACGGCGCCGCATTGGCGTTCAACCAGCCGCAACCGGTGATCCATGGCCTTGCTGCCGCCACGCCGGCGCTGCACGGCGAAGTGCTGGCGCGGCTTGATCATGCGCTCAAGGCTTTTGCCGCCCGGCGGCGGGGGCTTGCCGCCTGAAATCACAGGCTTGCGCCGCCCTGCCCAGCACCACATTGTAGGCGCTGGGGAGAGACAATGGCCGCACCACTCAAACGCCTGACACTGGCCGCCTTTGCCGCGCCCTGCCTGCCGCTCACTGGCGTCGGCCTGCCGCTGATTGTCTATCTGCCGCCGTACTATGCCGGCACGCTTGGGCTGGATCTGGCGCTGACCGGCATCATCTTTTCCGCTGTGCGCTGGATCGATCTGCCATTGGATATCGTGTTCGGCCACGGGATCGATCGCACTGATACGAAATGGGGCCGGTTCCGGCCTTGGATGGTCATCGGCGGGTTGGTGATGATGGCCGGGCTGGCACTGGTCTTCTTTGCCGAACCCGGTCTGTCACCGCTGCGCGCCTTTCTGGGTCTGTTGCTGATGTATACCGGCTATTCGGCAGCGGCCGTGGCGCACACCAGCTGGGGCCAGGCACTATCAACCGATTATCACGAACGCAGCCGCATTTTCGGCTGGTGGCAGGGCACCAACATGATCGCGTTGATGGGCCTGCTGGCGGTGCCGCCGCTGGTCAACGCGCTGGGCCCGCGCTGGGGGCTGGAGCCTTCGACGGCGCTGGGCGTGCACGCCATGGGCTGGGTGTTGCTGGCACTGATGCTGCCGGCGTTGCTGGCGGTGTCCACCGGTGTCCCCGATGGTGCGCCCCTCCATGCCTCGCCACACGGCTGGGGCGATGTGAAGACCGCATTGAAACGGCCTTTGTTGCAGCGACTGCTGCTGATCGATCTGCTCGCCACCCTGCCTGCCGGTTTTGGCGGTGCGCTGCTGGTGTTCTTCTTCGAAGCCGCACGCGGCTTTTCGCAGGCCGATGCACGCCTGCTGCTGCTGTTCTATTTCGCCGCCGGCCTGATCGGCGCGCCGCTGTGGGGCTGGGTGGCGCGGCGCACCTCGAAACACATGGCGGTGGCGTGGGCCATTGGCAGCTATGCCGTGCTGCACATGGGCCTGGTGCTGGCACCCAATGCCGGTTTCTGGGTGGCGGCTGCCGGCATGTTGCTGGCTGGCATCCCGGCCGTTGCACCGCCGTTCCTGGTGCGCGCCATGCTGGCCGATGTCACCGATGCCGAAACGCTCGCCACCGGGCGCAGCAATGCCGGGCTCTATTATGCCGTGCTGGTGGGGGTACAGAAGCTTGGTTACGCGATACCGGTGGGCTTGGCCTATGCCGTGCTCGACGCCGTGGGCTTTGATGCCAAGCTGGGTGCAGCCAACACGCAATCCGCCATCGATGGCCTCGTGATGCTATTCCTGGTGCCACCGGTGGTGAGCGCAGTGGGCGCCGCCTGGCTGGCGCGCGGCTGGACCATCGATCGCGCCGCCCAGCAACAGATCATCGCCGAATTGCACGGCAAATGAACCCGCAAGCCAAGGAGAGTACAGCATGAAACTCTATGACAGCATCGGCCCCAACCCGCGCGTGGTGCGCATGGCCATGGCCGAAAAAGGCATGACCCTGCCCACCGAAACCATCGACATCATGGCCGGCGTCAACCGCAGCGGTGATTATATCAAGAAGGTGCCGGCTGGCAGCACGCCGGCGCTGGAGCTGGATGACGGCCGCATCGTGAGCGAAATCACCGTGATCGCCGAATATCTGGAAGAGATTCACCCCGCTCCCGCCATCATCGGCACCACGCCCGAGGAACGCGCCGAGACCCGCAAATGGGTGCGGATCATCGATCTGGGCTATTGCGAAACGATGGCCAACGGCTTTCGCGCCACGCAGGGCCGGCCGATGTTCACGGGGCGTTTTCCGCTGGCTTCGGAAAGCGCTGGCGAGGAACTGAAGGCGCTGGCTGCGAAGAAGCTGCTCTGGCTCGATGGGCTGATGAAGGGCGAGTTCGTCTGCGGCGATCGCTTCACCCTGGCCGATATCATGCTGTTCTGCTTCATCGAGTTCGGCGCCCAAGTGGGCCAGCCGCTGCCCGACGGCCTCACCTGGCTGCCGGCGTGGCACAAGCGCGTGGCCGCCCGGCCCTCTGCCGCTGGCTGAGGACCGCCGCCCGGCGCGTCAGATCTCGATCAGCGCGTCGGGCAGCTCGTTCACATCGCCGGCCTGCACCGGCAGATGCGCGGCGAGCACGGCGCCGGCGCGTCCGATCGCCGTCATCAGGCCATCAGCGGCGCGACCGGCCTTGATGCCGGCAATCAGCGCCGCGATGGTTTCGGCCCATTCGTCGGCCGCCACCCGGGTGAACACCGCCTCATCGGCGATCACCTCGGCGACATGTTCGGCCTCGTCCAGATAGAGCAGCACGCCAGTGCGGCCTTGCGTGGCGGTCAGGCCGCGCGTGCGGAACTGCATCATCGCGGCATGGTGCACCCGATCCCGCCGCAACCCGCGCGGGGTGAGCGCCCGGTCCAGCCGAAGGCCGGCCACCAGCGCCAGCGTGACGACAAACACCAGCGCCTGCACGGCGGCAAAGCCTTCGATGCCGTGCGTTTCCCGCGTGGCGGCGTCGATCGTGTCCCAATCGGGGAACAGCAAGGATGGCGTCCACCCGGCCAGCACCGCCAGGAACGGCAGGGTGAAGGCCGCCAGCACCGCTGTTGCCAGCATGGTCGCGGCGTAACGATGCGGGCGGGTGTTGATGATCACCACGATTTCGCCGGCCGTGCTGGTTTCGGCCTGCGCGATGGCCGCAGCGATGCGGGCGCGATCGGTGTCGTTGAACAGCATCACCAATCCCCCGAAGCGCCGCCGCCACCAAAGCTGCCGCCGCCGCCCGAAAAGCCGCCAAAGCCGCCGCCGCCTGAGCCGCCACCGCCACTCCAGTTGCCGCCGATACCGGGGCCCCACAGGATCACGGGGCCACTGCGCCGCCCGCGCGATCCGCGGCGCGAGGCGATGATGATCCAGACGATGATGATGATCAGCCAGACCAGCGCGCCCCAGCCGGGGCTGTCGCCTGCGTCGGCGCTCGCCGCCTTGGCCTGGGCCGCAAAGGCAGCCTGTTCCTCCGGCGGCAGTTGCAGCAGCGCGATCAGATCATCGGCACCGGCTGCCACGCCGCCGGCAATGTCGCCAGCCTTGAAGCGCGGAACAATCGCCTGCCGGATGATGCGGCTGGACACCGCATCGGTCAGCACGCCTTCCAGGCCATAGCCAACCTCGATGCGCAATTTGCGTTGGGCCGGCGCAATCAACAGGATGGCGCCGTTGTTGGTGCCCTTCTGGCCGATGCCCCAGGCCCGGCCCAGCCGGTAGCCATATTCGTCGATCTCATAACCCTGCAGATCGGGCACGGTCGCCACCACCAGCTGGGTGCCGGTCGTGTCTTCCAGCGCCTTCAGCTTGGCCTCCAGCGCTGCCGCCGTGTCGGCAGGCAACACGCCGGCCGCATCGGTGACGCGGCCGGTGAGTTTCGGGAAGGTCGGCTCAGCCGCGGCTGGCAGCGCCGTGAACAAGGCCCACAGCATCGCCAGCAGCAGGGTGATGGCCGGCAGGTAACTCCGGCGCAGCGCCGTCATTGCTCGTGCTCCCCGAACCGGGGTTTCAGAACGTCACCTCGGGCGCCTTGTCGGCATTCACCGTCGTGGCCTTGAACGGCGCAATCGGCTCGGCGCCGTAGACCACCTTGGCGGTGATCAGCGACGGGAAGGTGCGGATTTCGGTGTTATAATCCTGCACGGCCATATTGTAATCGCGACGCGCCACAGTGATGCGGTTCTCGGTGCCTTCCAGCTGGCTTTGCAGCTGCAGGAACAGCTCGTTGGATTTCAGATCGGGATATTTTTCCACCGTCACCAGCAACCGGCCCAGCGACTGGCCCAGCGCGCCCTGCGCCTGTTCAAACGCCGCAAGCTGCTTGGGATCCGACAGCTTGGTCGGGTCCACCGTTACCTGGCTGGCGCTGGCGCGGGCCTTGGTCACGGCTTCCAGCACGTCCTTTTCCTGGGCGGCATAGCCTTTTACGGTGCTCACCAGATTGGGGATCAGATCAGCGCGGCGCTGATACTGGTTTTCCACATCGGCCCACTTGGCCTTCACCGCCTCTTCCTTGGCGGGAATGGTGTTGACGCCGCAGCCCGACAGCAGCAGCGCGGTGCCGGCCAGTGCTGCCAGCGCGGCGGGACGACGAAGGGCCTTGGTCATGGAAAAAGTCTCCCGTGGCAGCGGCTTGCGCAGGCCGCAATTTATGGCAGAGTGAAAGAAATCTTTGCGCATTGGTCACCACTAGATAATGCGCATTGCCGCGATTCAACAGGGGGGTGAAGAAATCATGCTGCAAGAATTCAAGGCATTCATCGCGCGCGGCAATGTGCTTGATCTGGCCGTTGCCGTGATCATAGGTGCCGCGTTCGGTGCAGTTGTCACCAGCTTCACCGAAGACATGGTGATGCCGATCATTGGTCTGGTATCGGGCGGAGCGGATTTCACCAGCCTGTTCGTCGTGCTGGGTGACATTCCAGCCGATTATACCGGAAGCCCCACCGATTACGAGGCGCTGAAAAAGGCCGGTGTGCCTCTGTTCGGCTATGGCAAGTTCGTCACCGCCTTCATCAACTTCGTCATCATCGCCTTTGTGATCTTCTTGATGGTGAAGGCGGCCAACAAGGCGATGGCCAAGCCGGCCGAAGCCGCGGCCGAACCGCCCGGCCCGACGCCGTCCGAAGCGCTGCTCGCCGAAATCCGCGATGAACTGCGGAAGGGCCGCGGTTGATCTCTGATCTGGCGGGCCTGATCGATCTGGTGCCGTTGCCCGCCATTCCGGCGGTGCTGCTGGCGCTGTTCTTCATCGCCGCCGAACTGGGCTTCCGTTATCACCGCCGCTTTGGTGGTGAGGGCGGGGCCGAGGATGAAAGCCAGGTTCTCTCCACCGCTTTGCTGGTGCTGGCGCTGCTGCTGGGCTTCACCTTCTCGATGGCGCTCAGCCGTTATGACGAGCGCCGCCAGCTGGTGGTGCAGGAAGCCAACGACATCGGCACGGCCTGGCTGCGCGCCGGGCTGGTGGCGGCGCCGCATGGGCCGGCATTGCAGAACGCGCTGGCCGATTATGCCAGGATTCGGGTGACCAGCCCGCTGCCGCACGAAACCGAAAAGCTCGCTCGAGCCGCCGCCCTGCGCAACCGTGTGTGGGCGATCACCGCCACCGCGCAAGCAACGCTGGATGGCCCGCGCGCCACCAATCTGGTCAGCGCCGTCAACGCCGTGCTCGATACCGGCACCCAGCGCGAAAAGGCCGTGGCGGCGCGTGTGCCGGGCGAGGTGATGCTGCTGCTGGTGATCTTTGCCTGCGTCGCCTGCTTCCTGCTCGGCTACATGCTCGACGCTCATGGCCACCGCCACCGCTTTGCGTCGGGCATTCTCTTCCTGCTGATGGGCCTCACCATCATGCTGATCCTCGATCTCGACCGGCCGGCCGATGGCGCCATCCTGGTCGATCAATCGGCGATGGAAGCGCTGGTCGCCAGCCTTGCACCGGCCGGCGGCTAGCGGCAGGATGGCACCATGCGTGCCTCCCTGCTCCTCCCCCTCGCCCTCCTCGCCCTCGCCGGCTGCCGTGATCAGCGCCAGCAACTGGGCCAGGCGCTCTCGGGAAAGCCGCCGGTGATCGCCGGCAGCCTGGAAGGCGAATGGCAGATTGAAGATCTGAACGGCGGCGGCCCGGTGGCGCAAAGCCGCCTGATGTTCGATCCCGGCGATCAGGGCACCAGCCGGCTTTCAGGCACGGCCGGCTGCAACCGCTTCAACGGCAGCTGGAAACAGGATGGCGCCACGTTGAAGCTGGGGCCGATGGCCTCCACCCGCATGGCCTGCCCGCCGCCCGCCATGGAAATCGAACAACGGGTGGTGGCGCTGCTGGAAGCGGCAAACAGCGTGACCTACACGGCCGATGGTGCCGCCATCCTGGCCACCCCCGATGGCCGCAAAGTCACCTTGCGCAAACCAGCGCAATCAGCGCAGCCCTGATCAGGCGGCGACGCGGTCTACCGACAGGTCCGCGAGCGTGGTGTTGTCGAGAATATCCGCCGTCTGTTCGCGCACCACCAGCATCACCTTGCGGATCACACATGTGATTTCCTCGAAACAATCGTCGCAGCGCTGATAGGCCGAAACCGAAACGCACGGCACCAAGGCCAGCGGGCCTTCGATCAGGCGGATGATTTCGCCGAAACTGATCTGGCTGGCCGGGCGGGCCAGGCGGTATCCACCCATCTTGCCGCGATAGCTGTTCACCACGCCGCCATTCTTCAGATCGAGCAATATGGCTTCGAGGAACTTGCGCGGCAGCTGCTGATCGGCGGCGATCACCGAAATCGGCACAGGCGCAACCCCGCCCGAACGGGCGATGAAGATGAGCGCGCGAAGCGCATAGCGGGAGCGCTGGTTGAGCATGATGAACCCCTTATCCTATGCACCAGCAAGGAATTGCTGCCAAGCCAAATGGCCGTGCCAGGCCGGCAACATGGCCGGGAATGAATTGCCGATTAATAGTAAAATTTACTAATTTTTTGGTTTATTCAACAAGACTGTTATGGATATGCAATACGCATACCCCCGTAACTCGTTGATATTACTATAGACGATTTTTTCAGGGCAGTTGGCACGAGCTTTGCAGAGTTGTTGGCATCGGCAGCCGGATGGTCCGGCCGCTGAAGCAGACAAGAGGTCCCCCATGTTCACTTCAGCCCAGAACTTCTCCCGCAACCTGGTCGGCGCTGCCGGCACCCTGTTCTTCGCCGGCCTGTGCATCGTCGGCGCCACCGCCACCCCGGCCAACGCCCAGATCGCCTATGGCAAGAACGAAGCCGGCCACAAGGTCGCCTATGTCGCCTATGCCGATCTCGACCTGGGTTCGCCAGCTGGCCGCAGCCGCCTCGAAAACCGCCTGCGCACCGCCGCCAAGCAGGTGTGCCATGGTTCCGATGCGAGCCGCATGGCGGTCGCCGAGGAATATGCCTGCTATCAGGAAACCCTGAAGGCCACCCGCAGCGCCACCATGGCGGCCATCGCTGCCGACAAGGTGACCGGCTGATCGCCTGACAACACGGCGGGCGCTTTCTTCGAACTTCGTTCGAGGATTGGGGCAGGGGCCGTCCTTGCCCGCCGATCCGGCCGGTGGCGCACCCTTCAGCCCCCATCAGGGTGCGCCCCGCCCACAGGGCTCCCAATCTTCAGCTCCTTCCAAGAGCTCCGATGCGCCTCTCTTGCCCCTCTCGGGGCGCATCGTGACGGTGCCGCCCGGCGTCTCCCATCCCTCGACGCCGGGCGGCACTTTATTTTTGGGCGCGGCACGTCATGATGCGCCATGCGCCTTCTCCTCCTCAGCCTCGCCCTGATAACCGCCCACCCCGCTGCGGCCATCCGCGCCCGCGACTTCGGCATCGCGCCCGGCCCAATGCCCACCGGGCCGCTCAACGCCATCACCGATGTGCCCGGCGTGGCTGTCGGCCAGGTCACGCTTGATCGCGGCGACACCATCCGCACCGGCGTCACCGCCATCCTGCCCCATGCCGGCAACATCTTTGCCGAGAAGGTGCCTGCCGGCATCTTTGTTGCCAATGGGTTCGGCAAGTTGATGGGCTTGAGCCAGGTGCGCGAACTGGGCGAGATCGAAACGCCAATCCTGCTCACCAACACGCTGAACGTGCCGGAAGCTGCTGCCGCCATCATCGAACACACGCTCAGCCAGCCAGGCAACGAGGGTGTGCGCTCGGTCAACGCCGTGGTCGGCGAAACCAACGATGGCGGGCTCAACGATATCCGCGCCCGCGCCCTCAGCATCGCAGATGCCCGCCGCACCATCGCCGAGGCAAGGAGCGGCCCCGTGCAGGAAGGCGCCGTCGGCGCCGGGCGCGGCACGATCGCCTTTGGCTACAAAGGTGGAATCGGGACCTCGTCACGGCGCACGCCCGAAGGCTTCACCGTCGGCGTGCTGGTGCAGAGCAATTATGGCGGTCGGCTGATCCTCGCGGGCGTCCCCATCCCACCACCGCCGGGCAAGACCGCAGCGCGCGTCTCGGCTGACGGCTCGATCATGATCGTGGTCGCCACCGACGCGCCGCTGTCCGACCGCAACCTCACCCGGCTGGCGGCGCGCGCCATGGCCGGCCTCGCCCGCACCGGATCGGCCTTCTCCAACGGCAGCGGCGATTATGCCATCGCCTTTTCCACCGCCGACAGCGTCCGCCGCACCGCCGCCCGCCGGGCCGCTAGAACCGCCTATCCGGAACTGGGCAACGAGGCGACCACGCCGCTGTTCATCGCGGCCGCCGACGCAACCGAAGAAGCCATTGCGAACAGCCTGCTCGCCGCTGAAACCGTCACCAGTCGCGAACCGGGGACAGACGAAACCCGCCGGGCAGTGGCGCTGGACCGGGCGTTGATCAGGCGGCTGCTGGCGGCGGCGGGCCAGCCTGCCCCATAGCCTGCTGCGCGATGACCACAGCGTGGAGAGCCGCGCAGTCGATCACCGGAAACGGTGCCGTGACAGCATCGAACACCAGGGCCAGATCGGTCCCGCCAAGCAGGATGGCCTCAGCGCCCTTCGCCATCAGCTCCTCGGCCGCGTTCTCGAAAATCTGCCGCTGCCCGGCGTTGACCGTGCCGGCAGTGGCCATGGCCGCATAGGCAGCATGTACCGCGTCAAGATCGGTCGGGGCGAAAACCCGCGCGGTGGTGATGCCACCATAAAAGCCTGACGCCATGACGGTTCTTGTGCCCAGAATGCCCAGCTTCTGCACGCCGCGTGCCGCAACGTCGCGCGCCACCACATCGATCATGTCGATCACCGGCAGCGGCGAGGCGGCGGCAAATTCAGCCCGGCAGAAATGCCCGGCAATTGATGTGACCGCAACGAATTCGGCGCCGGCTCGAGCAAGGCGTTCAGTCAGGCGCACGAAGATCGCCGCCTGTTGGGCGCGGCGATCGGCGGCCAGATTGGCAAGCAGGGTCGGCGCGTCGCCATGCGCTGTGGTCAAATCCAGCCCCACTCCGGCGTGGGAAAAATGACCGATCAATTGGCGCGTGTAATAATCCTGCGCGGCCGGCCCGATGCCGCCGATCAAGCCGATATGCATATTACACGTCCAGATTCGCCACGTTCAGCGCGTTTTCCTGGATGAAGTTGCGGCGTTCTTCCACCACGTCGCCCATCAGCTTGGCGAAGATGTCGTCTGCATCAGCCGCTTCATCGACGTCGACGCGCAGCAGGGTGCGGGCGGCCGGATCGAGCGTGGTTTCCCACAGTTGGTCGGCGTTCATTTCGCCCAGGCCCTTGTAGCGGGCGATGGCCAGGCCCTTGCGGCCGGCATCGAGCACCGCCGCGAGCAGATCGGCCGGGCTGGTGATGCGGAAATTGCCCAGTTGCGATGGCGCAGCATAAGCCGTGGCTTCCTGCGCGGCCAACGCGGCAAGGCGCGGCGCTTCGGGAGAAGAGAGGAAGGCGCCATCGATGACATGGTGATCAGTCACCCCGCGCCATTCGCGCGCGGCGTGATAACCACCATCATCGGTGACTGTCACCGTCCAGCGGCCGCCATCGGTATCGGCGGCATTCAGCCAGGCTGCGGTCGTCGCCGCCGCGCCCGCATCGGGCCGGGCCAGCGCACCATTCAGGGCCAGCGCGTCGATCACAGCCGCCGGATAGCGGCGCGGCACATAGGCCATCAGCGCCCGCATACGGCGGGCATGTTCCACCAGCGCCGCCAGATCGGCGCCGCTGCGCGGGCCGGCTGCCGTGGTGAGCACCAGATTGCCGGCGCCGGCTTCGACCAGATAATCTTCCAGCGCCGCATTGTCCTTCAGATACACTTCCGAACGGCCGCGCGTGACCTTGTACAGCGGCGGCTGCGCGATAAACAGGTGCCCGCCATCGATCAGCGTCGGCATGTGGCGGAAGAAGAAGGTGAGCAGCAGTGTGCGGATGTGGGCGCCGTCCACATCGGCGTCGGTCATGATGATGACCTTGTGATAGCGCAGTTTTTCCAGGTTGAACTCCGGCCCGATGCTGGTGCCCAGCGCCTGGATCAGCGTGCCGATTTCGCGGCTGGCCAGCATCCGGTCCAGCCGGGCGCGTTCCACGTTCAGGATCTTGCCGCGCAGGGGCAGGATGGCCTGGTTTTGGCGGTTGCGACCATTCTTGGCGCTGCCGCCGGCGGAATCGCCTTCGACCAGAAACAATTCCGATTTTACCGGATCACGCTCCTGGCAATCGGCCAGCTTGCCGGGCAGGCCCGACACTTCGAGCACGCCCTTGCGCCGGGTCAGGTCACGCGCCTTCTTCGCGGCTTCGCGCGCGGCGGCGGCATCAATGATCTTGGCCACGATGGTCTTGGCGTGAGCGGGGTTTTCCTGCAGCCACACGTCCAGCCGATCGGCCATCAGGCTTTCCAGCGGCTGGCGCACTTCCGATGAAACCAGCTTGTCCTTGGTCTGGCTCGAGAATTTCGGATCGGGCAGCTTCACCGAAACGATGGCGGTCAAGCCTTCGCGCATGTCGTCGCCGGTAAGGTTGACCTTCTCCTTCTTGAGCAGGCCAGAGGCTTCCGCATACTGGTTCAGCGTGCGGGTCAACGCGGCGCGGAAGGCGGCGAGGTGGGTGCCGCCATCGCGCTGCGGGATGTTGTTGGTGAAGCACAACACCTGTTCGTAGTAGCTGTCGTTCCATTCCAGCGCGACATCGATGCCGATATCATTGGCCTGGCCGGTGATGGCGATCGGATTGGGGATCAGCGGCGTCTTGGATTTGTCGAGGAACTTCACGAAGGCCGCGATGCCGCCTTCATAATAGAGCTCCACCTGCTGTACATCGGCATGGCGGGCATCATTGAGGAACAGGCGCACGCCGCTGTTCAGAAAGGCCAGCTCGCGGAAGCGATGTTCGAGCTTGGCGAAATCGAAATCGATGAACTTGAAAGTGCCGATGCTGGGGAAGAAGGTGACGCGGGTGCCGCGCTTGCCATTCGATGGCCCGCGCACCGCCAGCGGCGCCTGGGCGTCGCCATGGTGGAAGCGCATCCAATGTTCTTCGCCGTCGCGCCAGATCGTCAGTTCCAGCCATTCAGACAGCGCGTTGACCACCGACACGCCCACCCCGTGCAGGCCGCCCGACACCTTGTAGGCGTTGTCGTCGCTGTTGTTGAATTTGCCGCCGGCGTGCAGCTGGGTCATGATCACTTCGGCCGCCGAAACGCCTTCTTCGGCGTGGATGCCGGTGGGGATGCCGCGGCCATTGTCGGTGACGCTCACCGAACCATCGGCGTTCATCGTGATATCGATGCGGTCGCAGTAGCCAGCCAGCGCCTCGTCGATGGCGTTGTCCGACACTTCGAACACCATGTGGTGCAGGCCCGAACCATCGTCCGTATCACCGATATACATGCCGGGGCGCTTGCGCACGGCATCCAGCCCGCGCAGCACCTTGATGCTGTCGGCGCCATAATCATTGATCTGGGCGGGATTCGGATTGTTGTCGGTCAACGCTTCAACCTCGGTATGCAGAAATGTCCCTCGGCTATAGTGACTGCCGCGCGCGCGGGCGAGGGGGAAATGCGCAGCGCTGCTGTTGCCCGCGCAGCCACGGCAGCGCCTCGTCGGCCAGCATCGGCCGGGCAAGCAGATAACCCTGCACGGCGGTGCAGCCATGCACAACGAGGAAGCTGCGCTGGCTCTCCGTCTCCACCCCTTCGGCAATCACCTCCAGTCCCAGCCCGCGCCCCAGCCCGATCAGCGTGCGCGCGATCAGGCCGCGATCGCCATCGGAATCGATGGCACGGGTGAAGCCGCGATCGATCTTGATGCGGTCCACCGGAAAGCTGGTGAGGTGGGACAGCGAGGCATAGCCGGTGCCGAAATCATCCATGGCCAGCGTGCAGCCCATCGCCCGCAATGCCTCCAGCGTGTGGCCGATGCGCGCGATGGAACGATCGAGCAACACGGTCTCCGTCACCTCGATCTCCAGGCGCGTCGCGGGCACGGCGTGGCGGGCAAGGCTGCGCTTTACCGTGTCGAGAAAATCATCGGCCAGCAGTTGCGCCGTGGACACATTCACCGCCAGGTGCCCTGGCTCCAGCCCGGCCGCCAGCATGGCGGCAAAGCCGGCCAGTGCCGCGTCCATCACCTGGCACCCCAAAGGCTGGGCCAGCCCCACATCCTCGGCCAGCGGAACAAATTCGGCCGGCGGCACCCATTCGCCTTCGTGCCACCAGCGCGCCAGCGCTTCGAACCCCATCACGATGCCATCGGCCAGCCGCTGTTGCGGTTGCAGGGCGGCCACCAGTTGCCGCCCGGATATGGCCTGGCGCAGCGCATCGGCCAGCCGCGTGCGGCGCACCACCCGGTTGGCCAGTTCGGCGCCAAACAGCACATGGCGACCCCGCCCCTGGCGCTTGGCATCCAGCAACGCGGCATCGGCATTGCCCAGCAGTTCGTGCGGCCCGCACCCCTTGGCCGGGAATGGCGCGATGCCCACCGAAAAGGACGGCGCATAGCGGCTGGCCCCCAGCCGCATCGGCCGGCGCAGGCGGGCGAGCAGGCGCAGCGCAAAGGCGTGAATCTCGTCTGGCGCGGCCACGCTATGCACAATCAGCGCGAACTCATCACCCGAAAGCCGCGCCGCCACGTCGCCAGCCCGGATGCAGCGCTGCAGGCGCCGGCCGACAAGGCGCAGCAGCATGTCACCGGCGGCATGGCCCAGGCTGTCGTTCACCGCCTTGAAGAAATCGACATCGAACAGCACGAGGATACCTGCCGGGCCGATATCGGGCAGGCGCTCCAGTTGTTGCATCAGCACGTCACGATTGGCCAGCCCGGTCAGCGTGTCTTCCTCGGCCCGGCGACGCAATTCGCGTTCGGCGCGCAGCAACGGCGTCACGTCGGTGCGGATCGAAACGATGTTGCCGCTTTCCGAAACGGCTGTGCTGGCCTGCATGAACTTGCCGTCGCGCAGGTGGAACACGCGATTATAGCCGGGCTCGCGGTGGCGGCGCAGATAATCGGCCACCCACGCCCGCCGCTTCTCGGGCGGATCATCGGCGCTGACTTCCGGCCGGTAGTGATTGGCCAACACCTTGCGGGTGATGATGTCGGCCAGCCGCTCGCCCTTCACCATATACTGGCGGTTATCGGGCAGGATGTTGCGATAGACATCGTTGACAAGGATCAGCCGTTCTTCGCGATCATAAACGGAAAGCGCCGCCGGGATGCCGGTGATCACATCACGCAACAGGGTTTCGGTGCGGGTGCGCAGATCCAACTCCCGCGCGGCGCGGGCGGCGGCTTCGTGGCGAACCGTGATATCCTCGAACGTGCCGATCAACGCTGCGCCTTCCACGCTGGCGACAGCCGGCCGGCCCCGCGCCCGCACCTGGCGGCGCTCGCCATCAGGGCGGCGGATGCACAATTCCAGATCCCAGGATGTGCCACTGCGCAGCGCTTCGTTCACCGCGCCCAACAGGATCGGGCGGTGTTCGCGGATATAGAAATGCAGCGCATTGCTCAGAAGAGGCTGAAAATCCTCGGCCACGCCCAGGATGCGGCGGGTTTCGGCACTCCACCACAGCCGGCCGCCCGCGCTGTAATACCAGGCACCGATGCCGGCCACGGCCAGCAAGGGCTCGGCAGCCGACAGCAGGCGCGGGCTCAGCGGCCGTTCCCGCCCCGGCTGGAGCGGAAAGGGCAGGCGTTCACCGCCCGGCCAGCTGCTTTCCGACATGCACGCCTTCTCCCGCTCTGCACCGACTTGTGACTAACGGCGCGGCGCAGAGCGGCTTTATGCGGGCATGACGCGCCCCGCCGCCAGGGTCAGCCAGCAGGTGGATGGGCCGCCGCCGGCCAGATCGGCAAACAGCGCCGGATCGGTCCCGGTCATCCACGCCTGCACGCCCATCGCCGTCAGCCGTTCGTACAGCGCGGCGCGGCGGCCGGCATCAAGATGCGCTGCGATTTCATCGAGCAACAGGATCGGCGGCCGGCCACTGCGCTGCGCTACCAGCGCCGCATGCGCCAGCACGATGGCGATGAGCAGCGCCTTTTGCTCACCAGTGGAGCAGCTGGCCGCGGGCATCGCCTTGGCAGCGTGCGTGACGATCAGATCAGCGCGGTGCGGGCCCTCGAGGGCGCGGGCCGCAGCGGAATCGCGGGCCCGGCCCCCCGCCAGTCGCGCAGCCAGATCATCGGCGTCATTGCCGGCCAGTGCGATCAGTGGCCGGGCAAATGGCCCGTCCGATGCGCCCGCAAGTTCCGCCGCCAGTGCGGCCACCACATCGGCGCGCGCATCCGCGATGGCGGCGCCATGCTCGGCCATGTCGGCCTCCAGCCCGGCCAGCCACACCGGATCGGCTGGGCCATCGGCGGTGAGCAGGCGCGTGCGTTCGCGCATCGCCGCCTCATAGCGGTTCACGCGCTGGCCGTGGCCGGGGTGCAGCGCCAGCACCAGCCGATCAAGGAAGCGCCGCCGGCTGCCGCTGCTTTCGCTGAACAAGCGGTCCATCGCCGGGGTGAGCCACACCAAAGCCAGCCAATCGCTGAGCGCCGTCGCCGTCGCCGCGGCACCGTTCACCCGCACCAACCGGCGTTCGGGCGCTGCGGCAGCCGTGCCGGTTCCGATCTGCACTTCGCCTTCCGCCGAGACCAGATGAGCGGCCACGCTCCAGCCGCCGGGGCCATCCTGTCGCGCCGCGTCCGACAGCGGCGCACCGCGCAGGCCGCGGCCCGGCGCCAGCAACGAAATCGCATCCAATATGTTGGTCTTGCCCGCCCCATTGTCACCGGTGATCACCACCAACCCCGGCCGGGCATCGATGCTGGTGTGGGCGTGGCTGCGAAAATCGGTGAGGGTGAGGCGGGTTATCGCCGTCACAGAGTCAGCAGCCGGTGCCGGCCATTGTCGAAACGGTGATAGGGAATGGGCCGCGCCGGATCATCGAGCCTTGCCGCCACATCGGCGAGGATGGCCCGCGTGATGCTGGGCAGATCGAGCTTTGCGGCTTCATCCCAATCGAACCAGGCGATTTCATCGAGCTCGCCGCAGCCGGCGCCGGGATCGAGGCTGACAAGGTGATGCGCCTCCACTGTGAAGAAGCGCGCATCAAACCGGCGCGGCCGCACCGGCGGCGTGATGGCGCGCCCCACGAAACGCAGCGGTTCCAGGTGCGGCAAGTGCCCGGTGGCGAGGAAGTCACGCCATTCCGGCGATTTCGTGCGGCCACTGCCGGGCGCGCCCAACACCAGCCCGGTTTCTTCGAACAATTCGCGCACGGCCGCGGCGGCCAGCGCGCGGGCGCGGGCCGGCGGCGCGGTCAGGTGCAGCCGGCTGGCCGTATCATCACCCAATTCGCTGGCGGCGGCGACGCGGAAATCAGCCGGGTGCAGCCGCCCGCCGGGGAAGACCCACTTGCTGGCCATGAAGACATGGCCCTTGGCCCGCCGGCCCATGAGCACGCGTGGATTTGGCCCGTCACGGCGGATCACCAGCACGGTCGCGGCATCCTTGGGCCGCAGCGAGCGGCCCTTCAGGATCGGAACATTGTCTTCATCAACCTGCATGTGGCCTCTCCTGCCACAAGCCGTGGCCTCACACCAAGGTCATCAGCGATTCGGTAGTGTAATCGGTCAACTCACCGTGGCGGCCATCGCGTACTTTCAGCGCCCAATCCGGATCGACGATCAGCGCGCGGCCAACGCCCACCAGATCAAACTCGTCGCGCTCCAGCCGGTCGAGCAGGCCATCAAGGCTGGCCGGCTTCGACGATTCGCCGCCCATGCCGGCGACGAATTCCCCGGTAAGGCCAACGCTGCCCACGGTAATGGTCGGCTTGCCGGTGAGCTTCTTGGCCCAGCCGGCGAAGTTCAGGCCTTCCGGGCCATCGAGTTCGGGGAATTCCGGTTCCCAGAAACGGCGCTGCGAACAATGGAACACGTCTGCCCCGGCATCGGCCAGCGGGCCCAGCCAAGCCGCCAGCTCGTCCGGCGACGGGGCCAGGCGGAAGGCGAAATCCTGCTGCTTCCACTTCGACAGGCGGATGATCACCGGGAAATCCGGGCCAACGGCGGCGCGGACGGCCTTCAGCAGTTCGACCGCAAACCGCGCGCGCAGCGGCAGCGTGTCACCGCCCCAGCGATCATCGCGAGCATTGGTGGCGCCCCAGAAGAATTGATCGATCAGATAGCCATGGGCGCCGTGCAGTTCGACCGCGTCGAAGCCCAGCTGTTTGGCATCACCGGCGGCGCGGGCGAAGGCAGCGACGGCATCGGCCACATCTTCATCGCTCATGGCGCGACCGTTGGTCTTGCCCGGCATGTAAACGCCCGACGGGCTTTCGGCTTCTTCCTGCTTGGGATTGCGGCGGTTGGGCAGGCCGCCGACATGCCACAATTGCGGCGCGATCAGCCCGCTCTCACTGTGGACGGATTTAACCACCTGGCCCCAGCCATCGAGCGCGGAGCCAAAGAAATGCGGCACATTGGGATCATTGGCCGCGCCGGTGCGCTCCACCGCGGTGCCTTCGGTGATGATCAGGCCCACGCCGCCGGCGGCGCGCTTGCGATAATATTCGGCAACATTCGCGCCCGGCTGGCCGGCCGGCGAGAAGCTGCGCGTCATCGGCGCCATCACGATGCGATTGGGGAGGGTGAGGCCCTTGAGAGGGAACGGGCGGAAGAGGGGATTGCTGCTCATGCGCGCTTCCTAGCCGGGCCGGGCGCGCCAAGTCACCTGTCAATCTGACCCATCGGCCAGCGGATGGCGCTTGTTGACCAGTTCCACCAACGCCGCCGACGCAACATGCGTGTAAATCTGCGTCGTCGCGATATCGGCGTGGCCCAGCAACGTCTGCACGATGCGTAAGTCCGCGCCGCCTTCCAGCAGATGGGTGGCAAACGCGTGGCGCAGCACGTGCGGGGAAATGCGGGCGGGCGGAATGCCGGCATCGGCAGCCAGCGCCTTGAGCAACTGCCACAGCCGAAGGCGCGACAGGAAACCAGCCTTCCCTCGCCCGGCCGGGAAGAGGAATTTGGCGTCTTTCGGCACATGCACTTCCCAGGCCAGCACGGCGGCTTCGGCGCGACGGCTGATCGGCACCAGCCGTTCCTTGTTACCCTTACCCAGCACCACCATGTGGCCGCGACCGGCCTTGCAGGCATGGCGGGGCAGCGCCATCAGCTCGCTGGCGCGCAGGCCGGAGCCATAGAGAAGTTCGACCAGCGCGGCCGTGCGCAAGGATTGCGGATCATCGGGCCGTGCCGCCAGTTTCTCCGCCAGCGCCGCGAAAAGGCGTTCCACATCGCCCGCCGCCAGCGTTTTCGGCAATGGCCGTGCCGCCTGCGGCAGCGCCAGATCACGCCCCGGATCATCGGCGCGCAGATGTTCGGCCATCAGAAAGCTGAGGAACTGCCGCACCGCACTCGCCTTACGCGCCGCACTCGCCCGCGCCAGCGGCGCCCAGTTCCGGGCCAGCCGCGCCAGCGCCGCCGTATCGGCCGCCGCCAACCCGCCGCCCAGCCATTCGCTAGCCTGATTCAAGTCGCGGCCATAGGCGAGAATGGTGTTCTTCGCCGCACCACGTTCGCTGGCCAGGCTGTCGAGGAACAACGCGATGGCCTGCCGATCCGTGATCATGCGCTGCGCGTGATCGCTTCGGCGGCCAACAGCCGAGCCTCCGTCACCCGGCCACAGGCCATGAGCGCCGCCACGATCGCCTCCACATGGGCCGGCGGCACATCGGCCCAGCCGCCCTGCAGGCCGGTCGCCGCCAGCAGCGCCACTTCGCCGGCTGCCCGCCGCCGCGCCGCGCTGGCCAGCGCCGCCGTCCAGCGGTTGCTGATGGCCTTGAACCCATCACGATCCAAGCCGCGTGCCTGGCCCAGGCCCGACAGCGCCGCCGCCAGCATCGCTTCCCGGCGCGGGCTGGCCTTGGCCGCATCGCGCCACGCGCGCACGTCACCCGAATCCATTGCCACGCCGGCGCCCGCCGCCAGCAGTGCCTGCGCCCGCGCCCGCACATCATCATCGGCGTCCTGCGCCACCGGCCACCAAGCCCGGGCAGCGCGCGTGTTGCCTGCTGCCAGCAGCGCCGCGATGATCACATCGGATTGTCCAGCCAGCGCCGCCGCCGGCTTCAGCGCAGCCGCCGCCGTCGCGGCTTCCAGCAAGCCGCCATAATCATCATCACCGGCAATGGCAGCAATCGCCTCGGCCCGGTCTTGCGGGCTGCCAGTGAAGGCATCGCGCAGGCGGCCGGCCCGGCTGTCGGCCGCGAAACCGCCGCTGGCGTCGGCCGGTGCCAGCGCCGCCACGGCACTGGCCAGCTCGTCGGCCGACAGCGTGCCCAGCACGGCCGCCTGCCGCAGCAGCGCAAAGCGCGTGGCGGCCGGCAGCGCGGCATTGCGCACTGCCCAGCCGGCGTGCGCCGGGCCCAGTGCCGCCAGCCGATCGGCCGGAACCGTCACGCCCGCCGCACTGGCCACGCCGTAACGATAGGGAGTCAGCCCCTCTTCCTCTGCCCAGTTGATGCCATCGGCGCGCCCAGCACCACCGGCCAGCACCACCACGCGCTGGGCCAGCCGCAGATCAAAGGCCGGCAATGCGCCGCGCCGGTTGCGCACTGTGTCGATCACGCCAGCCGCCGTGATATCGTCCCCATCCATGGCGGCGCACATGCCCCAGGCCAGATCCCACATCACATCATCGGAAAGCGCCCGCCCGGTGGCCGCGATCGGGCACAGGCCAGCCAGATCGGCCGCCGCCAAGGACACCTCGCCCGCCACGCGATAGGTGGCCGGGGTATAACGTTCCTGCGGCAGCACATCGATCAGCCGCCGCGCCGGATCCACCGCGCCGATCCGCACCAGCAGCCCGGCGCGGGCGGCCACCCAATCGCCATCGCCTAGGCCCGCCGGCCCCGGCACCCGCGACGCCAGCGCGCGGCCCAGGGTGATCGCCACCCAGCGCGAGGCGACAGGACCCGCGATGCGGTTGGCCAGCCCGGCCAGAAAACGCCCGTTGCTGCCCGTGAACGCATCGGCACCAAATGCGCCGCTGGCCGCATCGATGATACCGATCGGCGCGCCCGGCGGCAGCGCGGCGGCTGCTTGGGTTTCCACAAACACCGGCGGCGCGACATCACCCGGCTGCCCTGTCAACAACGGCGCCTGTTCGGCGGTGGCCGCTTCGGCCGGTGGTGCGGCAGCACCGGGCAACAGCGGCGCCGGCGCGGCAGAAGGTGCCGGGGCCGGCGTATCGAAACCGGGCGGCAGCAGCGATTTGGGCGCATCGCGGTTCGGCCCGACATCCTGCCCGACCACGGGCGCCGCCAGCAGCAGCCCACAGGCGATCACCCCGGCCGATCCTGCCAACACTGCGCGTTTGCTTGCCCAAGCCATAGGCCGGTGTATAGCCATCACTGCGATGGACGGCGACCCGAAAATCCTGACTGAGCCAGAACGGCTGGCGTTGGCGGCACAGCGGCCGGTCACGCTTGTGGGCCTGATGGGTTCCGGCAAGTCCAGCATCGGCAAGCGGCTGGCGGCCCGGTTGAACCTGCCCTTCGTCGATGCCGATACCGCGATCGAGGAAGCCGCCGGCATGACCATTTCGGAAATGTTCGAACGCTTTGGCGAAGCGCATTTCCGCGACGGCGAACGCCGGGTGATCGCCCGCCTGATCGATGGCACGCCCAAGGTGATCGCCACTGGCGGCGGCGCCTTCATGAACGATGAAACCCGCGCGCTGATCCTGGAACGCACCATGAGTGTCTGGCTTGATGCCGATGTCGCCACGCTGGTTGATCGCGTGCGCCGGCGCGGCACACGGCCGCTGCTGAAGGGCAAAGACCCTGGCGCCGTGCTCACCGCACTCGCTGCGGTGCGCGAGCCCGTCTATGCGCAGGCCCGCATCCGCGTTGCCAGCAAGCCCGGCCCGCATCATGAAACGGTGGATGCAATCGTAGCCGCACTCGCCACCGCCAATGCCGAAGAGGCTGCCTGATGATCGTTGATGTCGCGCTGGGGATGCGCGCCTACCCCATCCATATCGCGCCCGGCCTGCTTGGCGCTGCGGCCGCGGTGATCGGCCCGTTCGCGCGCAACCAGCGCCTGGTGGTCGTTACCGATGAAAGCGTCGCGGCGCTGCATCTGCAAACGCTGGCCGCCGGCCTGCCCGGCATCAGGCTGGAGCCCATCGTGCTGCCGCCCGGCGAAGCCACCAAGGATTGGGCGCATCTGCAACTGGTCGTCGAACGGCTGCTCGAACTCGGCGTCGAACGCAGCGATGCGGTCGTCGCACTGGGCGGCGGCGTGATCGGCGATCTGGTCGGCTTTGCCTGTTCGATGCTGAAACGCGGCTGCCGTTTCGTGCAGGTGCCGACCACGCTGCTTTCGCAGGTCGATTCGTCTGTCGGCGGCAAGACCGCGATCAATGCGAAAGCCGGCAAGAATCTCGTCGGCGCCTTTCACCAGCCGGTCGCCGTGCTGATTGATCCGGCCGTGCTCGCCACCCTACCGCGCCGAGAGTTGATGGCCGGCTATGCCGAGGTGGTGAAATATGGCCTGATCAATGATGCCGCCTTTTTCGGCTGGTGCGAGGCCAATGGCGCCGCCGTACTGGACGGCGATGCCACGGCGCAGATCCACGCCATCGCCCACAGCTGCCGCGCCAAGGCCGCCGTGGTTACGGCTGACGAACGCGAGACGGACGATATCCGCGCGCTGCTCAACCTTGGCCACACTTTCGGCCACGCCTTCGAGGCCGAAACCGGCTTCTCCAGCCGGCTGTTGCACGGCGAGGCCGTCGCATTGGGCATGGTGCAGGCCTTCCGGCTTTCCGCCCGGCTGGGCCTGTGCCCGCAAAGTGATGCAGAGCGTGTGGCCGCCCATCTCGCCGGCCTCGGCTTCACCATCGAACCCGCCGCGCTCGGCCTCAGCTGCACCGCCGCCCGGCTGGTCGAGCACATGAAACAGGACAAGAAGATGAGCGCCGGCCGCCTCGCCTTCATCCTGGCGCGCGGCATCGGGCAGAGCTTCGTCTCCCGCGACGTCGAACTGGCCGACGTGGACTCCTTCCTCGCCGAACAGCTGACAGGCTGAGCTATTACTTGCGCTGCCACTGGTCCGCCTTGGCCAGCGGCGGCCGGGCCAGCGCCTTTTCGGCTTTCGCATCGCCGAGCAGCCAGTGCCGCCACCACAGGTTGGTCACGCGCGCCACGCGGTCCTGCCGGGCCATGTCGTCGGGCGCCTTGCGGGTATCGCCGGCAAACAGCAGGTGATCGCCGCCGTCCAGTTGCAGCAACGCCTTGCGGCCATCGGCCGGGGCACCGGTGAACAGGCTGAGGCGGCGGGCGCGTTGATCGGCAACTACACCAGCCGACGCGTTGGCAGGCACGCCATCGGCATTGCTGGTGATCACTAGCAGCGGCCGGCCGATGCCGCCAAACTGCGCTTTGGCCACGGCCGCGTCGGCCGGACCGGTGCTGCTCATCGCCACAAATGCCCGGAAACGGCGGTCGATCAGCGGCGCGTGCTCACCGTCCGGGCGCTGGCCGGCCATTGCCTGCACCACCCAGGCCCCCATGCTATGCCCGGCCAGCGCCAGGTGATCGCTGTCGATGCGTGTGAGATCGCAGGCACCTTCGCTTGGCCGCCGCGCCAGTTCATCGGCCACGAAACCGACATCGGCGATGCGGGCCAACAGCTGTTCCGGCGCGATGCCGGCCCGCACGCGAGCGTCGCGCTCCTGCGGGGTGGCGGGGCCGCGATAGACAGCCGCATCGCTGCCGGGATGTTCGAGGCGGATCACCGCAATGCCGGCAGCGGTCCACGCCGCCACCCAGCGCGCGGCATTGCCACGCGTGCCGCCCAAGCCGGGCGACCAGATTACTGCGGGTGCCTTTTGCTTGCCATCGGGCAGGTTGATCCGCACCGGCACATCGCGGCCACGCGGTCCATCGCGCCACACCGCATCGCACATAGTTGCCGCCGCCGGGGCAGCGAGCAGCAGGGCGAGGCAGGTGAGCGCGGCTTTCACGCGCCCACCCTAACCCCTGATCAGGCCAGCGTCATCTTCCGCTTGCCGCGCTTCACCACGGCGGCCTGGGGCGCGCTGGTGGCCAGCGAAACGGTCTTGATCGTGTCCATGAACACCCAGTCGCAGCGGGTTTCCGCCACGCTGAACGACAAGGTGAGATAGCCGCGACGGCTGGTGTCGCACCACTGCATCCCCGGCGAGCTTTGCAGCAAGGCAGCGCGGATCACCGCCGGATCCGCCGCCAGCGCCGATTCGTAACCGGGCGAGGTCACGGAGTGGACGCCGAATTCGGCTGCCACCGGCTTGCCATCCAGGCTGTGGTTGAAGGCCCAGGCATTGTGGCTGTCCCCGGCGATCACGATCGGATCGGCGCCGGCATCGGCCATCGCCTTCAGCAGGCGGCGACGCGCCTGCGGATAACCGGACCACATGTCCTGCGCGCCGGGAATGCCAGCCTGCGATGCAGCGATGCCGCCCTTCACATAGCCCTGCGCGCGCGGATCGGCATTGGGGGCCAGGAAGTCCAGCGCGTTCTTCGGCGTCATGATGTCCCCCATCACCACCTGCTGCGCAATCAGCTGCCAGCGCTGGCCGGATTTGACGCTTGCGGCGATTTCAGATGCGAACCAGGCTTCCTGCTCGGCGCCCAGCAGGGTGCGCGCCGGATTCTGCCACTCGCCGCTGGCAAACGCTTTGATACCCTCCGGCCCGGCCTTCAGCGCAGCGTTCAGATCAAGCTGTTTGTCGCGGCCCGACTGCCGCGTATCCAGCGTCATCACCGAAACCAGATCACCGAAATCATAGCGGTGCCACGGCACCTCCGGGCTCATCAGCCATTCGCGGTGCGCTTTAAGGGCGGCATCGCGGCGCAAATTCCACACACCTTCATCATCCTGGTGATTCTGGGCGCCGCCCTTCCAGGTATCGTTGGCGAATTCATGATCATCCCAGATGGCGATCATCGGGAAGCGCGCGTGGATCGCCTGCAGGCCCGGATCAGTGCGATAGCTGGCGTAACGCTGGCGATAATCGTCGATCATCAGGATTTCATCGACCGGCAAAATCTCGCGGCCGGGCATCACCTGCTCCGGGTAGCTGCCCATCTGATATTCATAGATATAATCGCCAAGGTGGATCACCGCATCGAGATCGTCACGCACCGCGCCATGAGCATAGGCGTTGAAATGCCCGAACGGCCGGTTGGAGCAGGAAAACACCCCCAGTTTCAGCGCATCCAGCTTGCCGGTCGGCAATGTCTTGGTGCGGCCCACCATCGACATCGTGCCATCGGGCGCGGTGAAGCGATACCACAGCCACTTGCCATCAGGCAGGCCAGTCACACGCGCCTGCGCCGTGCCCCAGCTTTCCGGGCCTGCGTTGGCTTCGGCGCGGGCGATGATGCGGGTCATGCCCTGGTCTTCGGCCACTTCCAGCTTCAGGGAGGTCGCCGTGCCGGTGACGCTGGCATAGCGCGTCCAAAGCGTCACCGCGCCGGGGCCGGGATGGCCCGACGCCACGCCATGGGTGAAGCCGCTGATCGGCCACAGCCGAGCCAGGGCCGGACGCACCGGCAAGATCAGGCCGGCCGCAGTGGCCCCCAGGAAGGCGCGACGATCAATGGCAGGACGCATGGCTGATTCCCCTTTAGACGATGGCGTCATTAAACCGGATATTGTGACAATTTCGAGGGAGCCCGCCGCCATGGCGAAAATGCGTGCAAAGGCCGATCTGCCCAGCAAGGATTGCGCCGCCTGTGGCCGCCCGTTCAGCTGGCGGAAGAAATGGGCGCGCGATTGGGAGAATGTGCGATATTGTTCTGACGCCTGCCGCAGCGGTGCCTATGGGCGGGCGCGCGCCGGCACGACAGAATGACGCAAATTTCGCAGGAGGAATCGCCATGGCCACGCAACTGAAAACGCCAAGTGTGAAGGATCAGGTCTCCGCCGAGGAGTGGGCCCTGCGCGTCGATCTCGCCGCCGCCTATCGCTTGGTCGCCCATTATGGCTGGGACGATCTGATCTTCACCCATCTTTCGGTGCGCGTGCCGGGGCCGGAACATCATTTCCTGATCAACCCCTACAACCTGATGTTCGAGGAAATCACGGCGTCGTCCCTCGTCAAGATCGACGTGCACGGCAATCCGGTGATGGAAACGCCCTATCTGACCAACCCGGCCGGCTTCACCATCCATTCGGCCATCCACATGGCACGCGAAGATGCCCATGCCGTCATTCACCTGCACACGCCCCATGGCCAGGCGGTTTCCGCTCAGGCCGAAGGACTGATGCCGCTGACCCAGACCGCCATGCTGATCCGCGACGAGCTGAGCTATCACCACTATGAAGGCGTCGCGACCGATCTGGATGAGCGCGAACGGCTGGTGGAAGATCTGGGCGGCACCAAGACCGCGATGATCCTGCGCAACCACGGCACGCTCACCGTGGGCGAGACCGTGGCCGAAGCCTTCATCAAGATGTATTTCCTCGAACGCGCCTGCGAAGCCCAGATTCACGCGCTGGCTGGCGGACAGGAATTGATCAACCACCCGCCGCAGGGCACCCCGGAAAAAGCCGCCGATCAGGGCCGCACGGGCCTGAAGATGGTGGGCAACATGCTGGCCTGGCCGGCGCTGCTCAGGAAGCTGGACCGGATCGACCCGTCGTTCCGGGATTGAGCGTCAGCTCTCGAAGCGGTTCAGCGCATCGCCGGCAAAGGCGATCACCGCCAGCCAAAGCCAGCCGAACATCATTGCGGTGCCGCCCGCGGGGGCGAGCGCCGCCACCCACTTTGGCGCGCCCATCGCCAGCAGGTTCAGGTCCATCGCGAACACGAAGGCCCCGCCCATAACCGCCCAGGCGCCCGAATGCACAAACGGCGAATTGCGCCAGGCCAAAAGACCGAACACCGCGGCGACATGCGGCAGCTGGAATGTCACGCCGGTCATGATCCAGTCTTTCGCCTGGGGATCATCGATGCCGTGCGCGGCAAAGGTGCCAAAGGCCAGTGCGATCACGGCGTTCAGGCAGGCAAAAGCCGGCAGGTAACGCGGGCGGGCGGGTGCGGTGGGTTCGCTCATGCCGGGCAGACTGGCGCGTTGAAGGGCGGTTGAAAAGCCATCAGTTCGACAAACGATAAAGTTCGCGCGCGGTGATCATGCGCATGATCTGGTTGGTGCCTTCCAAAATCTGGTGAACGCGCAGATCGCGGAAGATGCGCTCCACCGGATAATCCATCAGATAGCCATAGCCCCCGTGCAGTTGCAGGGCGCGATCGGCGACAGCCATGCCGGTATCAGTGGCAAAACGTTTCGCCATGGCGGCAAATTGCGTCTTGTCAGGCGCGGCCTCGCTTACCTTCACCGCCGCCTGATAGAGCAGCGCGCGGGCCGCCGAGAGTTCGGTCGCCATATCGGCCAGGGTGAACTGGGTGGCCTGGAAATCGGCGATGGCCTTGCCGAACTGCTGGCGCTGCCGCGTGTAGGCCAGCGCCTCGTCCAGTGCGCGCTGCCCGCCGCCCAGACTGCACGCCCCGATGTTGAGCCGGCCGCCATCAAGCCCGGCCATGGCGATGCTGAAACCCTGGCCTTCGGCGCCAACCAGATTTTCCACCGGCACCCGCACTTCGTCGAAATTCACCTGCGCGGTGGGTTGCGAACGCCAGCCCATCTTGCGTTCCGGCGCACCGAAGCTGACGCCCTTCATGTTCTTCTCGATCACCAGGCAGGAAATGCCCTTGGGGCCATCAACCCCGGTGCGAACCATCGTCACGTACACATCATTGACGCCGGCGCCCGAGATGAACGCCTTGGAACCGCTCACCACATAATGATCGCCATCCCGCACCGCCCGCGTCTTCAGCGCCGCCGCATCCGAACCCGAACCCGGCTCGGTCAGGCAGTAACTGGCTATCTGCTCCATCGTCACCAGGCCCGGCAGATACTTGGCCTTCACCGCGTCACCGCCGAAACAGTCGATCATCCAGGCGGCCATGTTGTGGATGGAAATGAAGGCGCTGGTTGACGGGCAGCCATAGGCCATCGCTTCCATGATCAGCGCCGCTTCCAGCCGGCCCAGCCCGATGCCGCCGCCGGCCTCGCTGACATAGATCGACCCGAAACCCAGCGCGGCCGCGGCCTGCACGACGTCCTTGGGATAATGGTGCTCGGCATCCCAGCGCGCGGCGTGGGGCGTGATAGCCTCGGCCGTGAAGCGGCGGGCGACCTCCTGGATGGCCTTCTGGTCGTCGGTCAGGTCAAACTGGCTCATGCTCCGTCTCTACGGGGCTGGAAACGCCATGGCAATTCGTGGCAATAGCCGCAGATGAATTTTGCCCCCGCCACCATCGTCGATCAGTTGATCGACATCCACACCCAGTCCGTCGCCGCCCTGCGCGATGCGCTGAAATCCTACATCAACGATGGCGCCGCCCCTGATGGCAGCCAACGCGTCCGCGGCGATTGGGCCTACCCTGAACTGCGCCTCGAATTCTCCGGCGAACGTCGCGCGCTGCGCCCGATCCGCGCCTTTGCCCGGCTCAATCGTCCCGGCAGCTACACCACCACTGTCACCCGCCCGGCGATGTTCCGCGCCTATCTCGAAGAGCAGTTGGGCCTGTTGATGGCCGATTATGACGTGGTGGTCTCGGTTGGCCGCTCCGAAGTCGAGATTCCCTATCCCTATGTGCTGGATGGCGCCGCCGATCTCAACCTGGAAGGCGTGGCCGCCGCCGAACTGGCCCGGCATTTCCCCACCACCGAACTGCAGCAGATCGGCGACGAACTGGCGGACGGCCTGTGGGACGAGAGCCGCGCCGATGAACGCCCGCTTGCCCTGTTCGACGGCCCGCGCACCGATTTTTCGCTGGCCCGGCTGAAACATTACACCGGCACCGCGCCGGAGGATTTCCAGCATTATATCCTGCTCACCAACTATCATCGCTATGTCGATGAATTCGTGCGCTGGGCCTGTCGGCAGCTGGGGAATGGGTATGACCGGCTCGCCTGCCCCGGCGGGCTGGACATCACCGCCGATGATCCTGATGCCGACAGAGCCGCCGCCGATTTCGCCTGGCGCAAGAACCAGATGCCGGCCTGGCACCTGATCGGTCCAAACGGCACCGGCATCACGCTCGTCAACATCGGCGTCGGCCCGGCCAACGCCAAGACCATCTGCGATCACCTCGCCGTGCTGCGCCCGGAAGCCTGGCTGATGATCGGCCATTGCGGCGGCCTGCGCCCCAGCCAGGCCATCGGCGATTATGTGCTGGCCCACGCCTATTTGCGCGATGATCATGTGATGGACGATGTGCTGCCACCCGAAATCCCGATACCGGCATTGTCGGAAGTGCAGAAGGCGCTGCAGCTGGCCACCGAGAAAGTCACCGGCATGACCGGCGACGCGCTGAAACCGCGCCTGCGCACCGGCACCGTGGTGACCACCGACGATCGCAACTGGGAACTGCGCTATTCCCAGTCATCCCTGCGCTTCAACCAGAGCCGCGCGGTGGCCATCGACATGGAATCCGCCACCATCGCCGCCCAGGGCTACCGCTTCCGCGTCCCTTACGGCACCTTCCTCTGCGTTTCTGACAAGCCGCTGCACGGCGAGATCAAGCTGCCCGGCCAGGCCAACCGTTTCTACGAAGGCGCGATTTCCGAACATCTGCAGGTTGGCATCGAAGCCATGATGATTCTGCGCGGCGAAGGCCCGGCACTGCACAGCCGCAAACTGCGCGCCTTTGACGAACCGCCCTTCCGGTGAGGTTCAGAGACTGAGTTCAAGCTCCGATAGCAGCGCCTTCCGCGCCGCGTTCACGCCGCGCCACAAGTCCGGGTTCGTCATGTCCGCCGGGCCAATCGCCTCCGGCCACCAGTGCTCGACCAGCCGTTCCAGCCGATCCGCTTTGGCCTCGTCCAGCAGGAAGCGCGCATCCATCTTCGCCGGGTCCGCCACCACGCGCAGCCGCAGGCAGGCAGGCCCGCCGCCATTCTGCATGGATTCGCGCACGTCGACGAAATGCGCCGCACGGATGGGGCCGTTGCCGGCGACCAGCGCCGCCAGATAGGCCTTCACGCTGGGCGTTTCCTCGGCTTCCTTCGGCAGCACAAGCGCCATGCTGCCATCGGGCAGGGTGAGCAACTGGCTGTTGAACAGATAGGACTTGATTGCATCCTCAAGGCTGACCGCGCTGGCCGGAACCTCGACATAGATCGCCTCGGGCATCCGCCGGGCGATGTCCGCCTTCAGTCCGGCCGCATCGGCAAAGGCGTGCTCGTGCGCAAACAGCACGTTGCCGTTGGCCACCGCCACCACGTCATTGTGAAACGCGCCGGCATCGATGGCGGTCTGGCTTTGCGCCACGAACAGCGCGTTGCTCACGCCATGACGGCGAGCAATGGCTTCGCTGGCCCGGCGGTTCTGGCGGGCGGGGAAACGGCCGCCTTCCTCGCCATAGACGAAGATCTCAAGGCCCGGCGCGTCGTGGGCAGCGCACAGGCGCATGAAATTGGCCGCGCCTTCATCGCCGAATGCGGCCGGCAAAGCTTCATGCACCGCGAACGCCGGATCGGCGAACGCGATGGCCAATTGCGCGTGGGTTTCCGGGTGTTCGATGCTGCGATGGGCCATACGCGACAGGTTGGCGGCGCTGATATGGCAGCGGCCGTCTTCAGTGTCGGGCGCCGGCGAGACAGTGGCAGCGTTGGCCGTCCACATCGAACTGGCGGACGCCGCGGTGGCAAACAGGCGCGGGTCTTCGGCGGCGGCGCGGGCGATCACCTGTTCGTCGCTGCCGACAAAGCCCATCGCGCGCAGGAAGCCGACGTTCGGCCGATCCAGCGGCAGCAGGAAACCCTGTGTGAGCCCCAGCCCCATCACGAAGCGCATCTTGGCGATGCCCTGCAATGCAGCGGCGCGCGGGCGCGACGTCGCCCCGCCGTGGCGCGCACTGGCCAGGTTACCGATCGAGAGCGCCGCATAATTGTGGCTCGGCCCGATCAGGCCGTCGAAGTTGATTTCGCGGATCATGGGCGCAGGCCCGTCGTGATGCCGCCACCCACTGCATTGGCGGCCAGCGTCGCCACCGGGAAGGCGCAATAATCGGCGGCGTAATAGGCGGATGGTCGGTGGTTGCCGCTGGCCCCAATGCCGCCGAACGGCGCGGCCGACGACGCGCCGTTGGTCGGCCGGTTCCAGTTGACGATCCCGGCACGGCTGCGCGCCCAGAAATCATCAAAGCGTGCCGCATCGCCGCCGATCAGTCCGGCGGCGAGGCCAAAGCGGGTGGCGTTGGCGGCAGTGATGGCCGCGTCCCAGTCAGGCACACGGACGATCTGCAACACGGGGCCGAACAGTTCGTCGTCTGAGGGCGCATGGCCGGTCATGTCGATCACGGCGGGGGACAGGAATGGCCGGTCGGCATGGGCGCGCACGAGCGGGCGCAGCACGCGGCCTCCCGCGACCTGTAATTGCGCCCAACCCCGTTCCAGGCCATCGGCCGCCGCATTGGAAATTACCGGTCCCATAAACGGTTGCGGTTCGTCGAAAGGTGCGCCGACAATCAACCGCTCGGCCAAGGCCAGCACGGCTTCCACCAGACGATCATCGCCATCCTGCACGATCAGCCGCCGCGCGTTGGTGCAGCGCTGCCCGGCCGACAGAAACGCCGATTGCACCACGGTCGCGGCCGCCGCGTCGATATCGGTCACATCCCACGCCACCAGCGGATTATTGCCACCCATTTCCAGCGCCAATATGCGGTGCGGCGTCTCGGCGAACTGGCGCGCCAGCGCCGCGCCAACATGCGCCGAGCCGGTGAAGAGCAGGCCGTCGATCTCTTCCCCGGCAAGGTCGCGGCCCACATCGCCGCCGCCGTGGACAAGATTCAAAACGACCTCGGGCAGGCCCGCCTTGGCCCACAGCCCGGCCATGAAATCCGCCACAGCCGGCGTCTGTTCAGACGGCTTGAACACAACCACATTCCCGGCCAGCAGCGCCGGCACGATATGGCCATTGGGCAGATGCGCCGGGAAATTATACGGCCCCAGCACCGCCAGCACGCCGTGCGGCTTGTGGCGCAGCATCTGGCGCACGCCGCCGGCCTCGCTGCCCTTCTCGCCAGCGCGTTCGGCCTGGGCGGTGATGCTGATTTCCACCTTGGCCGCCACGCTGGCGACTTCGGTGCGCGTTTCCCACAGCGGCTTGCCGGTTTCGCGGGCGATCAGGCGGGCGAATTCGTCGGCGTCCGCTTCCACCGCCGCCTTGAATGCGCGAACGATGGCGCTCCGCTCTGCCAGCGAGGTACGCGCCCAGCCGGGAGCAGCGGCACGGGCACGCGCAACGGCGGCCGCCACACCGCCCACTGGCCCGGTCCAGATCGCTTCGCCGGTGCAGGGATCGGTGGAGACGAGTTCAGCAATCGACATGGCGGATCCTCGTGCCGGGCGTGAGGCCCAGCGGCGCGGCGACGGCGGCGGGCATCGTTCGGCCCGCATCAGCGAGCGGCGACAGGAAGGCCTGGAAATCGTGCAGCGTACCGGTTGCCACCAACTGCGGCGCCCCCTCAACAAGATCGGCCAGCGCCGCCACTTCAGCTTCGCGGGCGCCGCGGATGGTCTTCAGATCATCGATGCGGGCGTTCACGGTGGGGCCGCCATCGAAGATGTCGACATAATTGTCGAAGGCGAAACCCTCTGCCAGCAGCATCGCCAGCGCCGCGCGACCGGTGGCATGCGGCTGGCCGATGGCGGCGCGGGCCTCGTCGGTGAGCAGATTGGTGTAGACGGGGTGGCGCGGCATCAGATCGGCGATGAACTGGTTGCCGTTCACGGCATTGAACTTGTCGGCTTCCGGAAAGGAAATCCCGAAGAACTTGGCCCCCAGTGCGTCCCAGAACGGCGAATTGCCGTCCGCATCCATCACCCCGCGCAACTCGGCAATCACGCGGTCGCCAAAGCGCGCGCGGTTCTGGGCGATGAACAGATAGCGGGCGCGCGCCAGGAGCCGGCCCAGCCCGCCGGTGCGCAGATCGGGGTGCAGGAACAGCCCGCCCACTTCCGACGCGCCGTCGAAATCGCTGGTAAGCGACAGGAACTCGATGCGCAGCGTGCGGTCCAGCTCCTTGCTGGTCTGGGTCAGCGTCGAAATCTTGTAGCTGTAGAACGGCCATTCGGCGCCCACCCGGCTGAACACCATGCCGGTGCCGCCAATGCGTGCCGTGGCGACTTCCTCCAGCAGCAGCAGGTAAAGCTCGTTCGCCGGCGCTGCATCAGCCCGGGCAAAGCTGGCGTCTGACCAGGCCAGGCGGCGAGCCAGCGCGCCTTCATCCTGCGGCAGATTGGTGAAACCGCCGCCAGTCAGCTTCGCCAGTTCCAGCACGGACGGCAGATCGGTGCTGCGCGCCGGGCGCACGCGCCATTCACCGGGGGCGATCATCGTTGCCACCCGTGCTGCGCCACGCGCATCAGCACCAAGGCGGCCAGCTTCGCCCGTTCCTCCAGCGAATCGGCGCACAGAAATTCATCGCTGCTGTGGATGGCACCGCCGCGCGGGCCCATCGTGTCGACCACGGCCAGGCCCGTCGCCGCGAGATTATTGCCGTCACACACGCCGCCAGTGTCACGCCAGCCGATGGCGAGGCCGAGCGAGGTCCCGCAGCTTTTCACCAGATCGAACAGGCGCTGCTGGTTGGCGTCCAATGGCTTGGGCGGGCGGGCAAAACTGCCGTGCACGTGGATGTGGACGTCGTGCGCGCTCGCCACTGCGGCCACGATTTCATTGATGCCGGCTTCGGCGCGCAGCTGTGCGGCGGCACTGCGCGGCCGCATGTTCCAACGCAGCACGGCATTATCGGGCACGACATTATTGGGGCCGCCACCGTCGATCCTGGCGGGATTCACCGACAGATCGTAGCCCGCCAGTGTGGCCAGCCGCAGCGCCAGATCGGCCGCCGCCAGAAGCGCGTTACGGCCATCTTCTGGGTTGCGCCCGGCATGCGCGGCGCGGCCGTGGATGGCGGCGGAAAAATTGCCCGATCCCGCCCGCGCGCCGGCCAGCGTGCCATCGGGCAGCGCCGGTTCGAAGGTCAGGCCGAGGTGGCAGCGCCGGGCGGCCTCGGCAAGCAGGGGTGCGGAACCGGGGGAGGACACTTCCTCATCGCTGTTGAGGATCACTTCCCAACCGATCGCTTCGCCAAACGGGCTGGCCTCCAGCGCCATCAGCGCCGCCTTGATGACGGCGATGCCGCCCTTCATGTCGGCCACGCCGGGGCCGTTCAGCGTGTCGGCGTCCAGCCAGCGGCAGGCCTGAAAGCCATGATCGGCCGGAAACACCGTATCCATATGGCCAGTCAGCAGCACACGCACCGGCGCGTCCGGACGCTTCACGATATGAAGATTGTCGCCGTGCAAAAGCACCCGCTCGCTGCCGCCGGCGTCGATCTGGCTGGCTGGCGCCGCCGCCACTCGCGTCGCCGTGCCGCCCAGCGGGGCAAAGGCCGCCTCCAGCACGTCAATCATCTGCGCCAGCCCGGCCAGATTGCGGCTGCCGGTGTTGATCGCCGCCCACGCCTCGATCTCGGCCAGCAGCGCCGGCCGCAGCCCGTCGATACGGGCCAGCGCATGGGCTTCGGCGGGCGACAGGCTAGTCATGCTGCCACCATAATCTGTGACTTGCGCAACCGCCAGCCATTTTTGTGATTCATGTCACAAGCCTAGGGGCGGTCTTCGCCTCTCTGCCACCTTGACCGCACCCACCATAACTGGGCATGACGGTGGCATGACACGACGTTGGCTCCATGGGGTAGAGCATGACGTCATGAAAAGTTTGGCAAGGGGAAATTGCTTGAACAAATGGCGCGTGAAGTCGCTGGATTCGATCCTAGCGACCGCAGAGAAGAAATCGCTCACCCGCTCGCTGGGGGCGTTCCAGCTCACCATGCTGGGCATTGGCGGCATCATCGGCACCGGCATCTTCGTGCTCACTGCCGAAGCCGCGCAGCTGGCCGGACCGGGCATGCTGATCAGCTTCGTGCTGTCGGCCCTGGTCTGCGGCCTTGCCGCGCTCTGCTATGCCGAACTGGCCGCGATGGTGCCGGTCTCGGGCAGCGCCTACACCTACAGCTATGCCACATTCGGTGAAATCCTGGCCTGGATCGTCGGCTGGGCGCTGGTGCTGGAATATGCCGTGGCGGCCTCTGCCGTGGCGGTCGGCTGGTCCGGCTACATGGTCGGCGTGCTTGATAACTTCCTCGGCATTCAGCTGCCGGCCGAATTGGTGACCGGGCCTTATGCCGGCGGCATCATCAACCTGCCCGCCGTGGTCATTGCGCTCGCGGTCACCTGGCTGCTGGTGCTGGGCACCAAGGAAAGCGCCACGGTCAACTCCGTGCTGGTCACCGTGAAGGTGATCGCGCTGGCGGCGTTCATCTTCCTGGCGGTTCCGGCCGCCACGGCCGACAAATTCGAACCCTTCCTGCCCTTGGGCGCCACTGGCGCCATTGGTGCGGCTTCCATCATCTTCTTTGCCTTCGTGGGCTTCGATGCGGTTTCCACCGCGGCCGAAGAAACCAAGAATCCGCAGCGCAACATCCCGATCGGCCTGATTGCCAGCCTCGCCATCTGCACCGTGTTCTACATGCTGGTGGGTGCCGGCGTGATCGGCAGTTATGGCGCGCAGCCGGTGTTCGGCCCGAATGGCGAAGCCCTGCAGCCCGGCTCGCCGGAACTGGTGGAACAGTGCAAGACCTTTGCCGAAGCCACGCTGCCGGTTGTTTGCTCCAACGAAGCGCTGGCCCACGTGCTGCGCGCCATCGGTCACCCCGGCGTGGGCAACGTGCTCGGCCTGGCGGCCGGCTTCGCGCTGCCGTCCGTCGTCCTCATGATGATGTTCGCGCAAACCCGCGTGTTCTTCGTGATGAGCCGCGATGGCCTGCTGCCCGGCATGTTGTCGAAGGTGCACCCGAAATATGGCACGCCGCACGTGGTGACGATCATCACCGGCCTGGGCGTGGCCATCTCGGCGGCCTTCTTCCCGGTGGGCCAGCTGGCTTCGGTGTCGAACGGCGGTACATTGTGCGCCTTCTTCTTCGTGAGCCTCGCCATCATGACGCTGCGCCGCACCGATCCGACGCGCCATCGCAGCTTCCGCACCCCGGCGGTGTGGATCGTCGCCCCGCTGGCGGCGGCCGGCTGCCTGCTCTTGTTCGGCTTCCTCAGCTTCGTGGCGCAGATGGTGTTCTTCGGCTGGGCCGCCATCGGCCTGGTGTTCTACTTCATCTATGGTCGCAGCCGTTCCAACGTGGCGCGCGGCATCACGGTGGTGGGCGAACTCGATCCGAATGTGCCGCCGCAGGGCGTCGCGCCGCTGCCGGGCATCCATACGCCGGGCGGCAAGGACGCGTAACACCACGCACAATACAAACGAAAAGGGCGGCCCTCACAGGCCGCCCTTCTTGTTTGTGGGTGGTGGAACTCAGCCCAGCTTGCTGGCGATCAGCGCCCGCAAATCCGCTTCCGGCCGCGCACCGAAGTGGCTGATCACCTCCGCCGCCGAAATGCAGCCAATGCGCGCGCAATCGGGGAGGCTGCGCCCCTGCACCAGCGCTGCCATGAAGCCGCCGGCAAACAGATCGCCCGCGCCGGTGGTGTCCACCACCTTGGCCACGCGCTCACCGGCCACTTCATACCGGTGCCCGCCGCCCAGCACGACCGCGCCCTTCTCGCTGCGGGTGACGACAGTGATGCAGGCGTGCTTCGCCAGCTCCGCCATCGCCGCATCGATATCGTCGGTCTGGTACAGCGCTTTCACTTCGTTCTCGTTGCCGAACATGATGTCCACATGGCTTTCCAGCAGGCTGCGGAAATCGGCGCGATGGCCCTCCACGCAGAACACGTCGCTCAACGTGAAGGCCACCTTGTTCCCCGCCTCACGCGCCACCTTGATCGCCGCCTGCATGGCCGCACGCGGCGCGGCGGGATCCCACAGATAGCCTTCCAGATAGAGAATGCCCGATTTCGCCACCAATTCGGCATCCAGATCGCTGGCATCCAGTTCCTGGCAAGCGCCCAGATAGGTGTTCATCGTGCGCTCGCCATCGGGCGTCACCACGATCAGGCAGCGCCCGGTAGGCGGGCCGCCCGTGGCCGCCGCCGTATCAAACGCCACGCCCGCCGCGCGGATATCGTGGGTGAACACCTGGCCCAGCTGATCACCCGCCACCCGGCCCACAAACGCCGTCCGCACGCCCAGCGCGGCGGCACCCACCACCGAATTGGCCGCCGAACCGCCGCTGATTTCGCGGCCGGGGCCCATCGCGCCATACAGCGCCTCAGCCTCACCGGCATCGATCAGGCGCATACAGCCATGATCGATCCCGCGGCTGGACAGGAAATCCGGGGTCTCGCTGCTGATCACGTCAACAATCGCGTTGCCCATGGCAAGAATGTCATACTGCGGCATCAAAAGCTCCTGAACCAGATTGCCGTGCCTTAGCGGCTTGCCCAGCCCCTGCACAGTCCTTAGCGTGGAAGGATGCCCGCCGCCTTCATCCTGAGCTTCGCGCAACTGTGGGACCCGGCGATCCGCCGCATCCTGCTACGGGCACTGTTCTTGACGCTGCTGCTGTTCGCCGGCCTTTCGTACTTGGTGTTCAAGGGCGTCGCCGCCATCGAAACCAATGGCTGGCCGACGTGGCTGCAAAGCTTCTGGACCAACGGCGCCGGCGATGCCGCGGCCTTCCTGCTCTCCATGCTGCTGACATGGTTGGGCTTCACCAGCATCGCCACCGCCGTGATGGCCATGTGGCAGGACGAGATCATCGTCGCCGTCGAAACCCGCTACTACCCCGCCGCCAAGGGCCACGCGCTCGGCCTCGGCGTCGAACTCGCCATGGGCGGACGGGCGGCAATCCGCGTCGCCCTCATCAACATGGCTCTGCTGCCGGCCTATCTGCTGCTGCTGGTCACCGGCATCGGCCCGCTGATTCTGTTCATCATCGCCAACGGCTGGGCCCTGGGCCGCGAATATCTCGAAGCCGTCGCCGCCCGCCACGTCCCGCTGGGCGAATCCCGCGCCTGGCCGGGGCAGCACAAATGGGATTCATGGGGCATCGGCTTCCTCACGGCCGGGCTGTTCGCGGTGCCCGTGCTCAATCTGGTCGCGCCGATGATGGGGGCGATGATGGCCACGCATATCTTCCACCGCGAGCGGGAAGACGAGGCGAAGGCGCGGGCGGCTTAAAGAATCCCGCCGCCCATGAACAGCCGGAACGCGCCGACCACGATCACGATCAGGTTCAGGTTCCGCCCGGCGTCCTTGCCCGACAGGAAGCCCAGCCCCAGCCCGACCATGGCCAGCGGGATGATTGCCCAGTTGGCCCAGCCGAGGAACGGCAGGAAGGCGAAGATGGCGAGGCCCAGCGCGACCAGGCCGATCATGAGCGAGACGATGTTCAACATGGGTCGAATGTGGGGATGGCCGGGGCCGGCGCAAGGTGTCGCAGCGGCAAAATTCACAGGGTTGCCGCTGCCCCGATTCGGGTTTACGTAAACGTCAACCTGTAAGCTGGGGAGTAAAGCCATGGACCTGAATTTCAGCGCCGAAGACAATGCCTTTCGTGACGAAGTGCGTGCCTTCATCCGCGACCATTATCCCGCATATCTGAATGAGAAGATTCACGAGGGCGAGGAAATGGCGAAAGAAGATTTCCTCGCCTGGCACAAGGTGCTGCACCAGAAGGGCTGGATCGTGCCGGCGTGGCCGACCGAATATGGCGGCACTGGTTGGACCGCGACGCAGCGTTATATCTGGTCTGAAGAAACCGCCGCGGCCGATACCGTGCGCCTGATGCCGTTTGGCCTCAGCATGGTGGGCCCGGTGATCTACACCTTCGGCACGCCGGAACAGAAAGCCAAGTTCCTGCCCCGCATCCTGAGTGGCGAGGATTGGTGGTGCCAGGGTTATTCCGAGCCCGGCGCCGGTTCCGATCTTGCCAGCTTGCGCACCCGCGCCGAGCGTTTCACCGGCGACGACGGTAAGGAATATTACCGCGTCAACGGCCAGAAGACCTGGACGACGATGGCGCAGCACGCGGATTGGGGTTTCTTCCTCGTCCGCACCGATCCCACCGCCAAGATCCAGGAAGGCATCAGCTTCCTGCTGATCGACATGAAGACGCCCGGCATCACTGTGCGCCCGATCATCACCCTGGGTGGTGAGCATGAGGTCAACGAAGTCTGGCTGGAAGACGTGATCGTGCCGGTGGAAAACCGCGTGTTCCACGAAAACAAGGGCTGGACCTGCGCCAAGTTCCTGCTGGCACACGAACGCACCGGCATCGCCGGCGTGGCCGCTTCCAAGCGCAATGTTGAGCGCATCAAGGACGTTGCCCGCAAGACCGAAGACGGCGGCGAGGCGCTGATGGCCAATCCGTTCTTCAAGCGCAAGGTTGCCGAACTGGAAGTCGATCTGGCGGCGCTGGAATATACCGAACTGCGGACCCTCGCTGGCGAAAGCAGCGGCAAGGGCCCCGGTCCGGAATCCAGCCTGCTGAAGATCAAGGGCACCGAAATCCAGCAGCGGCTGACCGAATTGGCGCTGGAAGCCGCCGGCACCTATGGCGCGCCGTACTTCCGCTCGATGGGCGAAGGCGACAACAGCTTTGCCGTCGGCCCGGACAGCGCCCGCCGCACCGCGCCGGTGTATTTCAACATGCGCAAGACCAGCATCTATGGCGGGTCCAACGAGATCCAGCGCAACATCATCGCCAAGATGGTGCTGGGCCTTTGATCGATTGAACGCCGCCCCGGCCTGAGCCGGGGCGGCGCATCTGCCTTGGGGAACGACGATGGATTTCAATTTCACCGAAGAACAGACCATGCTGCGCGACATGCTTTCGCGCTACCTGGCGGATACCTACACGTTCGACGCCCGCCAGAAGGTGGTGCACGGCGGCAAGGGCTGGAACCCGGCCGTGTGGCAGGCCTTTGCCGAAGAACTCGGCGTGCTGGGCGCGCCGTTTGCGGAAGCGCATGGCGGCCTGGGCGGCGGCGCGATCGAGAATATGGTGGTGATGGAAGAAATGGGCCGCGCCATCGTGCTCGAACCCTATCTCTCCACCGTCGTCATCGGTGGCGGCGCGCTCAAGCATGTGGGCGGCGCGATCGCTGACGCCGTGATCCCCGGCATCATCGCCGGCACCACCCGCATCGCCTTTGCCGCTTATGAGCCGCAGGGCCGCTTCTATCTCAACGATCTCACCACCACGCTGAAGGGTGGCCTGCTCAATGGCCAGAAGGCCGTTGTGGAAGGCGCGGCGCATGCCACGCACCTGCTCGTCACCGCCCGCACCGGCGGCGCCCAGCGTGATGCTGGCGGCGTGGCGCTGCTGCTGATCCCGGCTGACGCGAAGGGCATCACCCGCCGCGATTATCTGACGGTGCACGGCGCGTCGGCCAGCGAAGTCTATTTCGAAAATGTCGCGGTTGGCGCCGAGCATGTGCTGAACGCCGAAGCGCTGCCGCTGATCGAAGCCATGGTTGATGAAGCCACCGCCGCCGTGTGCGCCGAAGCCTGCGGCGTGCTGAAGGTGCTGCATGCCACCACGCTGGATTACGCCAAGCAGCGCAAGCAGTTCGGCAAGGCCATCGGTGATTTCCAGGTGATCCAGCACCGCCTGGTCGACATGTTCATGGAGGTCGAACAGGCCGTTTCCATGACCATGATGGCCACGCTCAAGCTCGACACCGCCGAACGCAGCGCCGCGGTTTCGATGGCCAAGGCCAAGGTCGGCAAGGCCGCCAAGTTCGTCGGCCAGAACGCCGTGCAGGTGCATGGCGGCATCGGCATCACCCAGGAACTGGCCGTGGGCCATTATTTCAAGCGCGCCACGCTGATCGAAAACCTGTTCGGTTCGGTGGATTTCCACCTGTCGCGCTACGAAGGCATCGCGCTGGCGGCGTAAGCGCCTGCAGCAACGCAAACGAGAAGGCCGGGCAGCAATGCCCGGCCTTTTTCGTTCAGGCAGACGAGAAATGCCTCCGAGGGCACCCATCGAAACTTCGTTTCGATGGGTGCCGCCGCGTGCAGGGGTGACCCCTGCACGCGTTCGTTGGTTTGGCACCCTGTTTCGAAGTTCAGGAGCAAACCCAAACGAAAGTGGGTGCAGGGGCTCAGCCCCTGCCCGCCGGAGGCATTCTTCTTTCTGATTCTTGATTGGTGCCCCTAAATCAGATCCCCACCCGCCGCCGAAGCCGTGGTGCCGTGCGCCTGATACGCCTTGATCACGTTGCGCCCCACCGTCCAGCGGTGCACTTCATCCGGCCCGTCCACCAGCCGCTGCGAACGGATATGCGTGTACCAGCTCGCCAGCGGCGTATCCTGGCTGTAGCCCAGCGCGCCGTGCAGCTGGATCGCGGTATCCACCACCTTGTGCACCATGTGCGCCAGGAACACCTTGGCGATGCTGTTTTCCTGCCGCAGGTCCATGCCCTTTTCCGCCTTGTAGGCGATGTGCAGCAGCATCAGCCGCGCCATGTAGAGTTCGCTGGCGCACTCGGCGAGCATGAACTGCACGCCCTGGCGTTCGTGCAGCGGCTTGCCGAAGGTTGATCGCTGGGTGACATGCGCCGTGGCCAAATCGAGCGCGCGCTGCGCCATGGCCACATTGTGCATGCCGTGCCGCAACCGGCCATAGGCCAGCCGGTGCTGCCCCATGTTGAAACCATTGCCTTCGCCGCCGAGCAGATTTTCGGCCGGCACCACAAGGTCCTTGATCTCGATCTCGCTGTGGCCGCCGCCCATCACCTGGGAAAGCGGGCCTTCGATGGCCATCGTCTTGATGTCGCGCTTGATGATGTAGCCGGGGTTGGGCAGTTCCACGATGAAGGTGGAAAACTGGCGGTGGCGCGGCGCATCCGGATCGGTGCGCGCCATCACCACGGCCAGATCGGCGGCGCTGGCGGCGGACGAGAACCACTTCTCGCCGTTCATGACGTAATTGCTGTTGCCGTCCTTCACCGCCGTGGTGCGCATGCCGGTGGCATCGGCGCCGGCGGCCTTCTCGGTCATCGAGTAACACACACGCTTTTCGCCATTCAGCAACGGCTTCAGATACTTCTCCTTCTGAAACTCCGTCCCATGCGCCAGCAGGGTGAGCATCGTCGCATCATCCGGCCCCTGGCTGTTCATCGACAGCGCGCCGAGGTGGCTCTGGCCCAGCTCCATCTGCACCAGCGCGTTGGCGAGCGGGCCCAGCCCCATGCCGCCATGTTCCTTGGGAATGAACGGCAACCACAGGCCCTGCGCCCGCGCCTTGGCCCGCAGCGCGTTCAGCACGGTCTTGTAATCAGCGCCTTCGTGCAGTTGCTTTTCCGCCGGCCGGCATTCATCATTCACCCATTGGCGAACCCGTTCGCGAACGGCCTTGGCTTCGGCTGGAATCTCGAAATCGATCGACATGGCGATGGCCTCCCCGGCGGTTTTTCTGTGGGAAGCTTACTCGGGAGGCACAGGCCCGCAACCTATCACCTCTCCCCGTGGAAGAGAGGGATGCCGCGCGACACCACGCCGAGTTGAAGCCGTCGCTCACCCCGGCCACACCCGGCCCATGACCATCCTTGTGCCCATCCTCGGCGATCAACTCTCCCACACGCTCGCCAGCCTGCGCGCCGTTACGCCTGCCGAAGCGGTGGTGCTGATGATGGAGGTGGCAGAAGAAGCCACTTACGTTCCCCATCACCCGCAAAAGATCGGCCTGTTCTTCAGCGCCATGCGCCACTTCGCCGACGAACTGCATGAGCAGGGCTGGACGGTGGACTATGTGCGGCTTGATGATCCTGCCAACACGGGCGATTTTGCTGGCGAAGTCGCCCGCGCTGCTCAGCGCCACAGCGCCACACGCATCGTCAGCGTGGCCGGTGGCGAATGGCGCGTGGTGGAAAGCCAGCGCCAATGGGCCGAACGTAGCGGCCTGCCGCTCACCATCCTCGACGATGATCGCTTCCTGTGCACCATCGAACAGTTCGCTGGCTGGGCGAAGGGCCGCAAACGCATGATCATGGAGGATTTCTACCGCATCATGCGCCGGCAAACCGGCCTGTTGATGGACGGCGATCAGCCCATCGGCGGCCAGTGGAATTACGATCAGGAGAACCGCAAATCCGTGCCCAAGGGCCACCGCTTCACGCCCCCGCTGCGGTTCGCCCCCGATGCCATCACGCAGGACGTGCTGGCGCTCGTCGCCGGCCGGTTCGGCAATCATTTCGGCAGCATCGACGGTTTCAGCTGGGCCGTGACCCGCGAACAGGCCCTGGCTGCCCTCCATGATTTCATCACGCATCGGCTGGCCGGCTTCGGCGATTATCAGGATGCGATGGTCACCGGCGAAGACGTGCTCAATCACAGCCTGCTCGCCCCCGCGCTCAACCTCGGCCTGCTCTCCCCCCTCGAAGTCTGCCAGGCCGCCGAAGCCGCGTACCACGCCGGCACCGCGCCGCTGAACGCCGTGGAAGGCTTCATCCGCCAGATCCTCGGCTGGCGCGAATATGTGCGCGGACTCTACTGGTTCGCCGGGCCAGACTACACCGCCCGCAACCACCTCGCCGCCACCCGCCCCCTGCCCGCCCTGTTCTGGGGCGCGCCCACCGATCTGAAGTGCCTGTCACAAGCCGTGGACGCCACGCGCCGCAACGCCATGGCCCACCATATCCAGCGCCTGATGATCCTGGGCAATTTCGCCATGCTGGTCGGCACCAACCCGGGCGAAGTCCACCGCTGGTATCTCGCCGTCTATGCCGACGCGCTGGAATGGGTCGAAGCCCCCAACGTCATTGGCATGTCCCAATTCGCCGACGGCGGCCTGATGGCCACCAAACCCTATGCGGCCGGCGGCGCCTACGTGAACCGCATGAGCGACCACTGCAAAAGCTGCAAATACGACGTCAAACAGCGCACCGGCCCCAAGGCCTGCCCGCTGAACAGCCTCTATTGGGACTTCCTCGCCCGCCACGAAGAAGCGCTCAAGAACAACCAACGCCTCTGGCGCATGTACGACGGCTGGCGGCGCTTCTCAGCGGAGGAGCAGGTCCGCATCCGGGAACAGGCGGCGCGCTTTCTCGCCACCTTGGCCTAACCCTCTTTTGCGTCGCCGCCCCGGATCAAGTCCGGGGCGGCGACGAAAAAAAGGGGCGGCTTGTGGGCCGCCCCTTTCGGATTTGGTGATTGGTGGGCCGCCTTAGTGCCCGGCCAGCGCCGCCAGCAGTAGCAGGGCCACGATGTTGGTGATCTTGATCATCGGGTTCACAGCGGGACCGGCGGTGTCCTTGTAGGGGTCACCCACGGTGTCGCCGGTCACCGCCGCCTGGTGGGCGGGGGAGCCTTTGCCGCCGTAGGCGCCTTGTTCGATCACCTTCTTGGCGTTGTCCCACGCGCCGCCGCCCGAGGTCATCGAGATGGCGACGAACAGCCCGGAGATGATGACGCCCATCAGCAGCGCGCCGAGCGCGGCAAAGCCGTTGCCCTGGCCGGCCACGGCGGTGATCACGTAATAGACCACCACGGGAGCGAGCACCGGCAGCAGTGACGGCACGATCATTTCCTTGATGGCGCCGGCGGTGACCAAGCCCACGGTGCGGGCATAATCGGGCTTCACTTCGCGGGTGGCGATGCCGGGGTTTTCGCGGAACTGTGCGCGGATGTCTTGCGCCACCGCCTGGGCCGTGCGGCCCACCGCTGTCATCGCCATGCCGCCGAACAGATAGGGCAGCAATGCGCCGAGCAGCAGCCCGACGACCACGTAGGGATTGGACAGCGAGAAATCGACCGGCACGTCCTTGAAGAACTGCGCCAGATCCTCGGTATAGGTGGCGAACAGCACCAGCGCGGCGAGGCCGGCCGAACCGATGGCATAGCCCTTGGTGACGGCCTTGGTGGTGTTGCCCACGGCGTCAAGGGCGTCGGTGCGCTGGCGCACTTCGCCATCAAGGCCGGCCATTTCGGCGATGCCGCCGGCATTGTCCGTAACGGGTCCATAGGCATCGAGCGCCACGATCATGCCGGCCAAGGCCAGCATGGCGGTGGCGGCAAAGGCGATGCCGATCAGGCCGCCCAGCTTGAAGGTGGCAATGATGCCGGCAACGATCACCAGCGTGGGCAGCGCGGTCGATTCCATCGACACGGCGAGGCCCTGGATGACGTTGGTGCCGTGGCCGGAGTCAGACGCCTTGGCGATGGATTGCACCGGGCGATAATCGGTGCCGGTGTAATATTCGGTGATCCACACGATCAGCGCGGTGACGACCAGGCCGATGAGCATGCAGTAGAACAGCGCCCGGCCGGTGAAGCCGCCTTCGACGCCGGCCACCTTGAGGGCTTCGTCGGCCACCGCGCCATCAGCGCCGATCAGGGCGTTCATGTCGGGGAAGATCGCCTGGGTGGCGAACCACAAAGCCGGCACCGACAACACGCCGGTGACGATCAGGCCCTTGTAGAGCGCGCCCATGATGGAGCCGCCGCCAAGGCGGACGAAATAGGTGCCGATGATCGAGGTGATGATGCACACGCCGCAAGCGAGCAGCGGCAGGGTCATCAGTTTCGCGGCATCACCGCCGGTGACGAGCAGGGCGCACAGCACCATGGTGGCGCCGATGGTGACCACATAGGTTTCGAACAGATCGGCCGCCATGCCGGCGCAATCGCCGACGTTGTCGCCCACGTTATCGGCGATCACGCCGGGGTTGCGATCATCATCTTCGTCGAAACCGAGCTCGTTCTTGCCGACCATGTCGGCGCCGACGTCGGCCGCCTTGGTGAAGATGCCGCCGCCCAGACGGGCGAAGATGGAGATGAGCGAAGCACCGAACGACAGCGCGACCAGCGCGTTGACGACGGCGCGGCTGGTGGGCTCAAGGCCCGACGACACCAGCGCATAGAAATAACCGGCGATGGCGAGCAGCGCGAGGCCGGCGACCAGCATGCCGGTCACGGCGCCCGAACGGAACGCCATGGTGAGGCCGGCCTGCAGCGACTGGCGCGCAGCTTCGGCGGTGCGCACGTTGGCGCGGACCGAAATGTTCATGCCGATGAAGCCGGTGGCGCCCGAGAGGACGGCGCCGAGCACGAAGGCAACGGCGGGGATGACACCCAGGAACCCGGCGACCAGGCCGGCCACGATCACGCCGACGATGGCGATGGCGGTATATTGCTTGGTGAGATAGGCACCGGCGCCGATCTGGATGGCTTTCGCGATTTCCTGCATGCGGGCATTGCCCGGCGAGGCGCTGAGCACCTGCCGCGAAGTGATCACTCCATAGATCACTGCGGCTATCCCGCAGATGATGGCCAGAACAACGCTATCCATTGGTCCCCTTCCCCTTGTTGATACCCCACCCGCATTCATGGGTTGGGCAATTTGCCGCACCATGGCATGGGATTCGACGAACGCAAGCGGGCAGGTAGAGTTTACCGGGCAAAGCGATAGGGGGCAGGGGCAATGCAGGTTTCAAGACGCGACGCGATGATGCTGGCCGGAGCGGCTGCAGCGGCTGCCGGCGCGGCGCCAGCCCGGGCACTCAGCGCCCCCGGCGGGATCGCCCCCGATGACGAAGCCGGCTGGGCCCGCATTGGTGCGCTCTATCCCAGCATGGCCGGCCCGGTAACACAGCTGGAACATGGCTATTGGGGCAACATGGCAAACCAGGTGGCAGAAACCCACAAGGCCAACGTGGAGCGGCTGAACCGCGAAACCAGCATCTATGCCCGCCGGGCGATGCGCAAGGATCAGGCCGTGGTGAAGGCCCGCGCGGCGCAGGCGATGGGCGTGCAACCGGAGGAAATCGGATTTTGCCGCAATGCTGCCGAGGGCCTGCAGGCGCTGATCAGCCAGTTCCAGGGTGTGGCGGAAGGCGATGCGATCCTGTGGTCTGACTCTGATTACGACACCAGCCACGCAGCGATGCGCTCCCTGGCCAAGAGCCGGCGGGCGACGCCGGTGATGGTGAACCTGCCGCGCGCGCCAACACGGGAGAATGTGATTGCCGCCTATGCCGCCGCAATCAAGGCCACGCCGCGCCTGAAATTCGTCCTGCTCACCCACGGCACGCACAAGAGCGGCATGGTGGTGCCGGTGACGGAGATTGCGGCGCTGGCCAAGGCGGCGGGTGCGATGGTGCTGGTCGATTGCGCACAGAGCTTCCGGATGCGGCCGTTCGTGATCCCGGATTTCGGCGCGGATTATGCCGTACTGAATTTCCACAAATGGACCGGAGCGCCGGTGGGCGTCGCCGGCTTCTGGATCCGGCCGGGTGCGGCGCCGATGATTGCGTCGGCCGCGGCAGAGCCGGATGCGAAGCCGGAGGACGTGCAGGCCAAGGTGCACCAGGGCACGCTGGATTATGCGCCGCAACTCACCCTGCCGGCCGCGCTGGATTTTCAGGAACAGGTGCTGCCGGTACCCATGAAGCTGGCGCGGCTGCAATGGCTGCGCAACCGCTGGGTGCAGCCGCTGCGCGGGCTTTCGGGGCTGGAGATCATGCTGGGCGATGATCCGGCGACCTTCGGGGCGATCACCAGCTTCCGCATCGCCGGGCACACGAGCACGGCGGACAATATCGCCATCACCGATACGCTGTTCAATCAGTACAAGATCATGACCGTGCACCGTTCGGGGCTGGCGGATGGCGCCTGTGTCCGGGTGACGCCGGGGTTGTTCACCAAGGCGACGGATTGTGACCGGCTGGTGGCAGCCTTGAAGGATCTGGTGCCGAAAATCGCGCGGGGGTGAGGCGGTTCAGCCGTGCTCCCAGCCTAGCCGGGTGGGCAGCGGAACCGGCGCGCCGGCATGAAACAGCGAGACGCCAGCGCCCGGCAGCACGCGTCCAACCGCCGTCACCGGCCCGGCACCGGCTGGCAACGGACCGGCACCGGGCGGCAGCGAAAACAGCAGTTCATAATCATCGCCGGCCGTGACCCGGGCCAGCAGATCGTCAAGCCCGGCAGCGGGGCGGGACAACGGCACAGCATCCAGATCAATCTCCAACGCCACGCCGCTGGCCGCCGCCAACCGCTCGGCGTCGATCAGCAGTCCATCGGACAGATCCATCCCCGCCGTCGCCACCCCGCCCAGCGCTGCACCCAGCGCCAGCCGTGGCGTCGGCCGGCGGAAGCGGTTCAGCAACTGCTTGTCAAAAGGCGCTTTTCCCTGCGCCACGGCCAGCCCAAGCCCGGCATCGCCGATCGTGCCCGACACATAGAGAAGGTCGCCGGGCTGCGCGCCGCCCCGGCCCAGCGCCTTGCCCGGCTCCACCCAGCCAACGGCCGTCAGCCCTAGCACAGCGCGGTCCAGCCCGGTGACGGTATCGCCGCCCCACAGCGAAACATTGAATGTTTCCAATGCTCTGGCCAGCCCTGCCACAAAGGCTTCGCGCCAGGCCTCGTCCTCCGCCGCCGAAAGCCCCAGCCCCAGCAGCACCCCGGCCGGCGTCGCCGCCATCGCCGCCAGATCGGAAAGGTTCACCGCCAGCAGCTTCCACGCCACATCGGACGGCGGATCGCCGGGCAAATAGTGGACGCCGGCGGCCAATATGTCGTGCGTGAACACCAAGTTGCGGCCCAGCGGCGGGGTCCATACCGCGGCGTCATCCGCAAGGCCACGGGCGGCGTGGCTCGCGGCCAGCGGCGCCATCAGGCGGGCGATGAAGTCCCGCTCAGCCACGCACCTTGCGGGCGACCGCATCCAGCAAACCATTGACGAACTTGGCTTCTTTGTCGTCATGGAAGGCATGGGCGACATCAACATATTCGTTGATCACCGTGGCTGCCGACACATCGACCCGCGCCACCAGCTCATACACCGCCGCCCGCAGCAGCGCCCGCATCGGCCGATCAAGCCGGTTCAGCGACCAGCCTTCGGCAAGTCCGCCGCTGATCAACTCATCCAGCTCGGCCTGACGCGCGGCGACGCCAGCGACCACGTCGTCGAAGAAGGGCTCATCGGCGGCAAGATATTCTGCCCCTTCGATTTCCTGGCCCAGCCGGTGGTTGTGGAACTCAGTCAGCAGCTTGGGCACGGTCTCGCCGCGCATCTCCAGCTGGTACAGGGCCTGCACGGCGGCCAGGCGGGCCGCTGAACGGCCACGATAATCGGGAATGTTGCTCACGGCGGCGGCTCTACGCGATTGTGGGAGCCCCCGGCAAGCGGCTCCACTTGTTCACCCGCCATCCCCGGCTTGTCCACAGGTCTGCCCACCGCGAAATTTGTGCGCCGCCTTGGCATTGCCGCGGCGTTGCGCGATGACGCGGGCATGGCCAGCCTCCCCCCTTCAATCACCCCGCTTCGTGTTGTTGACGGTGGCCCGGCGACAGCGACCTTGCCGCAAAATCTCGAAGCCGAAGCCGCCCTGCTCGGCGCGTTGATGATCGACAACCGGCTGGTGGAAGATGTCATCACCAAGCTCAAGGCGGAGCATTTCGCCGATCCGCTGCATGGCCGCATCTATGCCGCCATCCTCACCCTGTCGGCACGGGCGATGGCAGCGACGCCTGTCACCCTCAAGCCCATGTTCGAAGCCGATCCGGCAATGGCCGAACTGGGCGGCCCCGGCTATCTCGCCAGCCTCACCCAGAATGGTGCAGCGCTTTTGGCGGCCAAGGATTTTGCCCAGCAAATCTATGATCTTGCCTTGCTGCGCGAGCTGATCCGGGTGGGCCGTGAGATGGTGACAGAAGCCAGCGACACCAGCCGCGACATCACGCCGATCACCCAGATCGAAGCGGCCGAAATGGCACTCTACAAGGTCGCCGAAGCCGGCGAAGTGCAAGGCACGGTCAAGACCTTCCTCGAGGCCGCGCGCGAAGCCGTCGCGCAGGCTGACCGGGCCAAACGGTCAGGCGGGCATCTGTCGGGCTACACGACTGGCCTCACCGGCCTGAATGAAAAGATGGGGGGCCTGCACAAGTCGGACTTGCTGATCCTCGCCGGCCGCCCGGCGATGGGAAAAACCAGCCTTGCCACCAACATCGCCTTTGCCTGCGCCCAGCGCTTCTCTCAGGACAAAGCGAAGGGCATCGAGGCGGAAAAGTCCTCCGGCGCACCGGTTGCCTTCTTCAGCCTCGAAATGTCGGCCGATCAGCTCGCCACCCGCATCCTCGCCGAACAATCAGAAGTGAACGGCGAATCACTGAGGATGGGCAAGATCAGTGACGAGGATTTCACCAGACTGGCCCGCGCCTCAACCGAACTCGCAGCGCTGCCGCTGTGGATCGACGACACGCCGGGCCTCTCCATCGCCGCGCTGCGCACCCGCGCCCGCCGGCTGAAGCGCCAGCATGGCATCGGGCTGATCGTCGTCGATTATCTCCAGCTCCTGTCCGGCTCCAAGGCCAGCGGCAGCGACAACCGCGTGCAGGAGATTTCGGAGATCACGCGCGGCCTGAAGACCCTTGCCAAGGAATTGCAGGTGCCGGTGATCGCGTTGTCGCAGCTCAGCCGCGCGGTCGAGAACCGCGAGGACAAGCGGCCGCAGCTGGCAGATTTGCGCGAATCTGGCACCATCGAGCAGGATTCGGACATCGTGATGTTCGTCTATCGCGAGGAATATTATCACGGCCTGAAACAGCCCGATCCCGAAGAGGCGGACAAGCACATGAAGTGGCGGGAAAAAGCGGAAAAAATCTTTGGCTTGGCTGAAGTGATCATCGCCAAGCAGCGCCACGGTGCCACGGGCACGGTACCGCTGACCTTCATCAAGCAGTTCACCAAGTTTGCCGACCGCGCCGAGGGCGATTTTGGCGGGAGCGATTATTGAGGCCATGGCGGCAGGGCGGACAAGCGGCCTGAAAACCCCGTCATTTCGCCACTATCGACAGGCAGGGTGAGAGCGCATCGAACCCGGGATCCGTCATATGCGCTGGCCAGCCGGCTTCACGCCTGCCAGAGTTGCCGGTAGCAGCACACAAAGGGGGAAGCAGGGTCTGATGAACTGGGCTGAACAGGGGCCGACACGCCGCGAGGTATTGCGCGCGATCGGCATGATGGCGGGAACGGCCGTACTCTATCAGGCGATGGAAGTGCTGGGCCATGCCAAGGAAACCCAGTTTGCTGGGCCGCCCAATCTGCAGGGCGCGCGGTCGGGCGTGAAGGTGGTCGTGCTGGGGGCTGGCCTTGCCGGCATGCTGGCCGCCTACGAGCTGGCCAAGGCCGGTTACGAGGTACAGATCCTTGAATACAACAACCGCCCCGGTGGCCGGAATTGGTCGCTCTATGGCGGGGACACCTACACCGAACTGGGCGGCGCCACGCAGAAAGTGGGCTTTTCCGAAGGCAATTATCTCAACCCCGGCCCATGGCGCATTCCCTATCACCACCGTGCGCTGCTGCATTATTGCAAGAAATTCGGCGTGGCGCTGGAGCCGTTCATCCAGATGAACCAGCAGGCACTGGTGCAATCGTCCAAGGCCTTCGGCGGTAAGCCGATGCGTTATCGCGAGCTGCACGCCGATTGGGATGGCAATGTTGCCGAGCTGCTGGCCAAGGCCATCGACAATCGCGGCCTTGATTCGGCGATGACCAAGGAAGACGCTGATCGCTTGCGCATCGCGCTGCGCGAATGGGGCGCTCTGGATCAGAATTTCAAATATTCCAAGAACTACCGCTCCTCGCGGCGACGCGGCTTTGAACGCGCGCAGGGCGGCGGCGTGCTCGGCGAGCCCATCCCGTCTGATCCCCATGCCTTCAAAGATATCCTTGATTCCGGCATCTGGCGCACCGTTGCCCAGCACATGAACATCGATCACCAGCATGCGATGTTCCAGCCGGTGGGCGGCATGGGCATGATCGGCCGTGGCTTTGCCAAACAAGTCGAAGGCAAGATCAGGTACAACCAGAAGGTCACCAGCATCAGCCAGCAGGGCGGCAAGGTGACGGTGATGCACACGGATACCGGCAGCGGCGTCACCGGCACCACCGAAGCCGATTATTGCGTCTGCACCATCCCGCTGTCGGTTTTGAGCCAGATCGATGTCGATTGCTCACCCGGCCTCGATGCCGCGATCCACGCCGTGCCCTATTCCAACTCGGTGAAGGTTGGCCTCGAATTCAAGCGCCGCTTCTGGGAAGAGGAAGAGGCAATCTATGGCGGCATCAGCTTCACCGACCGCGAGATCAGCATGATCTCCTATCCGTCGGGCAAGCTGCACAGCGATGGCCCGGCGGTGATCCTGGGTGCTTACACATTCGGCCCGGCCAGCTACAAATTTGCCGGCATGACGCCCGAAGAGCGCATCCAGCGCGCGCTTGAACAGGGCAGCGTGTTCCACCCCGGCCGATACAAGGAAGAATTTATCGGCGGCGCCACCGTGGCGTGGAGCCGAGTGCCGTTCACGCTCGGTTGCTGCGCCCAGTGGAACGAGGACACCCGCAAGGAACATTATCAGACGCTGGTTGCTGTCGATAACCGGCTGGTGCTGGCCGGCGAACATGCCAGCTATATCGGCTGCTGGATGGAGGGCGCGATCCTGTCGTCGCTCGATGCCGTCACCCGCCTGCACAGCCGAGCCCTGGAGGCCTGATCAATGCGTTTCGTTCTGTTTGCCGCCGTTCTGATCGCCAGCCCGGCGTTGGCCCAGAGGCCAGCCAAGCCGGCACCGGCGCCGCACCCGGGAGCCGAGGTTTATCAGAATATCTGCCAGGCCTGCCATATGGCCAACGCGCTGGGCGGCGAAGGCGCCGGCAAGATTCCGGCGCTGGCGAAGAATGGGGCACTGGAGGCGGCCGGCTATCCGATCATGGTGGTGACCGGCGGCAAGAACGCCATGCCGTGGTTCCGTGGCGCGCTGACCGATCAGCAGATTTCCGACGTAATCAACTATGTTCGCAGCAATTTCGGCAACAAATACAAAGACAAAGTGACGCCGGCGATGGTGGCCGAGATGGGCGTGCCAGCACCGAAGGGTGGCATGCGCGAGCAATAGGCGCTGTGGCCCCTCCTGGTCAGGAGGGGCCAGCGTCACTCATTTCGCGAAGTAAAACTCGTACGCCGGGTTGGTCAGAAACGGCTCCAGCCGATCGGCCAGCACCAGCGTGCGGAACAGATCGGCCGCTTCCTTGTATTTACCGGCGGCGAAGAAATTGTCGCCCACCTGCGCCTTCCAGGCGGCCAACTGCTCCTCGGTGACTCGGGTGATCAGCGCCGCGTCGACCGCCTCGCCGCTATCGAGCGTGGCGCCGGCCTTGCGCCATTGCCACAATTGCGTGCGGCTGATTTCGGCGGTGGCAGCATCTTCCATCAGATTGTGCAGCGGCACCGCGCCCTGCCCGCGCAGCCAGGCCGCGACATAGCCGATGCCGACATTGATGTTGTTGGTCAGGCCGGCGAGTGTGCGCGGGCCATCGGGCGGCGTTACCAGATCGGCAAGCGTCGCCTCACCGGCCGGGATCACCTGCAACTGGTTCGGCGTCGGCATCAGTCGGTCGAACACTTCGCGCGCCACGCCCACCAGGCCGGGGTGGGCAACCCAGGTGCCATCGTGACCCAGCGTGGCTTCACGCTCCTTATCGGCGCGCACGGCAGCGAACGCCGCTTCATTGGCAGCTTCATCGTCCTTCACCGGGATGAAGGCGCTCATGCCTCCCATCGCATGGGCGCCGCGGCGGTGGCACACCCGCACCACGTGCGCGGCATAGGCGGCCATGAACGGCACCTTCATGGTGACAGCGGCGCGATCAGGCAGCAGCTTGGTCGCGTCGTTCTGGAAGGTCTTGATATAGCTGAAGATATAATCCCAGCGGCCGCAGTTCAGCGCCGTGATGTGATCCTTGAGTTCATAGAGGATCTCCTCTGCCATGAACGCGCCGGGCAGCGTCTCGATCAGCACGGTGGCGCGGATGGTGCCCAGCGGCAAATTCAGCATCGACTGGGCGGTGATGAAGACATTGTTCCACAGCCGGGCTTCCAGGCTGTGTTCCAGCTTGGGCAGATAGAAATAGGGGCCGCTGCCCTTGGCCAGCAGCGCGCCCGCATTGTGGAAGAAATAGAGGCCGAAATCGAAGATGGCGCCGGCGACGCGCTCGCCATCGACGATCATGTGGGCTTCATCCAGATGCCAGCCGCGCGGGCGGCAAATCAGCACGGCTGTCTTGTCATTCAACTTGTAGCTCTTGCCCTTGTCTTCGAGGCTGATCGTGCCAGCCGCGGCATCGCGCAGGTTCACCTGACCCTGCACCATCACGTCCCAGGTCGGTGCCGAGGCATCTTCCAGGCAGGCCATGAAACATTGCGCGCCGCTGTTGAGGGCGTTGATCACCATCTTGCGGTCGCACGGCCCGGTGATCTCGACGCGGCGATCGGCCAGATCGGCCGGGGCGGGGCGCACCTGCCAGCTGCGATCATCACGGATCGACGAATATTCGGGTGCAAAGCCGATGAAGCCTTCCTCGTTGATCCACGCCTGCCGCTGATCGCGGGCGCGCAGCAGGGCCAGCCGGGTCGGGTTGTACATCCGGTGCAGCTGGGCGACGAAGGCCAGCGCCTCGGGGGTGAGGATCGTTTCGTAACCGGGCTGCATTGCGCCCTTGATCTCGACACCGGCAAGGGCGGGATTGCTGCTCATGAAAGGCCTTTCATTCATCGGTAAAGCGGAAGGGGGTGAGCACGCGCTGGCGCTCGTCGAAAGCGAGATGGGCACCAGCGGGCGGGGCGCCGCGCTGACGGCAGGCGGCGCGGTGGCAGGCGGCGCAGCCGGGGCCGATCGGCGTGGCTGGGCCGTTCAGTTCAACGCCGGCGTTCCATGACAGGGACGACGCATGGGAGACGTCGCAGCCGATGCCAATGGCAAAGCCCGGGCGTGGCACCCCCCAGGGTAGGGCAGCGGTGCGGATGGTACGGGCGAGCGTCAGGAAGCGTTGGCCATCTTCCAGCTCCACCAGTTGCCGGCGGATTTCGCCCGGCCGGTCAAAGGCGTGATAGAGGTGCCAGAGCGCACAGCCGCCGGTGACTGGTAGCGGCGATGCGCCGGGGGCAAAGCGCTTGGAAACGGTCCCGGCGCGGTCGACCCGAAGGAAGAAGAAGGGCACGCCGCGCGCGCCAGGGCGGTGCAGGGTGGTGAGCCGATGCGCCACTTGTTCCAGCCCGCGACCGAAACGCGCCTGCAGCAGTTCAACATCATAACCGGTCGCCTCGCAGGCGGCGAGGAAGCGGGCATAGGGCATCAGCGTGGCGGCGGCGGCATATTTGCCCATGGCGACCGTGGCGGCGCGCACATCAAGTGGGTCCGCGATCCCGGCGCCAGCGATGGTCGCTGCAATCTCGGCCTTCAGTTCGATAAGCACCAGCTGCACGGCGGCGGCAAAGCCGCGACTGGCGGCGTCCAGCGATTCCGACAATTGCAGCTGGCGCGAGTGGAGATCGAGCCGGCGCAGATGGCCGGGCATCACTTCGAGCGGCAGAGCGCGCACGGTGATGGCGTGGCGGGCGCGCAGCCGTTCTACCACCGCCGCGTTGAGATCGGGGCCGGACAGGCGCAGTTCGTCGGCCAGCGTCTCGGCGGCCTCATCAAGCGCGGGGAAATGATTGCCGGCCGCGTCGATCATCCGAGTGACGGCCGCGATCGGGCCGGGTGGTGGCGGCTCCGGCCCGGTTGCCGGCGTGGCTGCCGCCAGGCGCAGCAGCGCATGGGCGATGGTGGGCGCGCGGGCCGCCAGGTCGCGCAGCTCGCTGCGCGGCACGTCGATGCCGATCAGGCGGGGATCGGTGAACAGCTTTGACAAGTCGTCAACCAACTCACCTTCATCGTTCCCAGTCAGGCTGCGGATATCGAGATCATAATTCTGGGCCAGCTTGAGCAGGAAACTGGCCGACAGCGGGCGCTGGTCGCGCTCAATCAGATTGAGATAAGAGATTGAAACACCAAGATCATTGGCCATGCGCGTTTGCGTGAGGCCGCGCTGGGTCCGCAGGCGGCGGACCCGTACGCCGGCAAAGATCTTTCGCCCATTGCCCAAGGTCTCGGGCAGTTCAACAGCGGCAGCAGAGGCAGGAATTTCTGTCAAGATTTTTACAAATTCACAGTCAATAGGGGAGAAACAGAGACATTTACACACGATTCTTTGACTGAATCGGGTTGACCGGGCGTTAGCCCAAGCGCAGGGCGTTGACAAGTTTTACCGGCAGGGCCGCCCCAATCCCTGCCAATTGCCCGTGCAAAGGAGTGGCCATGAGCTATCAATCGCAAGTCCAGGCCGCCGCGGCTGTCGTCAACGGCAAGCCCGGCTGGGAATCGATCAGCGCCGAAAGCGTTGCCCGCATGCGCCTGCAGAACCGTTTCCAGTCCGGCCTCGACATCGCGCGTTACACCGCCGCGATCATGCGCCGCGACATGGCCGCCTATGACGCCGATCCCGCCAGCTACACCCAGTCGCTGGGCTGCTGGCACGGCTTCATCGGCCAGCAGAAGCTGATCTCGATCAAGAAGCATTTCGGCACCACCGACAAGCGCTACCTCTATCTTTCGGGCTGGATGATCGCCGCCCTGCGCAGCGAATTCGGCCCGCTGCCCGACCAGTCGATGCACGAAAAGACCAGCGTGCCGGCGCTGATCGAGGAGCTCTACACCTTCCTGCGCCAGGCCGATGCCCGCGAACTGGGCGGCCTGTTCCGCGATCTCGATGCCGCCCGCGCCGCCGGAGATGCCGTGAAGGCCAAGGCGATCGAGAACCAGATCGACAATTTCCAGACGCACGTGGTGCCGATCATCGCCGACATCGATGCCGGTTTCGGCAACGCGGAAGCCACCTATCTGCTGGCCAAGAAAATGATCGAGGCCGGCGCCTGCGCCTTGCAGATCGAGAACCAGGTTTCCGACGAAAAGCAGTGCGGCCACCAGGACGGCAAGGTGACCGTGCCGCACGAGGATTTCGTCGCCAAGATCCGCGCTATCCGTTACGCCTTCCTGGAAATGGGCGTGGAAGACGGCATCATCGTTGCCCGCACCGACAGCCTGGGCGCTGGCCTGACCAAGCAGATCGCCGTCACCCAAACCGCTGGCGATATCGGCGACCAATATAACAGCTTCCTCGATTGCGAGGAGATCGACGTGGGCCAGGTGGGCAACGGTGACGTGGTGATCAGCCGCAACGGTAAGCTGCTGCGGCCGAAGCGGCTGGCATCAAACCTGTTCCAGTTCCGCGCCGGTTCAGGCGAAGACCGCTGCGTGCTCGACTGCATCAACAGCCTGCAGAACGGTGCTGACCTGTTGTGGATCGAAACCGAAAAGCCGCACATCGGCCAGATCGCCGGAATGGTGAACCGCATCCGCGAGGTGATCCCCACTGCCAAGCTGGTCTACAACAACAGCCCCAGCTTCAACTGGACGCTGAATTTCCGCCAGCAGGTCTATGATGCCTATGTTGCGGCCGACAAGGACGTGAGCGCCTATGATCGCGCCAGGTTGATGAGCGTCGATTATGATGGCAGCGAACTGGCGCAGGAAGCCGACGAGCGCATCCGCACCTTCCAGCGCGATGCCGCCGCCCAGGCCGGCATCTTCCACCACCTGATCACGCTGCCGACCTATCACACCGCTGCCCTGTCCACCGACAATCTGGCGAAGGAGTATTTCGGCGACGCCGGCATGCTGGGTTATGTGAAGAACGTGCAGCGCGCCGAAATCCGCCAAGGCATTGCCTGCGTGAAGCATCAGAACATGTCGGGCTCAGACATTGGCGATGACCACAAGGAATATTTCGCTGGGGAGGCCGCGTTGAAGGCGGGCGGGGTGCACAACACCATGAATCAATTCGCCGCCTGAAATAGCCTGCAACCGAGAAAGGCGGCCCAAGCGGCCGCCTTTCTTGTTTCAGCAACAAGCAAGGCTGTGCCAGCGTTTGTTCCTCAACTCACCGTGCGTTCGCCCGCCAGCGCGCGATCACGCGGTTAAGCATATCGCTGTCATCGCCGGTCTTCACCCACAGTTCGCTGAACACCGGGTCGTCGCTCATTGGCCGCTTCGCCGCTTCCAGTTCATCCAGCCGCACTCGGATCGGCGCGGGCACGCCTTCGCCTGAAATGATGCACTCGCGGTTGCGCAGCGCCGGGATGGCTTCCAGCAGGCTGCGGCCGCCTTCGGGAAGCGCCGCCTTCACGAAATCCTGGTCGCGTTCGTTGTTGAGCCGGAGCGAAATGATGGTGCCGCACTGCGACAGTGCACCTTCGGCCAAGTCGGACGGGCGCTGCGTGACAAGGCCCAGCGACACGCCATATTTGCGGCCTTCCTTGGCGATGCGTTCCAAAACGTCGCGCACCGGGCTGGTGCGGGAAATAGTGCGGTTGGGGATGTACCGATGGGCTTCCTCGCAGATCAGCACCACCGGCCGCTTGGGCTCCCCGCGCGACCAGACGGCAAAATCGAAGACAATGCGGCTGAGCACCGAAACCACCGCCGAAACGATGCTGGTCGGCACGCCTGACAGATCGATGACGGAGATCGGCCGGCCGTCCACAGGCAGCCGCAACATGCGCGCCATGAATTCGGCCATACTGTCGTGGGCAAATTTGCGATCGAACATGAACTGCTGGCGCGGATCGCGCATCACTTGATCCAGCTTGCCCCGGATCCGCATATAATTGGTGGCATTCTGATTTTCGGCCATCTTGCCCATTTCCGATTGCAGCGTGTCAACCAGGACCGAGAGAAGATAGGGGATCGGCGTATCGGTGGTCACGGCGGCCAACCCCTGCGCATAGACCGATTTGGCCCGCGCCATCTGCAGGCAACGCGCCAGGATATCGCGGTCCATGTCGCGGGCGGCGCCTTCGCTGGTCAACAGCACCTCGCAATGTTCTTCAAGGTTGAGCAACCAGTAGGGCAGTTCCAGATTGTCGACGTTGAACACCATGCCGGTATCCTCGAACGCCTTGGCATATTCGCCGTGCGGATCGATCATCACGACATGGCCTTCCGGGGCCTTTTCGATGATGCGGTGCAGGATCAGCGCGGTGCTGGTGGATTTGCCGGTGCCGGTGGAGCCGACGATCGCGAAATTCTTCGAAAGGAACGTATCGAAATAGATCGCGGCGCGCACGCTGGTGGTTGGATAGACAACGCCGATCTGGATGTGCGGGCGATCTTCACCGGAAAAGACGCGGGCCGATTCTGCGCTGGTCATCGGATAGGCCAGGCTGCCGGCACGCGGATAGGTGCCCACCCCGCGGCTGAAGCCAGTAATGCTGCGATCACCAGTCATGCCGGCTTCGCCCACCAGATCAACCTCGGCGATGGCGACATTGTCTTGCCAGGTGATGCCGCGCAGAGTGGCAACCACCCAGCGCCCGCCCGATTCCACCTTGATCAGGCTGCCCAGCATGCCCGCCGACGCGATCACCACGTCGGGATTGTCCTTCAGGCTGCTGGTGGCGGCGATATCGACCGCCAGGCGCAGGTGGCCGGCCGTAACCCCCACCACTTCACCGATAACCGTTTCTTGCCCCATCGCAGCACACTCCCTTGCTCAGACGATGGGCCGATTTGGGTTAAGATAGGCTGAAGCCCTCTCCATTTGCGATGATTGCGCTTGTCTGCCAGCCGCGCCACCATGGCCGTATTGCCTTGGGGAGGATGCACATGACCGGTTTCTATCCACACGAGATCATCGCCGAAGGGCTCGGCTTTCCGGAAGGACCTGTGGCGATGGCCGATGGTTCGGTGCTGGTGGTGGAGATCCGCCCCGGCCGCATCACGCGCATCCACCCCGATGGCCGCAAGGAGACGGTGGCCACGCCCGGCGGCGGCCCCAACGGCATGGCGATCGGCCCGGATGGCGCGCTGTATGTGTGCAACAACGGCGGCTTTGAATGGTATGAACAGGATGGCATTCTGCTGCCCGGCAATGCCGCCAGCGATTACACCACCGGCCGCATCGAGCGGATCGACATCGCCACCGGCGCCGTGACCCGCCTGTATGACAGCTGCGACGGGCACAAATTGTCCGGCCCCAACGATATCGTCTTCGATGCCCACGGCGGTTTCTACTTCACCGATCTGGGCAAGCATTTCGATCATTCCACTGATGCCGGCGGGCTGTTCTATGCCCTGCCCGATGGTTCGAAGATCACCCGCCTGATCCACGGGCCAGACTTGAACGGAGTTGGCCTCAGCCCGGATGGGAAGACCGTTTATGCCGCCTCCACCAGCCGGCGTGTGGTGCTGGGCTTCGACATCGTCTCCCCCGGCGTGCTGGCACCCGAACCGCTGCCGGCGGTGCCCGGCCGGTACGTGACGACCTGGGCCAACAAGACCTATCTCGATTCGCTGGCGATCGAGGCCAATGGCAACATCGCACAGGCGACGCTGATCGAAAGCGCCGGCATCACCAGCATAGATCCTGTGACGGGTGCGCAGGAGTATTTCCCCTTCCCCGATCTGCTCACCACCAACATCTGCTTTGGCGGGGATGACATGATGGATGCCTGGGTCTGCCTGTCGACCACCGGCAAGCTGGCCAAGTGCCGCTGGCCGCGACCGGGCCTGAAATTGAACCATAACGCATGATATTGAAGGCAAACGGCCTGGACTTCGCCTGCGATGTTGCCGGCGATGGCCCCGACGTGGCGCTTTGCCTGCACGGCTTTCCGGAATCGCGCTTTTCCTGGCGTTTCCAGTTGCCGTTCCTGGCAGCGCAGGGCTGGCGGGCGGTGGCGCCCGATCTGCGCGGTTATGGCCAGTCGAGCCGGCCAACGCCGACCTATGCCGGCAAGGCGGCGTACCACATCGATCATCTCGTCGATGATGTGGTGGGGATGTTCGACGCGCTGAAACCCCGCCGCAAATTGCTGGTGGCACATGATTGGGGCGCGGTGATCGCCTGGGTGGTGGCGATGCGGCGGGCAGTCGATCTAGATGGCCTGATCATCATGAACGTGCCTCATCCCACGGTGTTTGGCGACCTGATCAGCCACCATCGGCCGCAGAAATTGAAAAGCTGGTATGTCGCCTTCTTCCAGCTTCCGTAGCTGCCGGAATTTCTGCTCCGCCAGAACCGCGCCGATGGCATTGCCAAGGCCTTCCTGAACATGGCGATCGACAAGGGCGCCTTCCCGCCGCACGTGCTGGAGGAATATCGCAAGAACGCCCTGATCCCCGGCGCGCTGACGGCGATGATCAACTATTACCGCGCCAATCTGAAGATCCTGGAAGAGACGAGCCCACCCATCGACGTGCCCACCTTGATGCTGTGGGGCGAGGAGGACACCGCGCTCGATATCAAGCTGACCGAAGGCTATGGCCCTCATGTGCAGGATTTCACCCTGGTGCGCTTCCCGAACGTCTCGCACTGGGTGCAGCAGGAAGCGCCAGTGCCGGTGAACACGGCGATGCTGGAGTGGCTGCGGGCGAAGGGATTGGCGGCCGGCTGAGGCGCCCCTCCATCATCACCTGTCATGCTGGCGCAGGCCAGCATCCATTTCCCCGACAAGACCCATAACGGCGTCGGGCGCCGCCTGCGGAAAGGTGGATGCTGGCCTGCGCCAGCATGACCAGTGAAACTCTCAGTGCGCGTCACCCCACGACGCGCCGTGACCGATCTCGACGCCGAGCGGCACGGAGAGGTCCACCAGCGGCCTGTGGGCATTGGCCATTACGGCGCGGATCACCGGCTGCACCGCTTCCACCTCGGCCTCCGGCACTTCGAACACCAGTTCATCGTGGACCTGCAGCAGCATCTTGGTGCCGGTCAGGCCCGCTTCACGCAATGCGCCCGGCATCTGCACCATGGCCCGCTTGATGATGTCGGCGGCCGTCCCCTGCACGCGGGCGTTGACGACTGCGCGTTCGGCGAACTGGCGCTCGCCCTGGTTCTTGGAAAGGATCAGCGGCGCGTGGCACTTGCGGCCGAACAGCGTGGTGACGAAACCGGCTTCCTTCGCGAACGCGATGGTTTCGGCCATGTAGTTGCGGATGCCGGGGAAGCGGCTGAAATAAAGCTCAATATAGCGCGCCGCCTCGCTACGATCGATGCCCAGCCGCGCCGCCAGGCCAAAAGCGGAAATGCCATAGATGATGGAGAAGTTGATCGTCTTGGCCCGGGCGCGCGTGTCGCGATCAACATGGCCAAAGACTTCCTTGGCGGTGAGCGCGTGCACATCCTCGTTCGCCGCATAAACCTCCTTCAGTTCCGGCACGTCGGCGATGTGGGCGACCAGCCGCAATTCGATCTGGTTATAATCCGCCGCCATGATCAAATTGCCCGGCGCAGCCACGAAGGCATGACGGATGCGCCGGCCCAGTTCGGTGCGGATCGGGATATTCTGCAAATTGGGATCGTTCGATGAAAGGCGCCCGGTCGAGGTCGCCGCCAGATGGAAATTGGTGTGCACCCGGTCGGTTGTCGGGTTGATCTGCTGCTGCAGCGCGTCGGTGTAGGTGGATTTCAGCTTCGAATGCTGGCGCCAGTCCAGCACCTTCTGGGCGATCGGCGCGCCTTCCTCGGCCAGCCGCTCCAGTTCGCTGGCATCGGTGGTCCAGGCGCCGGTCTTGCTGCTTTTCTTGCCGCCCTTGTAACCCATCTTGTCGAAAAGGATTTCGCCCAATTGCTTGGGGCTACCGATGGTGAACGGCCCGCCGGCCAGTTCGTGGATCTCTAGTTCCAGCCGGCTGATCTCAACTTCATACAGCGCGGACAGCCGCGCCAGTTCGGCCCGGTCCACCTTGATGCCGGCCATTTCCATCTGCGCGATCACCGGCAGCAGCGGGCGATCGACCTGTTCATGGATGGCCGTCACTTGCTCCTTCCACAGCCGGCGGCGGAAGCCTTGCCACAGCCGGAAGGTAACATCGGCATCCTCGGCGGCATAGTCGGTCGCCTTGCGCAGATCGACTTCGGCAAAGCTTTTCAGCCCCTTGGCGACATCCTTGTAGGCAATCGGCGTGTGACCAAGATGGCGTGCGGACAGATCGTCCATGCCATGGTTCCAGCGCCCGGCATCGAGCGCGTAGGACAGCAGCATGGTGTCATCATAGGGGCTGAGCACCGGCACGCCGTGGCGAGCCAAGACGATCAGATCATATTTCAGATTCTGACCGATCTTCAGCACAGCCGGATCAGCAAACAGCGGGTTCAGACGGGCAATGGTCTCGGCCAGGCCCAGCTGCGGCGGCCGCTCGGCGAACATGCCGTCGCCGGTGCCGTGCGCTACCGGGATGTAGCACGCCTTGCCTGGCGCAACGCTCAGGCTGATGCCGACCAGATCACAGCGCATCTGATCGGTGCCGGTGGTTTCGGTATCCACGGCCACCGCACCCAGCCGCGTCGCCTCGGCAATCCACCAGTCCAGCCGCTCCAAGGTCGTCACTGTCTCGTAATCGGCGTGGGTGAAGGCGATCTCGTCCTCCACTGCGGCGGCGGTCGACGGGCGATGTGTGTTCGGCGCCGGACCATTGGAGCCGCTGCTGCCCAGCTTGGCCAGCATGGCACGGAAGCCGTGTTTTTTCAGGAAGGCCGCCAAGGGCTCGTGCGGCGGTTCCTTCAACGTGAGTTCGTCCAGCGGTGCTGGCAGCGGCAGGTCATCCTTCAGGCGCACCAGTTCGCGCGACAGCCGGGCCATTTCAACCGAGGCCGCCAGCGTCTCCTTCAGCTTGGGCTTCCTGATCGCCTCGATGTTGGCAATCACGCCTTCCACGCTGCCATATTCACTGATCAGCTCCGCTGCGGTTTTCGGGCCAACACCTTTCACGCCAGGGATATTGTCGGCCGTGTCGCCCATCAGCGCCAGCACCTCGCCCACCTGTTCAGGCGGTACGCCAAATTTCTCGATCACCTCAGCGCGGTTGATGGTCTGGTTCTTCATCGTGTCGAGCATGTTGATGCCGGGTTCGACCAACTGCATCAGATCCTTGTCGGAACTGACAATGGTGACATTCATACCGGCGGCGCGGGCAGCCACCGCGTAACTGGCGATGATGTCGTCCGCCTCCACCCCAGCCTGTTCGAAGCAGGGCACCGAAAAGGCCCGCACCGCATCGCGGATCAACGGGAACTGCGGGATCAGGTCCTCCGGCGCCGGGGGGCGGTTGGCCTTGTAGCCATAATACATGTCGTTGCGGAAGGTGTGGCTGCCGGCATCGAGCACGACGGCAAGATGAGTCGGCGCCTCCGCCTTGTTCAAGTCGGCAATCAGCTTCCACAGCATCGCCGTGAAGCCATAGACGGCGCCCACCGGCATGCCCTGCGGGTCTGTCAGCGGCGGCAGCCGATGATAGGCGCGGAAGATGAAGCTGGAGCCGTCGACCAGATAGAGATGCTGCTGCGTCATGGCACTACGCTAGCAGCATGGCGGCGGCGGGGCGAGAGCGCAGCTGCGGCGCTGGCGCAGCTGTTCGTATTATTAACTTAACTTTTACTATATGATGGCATGAAGCGCTTGATTTTAAGGGGGATAAACCAAGTGCGCACTGTTTCGATCATGTTGGCAACGGCCGCGTTCGGCCTGACAGCGGCTCCGGCAGCCGCTGTAACCCAGTTTGCCGGCAACGGGCACCTGTATGAATTCGTCGCCACCGATCTGTCGTGGCAGGGCGCACTGGCCGCGGCAGCGGCTGCCACGCCAATCGCCGGCTACACCGCTCACCTCGTCACCATCACCTCGCAGGCCGAGGATGACTTCCTCAAGACTCTGACCGGCAGCGCGACCTTCGTGTGGGCCGCCGGCACCGATGAAGATGTTGAAGGCACCTGGAAGTGGGCTGCCGGCCCGGAAGCCGGACAAACCTTCTTCATTTTCGGCACTGGCTCGGTTGGTTTCTCCAATTGGAACGCCGGGGAGCCGAACAATGTTGGCACCGAGGATTATCTCCATTTCAAGGCCAACGCCGGCAACTGGAACGATATCTTCTCGACCTTCCCCAGCGGCGGCTATGTTGTCGAATACAGCCTGAACTCCGGCGCTGTTCCGGAACCGGCAAGCTGGGCGATGCTGCTGGGCGGCCTTGGCGTGGTGGGCACGGCCCTGCGCCGCCGCGGCAGCCGCAAAACAGTCGCGGCCTGAGCGAACCTCATGTGAAGCAGCCCGGCGGTGGATTCCACCGCCGGGCTGTGCCATGGGGTCGCCCGCGTCTTCCTGACATGAGGCCACTCCATGCAGCCCTTCACCACACTTTCCGGCCAGGCCATCCCGTTCGGCGCCGCCAACATCGATACCGATGTCATCATTCCGGCCCGCTTCCTGAAAACCATCAGCCGCGCCGGTCTGGGCAAAGGCGCCTTTGCCGCGCTGCGCGAAAACCCAGAAAATGTGTTCGACGCGCATGCCGGCGCGCCGATCCTGATCGCTGGGCATAATTTCGGCTGCGGCTCCAGCCGCGAACATGCGCCGTGGGCGCTGGGCGATCTGGGCATCCGCGTCGTCATCTCGTCGGGCTTTGCCGACATCTTTGCCGGCAATGCCTTCAAGAACGGCCTACTGCTCGTTACGCTGCCGCCGGACGCCGTGGGCCGGCTGCTGGCCGTGGCACAGGAAGGCCAGCCGATCACCGTCGATCTGGATAATCAGGTGGTGACGACGCCGTTCCAGGACCGGTTCGAGTTCGCGATGGACCCGTTCCGCAAGCAGTGCCTGATCAGCGGGCAGGACGAGATCGGGCTGACCCTGGGCATGGCCAATGTCATCACCGCTCACGAAGCCCGGCTTGCCGCCGAACGGCCGTGGATCGCCGGCGCCGCCCACCGCGTAAGCTGATCCGGCACCCTCCTGCTCCGCCATTCGACGCGGTTGGCAGCGGCAATCATTGCCGTTAAGGGCGGGGAATGACCAAGACACTGCTGCTGCTGCCCGGGGATGGCATTGGCCCCGAAGTTACCGCTGTTGCCCGCCGCGTGGCCGGGCGACTGATCACGGGCGGGCTTGCCCTGGCCGTGGAGGAAGCGCCGTTCGGCGGTGCCAGCATCGATGCCCACGGCGTCCCCCTGACTGATGACACGCTGACCCGCGCCAAGGCCGCAAATGCCGTGCTGATGGGTGCCGTGGGTGGCCCGCAATGGGCCGGCCAGCCGTATGACAAGCGGCCTGAAGCGGGACTGCTGGGCTTGCGGGCCGGCATGAATGTCTATGCCAATCTGCGGCCGGCGCGCTGTTTTTCGGCGCTGGCCGATGCCTCGTCGCTGAAGCGCGTCTATGTCGATGGCCTCGATATCTTGTTCGTCCGGGAACTGACCGGCGGCGTCTATTTCGGTGAGCCGCGCGGCGTCGAAACCCTGGCCGATGGCCAGCGCCGCGGCGTCAACACCCACGTTTACACCACCAGCGAAATCCACCGGGTTGCCCGCATCGCGTTCGAGCTGGCCCGGACCCGCAAGGGCGAGGTCGTTTCGGCGGAAAAAGGCAATGTGATGGAAGCTGGCCTGATGTGGCGCGAGGATGTGCAGGCGCTGCGCGATGCCGAATATCCCGACATCAAACTCTCCCACATGCTGGCCGACAACATGGCGATGCAGCTGGTGAAGAATCCGCGGCAGTTCGATTTGATCCTCACCGATAATCTGTTCGGCGACATATTGTCGGACGAAGCCGCGATGCTCACCGGCTCGCTCGGCATGCTGCCGTCGGCTGCGATTGGCGAACCTGGAAAACCGGGCCTGTATGAACCGATCCACGGTTCTGCACCCGATATCGCCGGGCGCGGTGTGGCCAATCCATGCGCATCGGTTCTCAGCCTGGCCATGGCGCTTCGCTACAGCCTGGGCGCACCGGAATTGGCCGACAAGGTGGAGGCAGCGGTGGAAGCCGCGCTCGACAAAGGCGCACGCACGCCCGATCTGGGCGGCACCATGACCACAACGGCCATGGGCGACGCGATCCTGGCTGGCCTTTGATCCGCAAGTTTCTCAGCCCTTTCGCCACCGGGCTGCTGTTTCTGGCGCCGGTGCTGCTGACGCTGATCCTGCTCAACTGGCTTTCGGGCTATCTGATCGCCGCTCTCGGCCCCAACACGCCGCTGGGCCAGGCGCTGGGTGCGGCCGGCATGTTCTTCACGCCGTCGCCGCTGGCCGCCTTCTGGGCCGGGCTGGGCATGGCGGCGGTGCTGGTGTGGCTGATCGGGATCGCCGTGCAGACACGCTTTCGTCAGCGACTGGAAGGCGGGCTGGATGGCCTGATCGCCCGCATCCCGGTGCTGGGCCCGCTGTATCGCCCACTCGCGCAATTTGTGCGCATGATGGGCTCATCACCGGGCGGCGAGATGAGCGGCATGTCGGTCGTGTCCGTCAGCTTTGGCGACCATGTCGAGGCGCTGGCGCTGCTGACCAGCCCCCACGTCCATAATTTTGGCCAGGGACCACGCCAGCTCATCCTGATCCCTACGGCGCCGGTGCCAGTTGGCGGCGGGCTGCTGTTTGTCGAACCGAGCCGGGTGAAACCGGTGCCCACCATGGGCGTCGATGATCTGGCCAAGCTGTATGTCACCATGGGCACGTTGACGGGGCCGGAGGCAGACAAATGAACCTGACGCTGCGTATCTTCCTGGCGCTGCTGACCGGGCTGGTGGTCGGGGCATTGCTGCCCGCTGACATCGGCAAACCGCTGCTGCCGGTGACGGATGCCATCGGCAACCTGTGGCTGCAGGCGTTGCAGATGACGATCATTCCGCTGATCGCGGGCCTGCTGTTCACCGGCATCGCGCAATCGGTGGGCCAGGCCGGCGGCGGCAAGGTGGCCGGGCGGGCGCTGCTGGCATTCCTGGCGCTCCTGATCTTTTCCGCCCTGTGGTCGATGATCTTCGTGCCCCTGCTGCTGGATTGGTGGCCGGCGCCGCCGGCGGCCGCGGCCGCGATCGTGGCCAACAGCGCCGGTGCCGCGCCAGCGGGCGACATCAAGATCGATCTCGGCAAATGGCTGCTCAGCCTCGTGCCCGCCAACATCTTCGATTCGCTGGCCAAGGGGGACATGCTGCCGGTCGTCACCTTCATCGCGGTGTTTGCGCTGGCCGCCACAAGGCTCGACGATGATCGCCGGCGCAATCTCGTCAGCCTGTTCGATGCCGTGAAGGACGCCATGCTGGTGCTGGTCGGCTGGATCTTCGTGATCGCGCCGCTGGGTGTGTTTGCGCTCGCCGTCAGCGTCGGCATCAAGGCAGGGCTCGGCGCCTTCGGCTTGCTTGGCCATTATATTGCCGTGCTGGTGCTGGTCCAGGTTGGCCTTATCATCCTCGTCTATCCGCTGGCGGTGGTCTTCGGCCGAGTTGGCCCGTTGGCCTTTGCCCGCGCTGTGCTGCCGGCGCAGGCCGTCGCGGTCTCCACCCAGTCCAGCATCGCCAGCCTGCCCGCCATATTCGACGGCGCCGAGCGGCTGGGCCTGCCCGAAACCACCAGCCGGGTCGTGCTGCCGCTGGCGGTGAGCATCTTCCGCATCACCTCCCCGTGCGCCAATGTCGCCGTCGTCCTTTATTGCGGGCATCTTTACGGCATGGAACATTCGGCGCTGGCCTATCTGGGGGCGCTGCTGGCCGCTCTGGTGGCAGCTGTCTCCACCGGCGGCCTGCCCGGCTCCATCACCTTCCTTGCCGCCTGCGTGCCGATCGCCAACGCCATGGGCGTGCCCATCGCCGTGCTACCGGTGTTGTTGGCAGTAGAGCTGGTGCCGGACGTGTTCCGCACGCTTGGCAATGTGACTGCCGATCTCGGGGTTACCGCCATCCTATCGCGCGACCGGACCAATTGATTCTGGCGCTGAAAACTGGACTCTGCGTCCAAATCCGGTAACAGCCGCAGCCCAAGGAGCACACCCATGGGTTACAAGGTCGTTGTTGTGGGCGCCACCGGCAGTGTCGGGCGCGAAATGCTGAACATCCTGGCGGAACGGCAGTTCCCGCTGGACGATATCGCTGCCCTCGCCTCGTCCCGCTCAGTGGGCGACAAGGTCGAGTTTGGCGAGACCGGCCGCGAGATCAAGGTGCAGAATCTGGAGCATTTCGATTTCACCGGCTGGGATATCGCGCTGTTTGCCGCGGGCTCCGGCCCGGCCAAGATCTATGCCCCCAAGGCCGCTTCGCAGGGCTGCGTGGTGATCGACAACAGCAGCCTTTTCCGCATGGATCATGATGTGCCGCTGATCGTGCCGGAAGTGAATCCGGAAGCCATCGACGGCTACAAGAAGCGGATGATCATCGCCAATCCCAACTGCTCCACGGCGCAGATGGTGGTGGCGCTGAAGCCGCTGCACGATGCCGCCATCATCAAGCGCGTCGTGGTGAGCACCTACCAATCCGTTTCCGGCGCCGGCAAGGACGGCATGGACGAGCTGTTCACGCAGAGCCGCGCCATCTTCGTGGGTGACGAGCCGGTGAATGAGAAGTTCACCAAGCGCATTGCCTTCAACGTGATCCCCCACATCGACAGCTTCCTGGGCCCGGACAGCGGCATGGACGGGTACACAAAGGAAGAATGGAAGATGACGGTGGAGACCCGCAAGATCCTCGATCCCGATATCGAGGTGACGGCGACCTGCGTGCGCGTGCCGGTGTTCGTCGGCCATAGCGAAGCCATCAACGTCGAATTCGAAATGCCGCTTTCCGTCGCCAAGGCGCAGAGCCTGCTGCGCGAAGCGCCGGGCATCATGCTCGTCGACAAGCGCGAGGATGGTGGCTACGTCACCCCCATCGAATGCGTTGGCGATTATGCCACCTTCGTTTCCCGCGTCCGCAAGGATCCGACCGTGGAGCACGGCCTGGCGCTGTGGTGCGTGTCCGATAATCTGCGCAAGGGTGCGGCGCTCAACGCGGTGCAGATCGCCGAGCTGTTGGGCCGCCGGCACCTGAAGAAGGGTTAATCGGTCTCATCCGGGCCGTTGGAATCGAATTCCAGCAGATCACCCGGCTGGCAATCGAGCACGCGGCAAAGCTTGGCCAGCGTGTCGAAGCGCATACCCTTCACCTTGCCGGATTTCAGCAGCGACAGATTGGTTTCGGCCATGCCGATTGCGGCGGCCACATCGCGCGCCTTCATCTTGCGCCGGGCCAGCATGACATCCAGGGTGACAATGATCGCCATTGATCAGACGATCTGATCGAGATCAGCCTGGATGATGGCGGCTTGATCCAGCACGCCAGCCAGGCTGCGCAGGGCAAAGCCGACAGCGGCCACGCCGACCAGCAGGGCCGAACCCGTGGCCGTTCCATGCTGGATTTCGCCGATGACCAGGGCCGATACCGCCGCTGCGACCATCCATTCACCGCTGCGCCGGACATGCCGGCCTGTCTCCGGTGCCAGCAGCGCGCCGCCTTCGAGATGGGTGAACAGCAAGCGCCCCTGCCATACGGCGCCAAGCAGCATGATTGCCGGCAGCAGTGCGATCAGTCGTTCGCCAATGGCCCGGATGCCGGTGCGATCCCCCGCGACCAGCATGGCACCCAGCTGCTTCAGCGGCACATAGGCCTCGGCAAGCAGCGAAAGGGCGGCAAAGGCGAACAGCAGACTGAGCAGGCGGGCCATGCTGCTGAAATCACCTTGCAGCGTTTGCAGTCGTTGCTTTTCGTCAGTCACTTTGCGTTTCCAATTACAATATTTATGTATTACATAAAGATTATACTGATTGACGTCAAGTGCCTTGTGCTGCTCCATCCGCCGGCTGAAGCCCGGCTGAACGAAACAAGGCCAGTGTATGGCAAAAGCACCACACCGCCACCAAATTGCCCAGCTTGGTTCAGGCCATGGCCAGCCAGCCGGGCCTAACCCCTTTTGCAGCCGGCCATCCCCATCGCCGGCGCAAAACAAGGAATACACCAATGTCACGTTTCGCTTTTGCTTTGCTCGCTGCCGCTGCCATCGCTGGTCCGGCTGCTGCGCAGGAAGCCAAGAACTTCAACGGGCCCTTCATCGGTGGCCAGATCGGCTGGCAGCAGGATCGCCAGTCGCTTGATCTCAGCACCGTGCCGCCCTCCACCATCCGCGCCAAGGGTGACGGCTTCGCCTATGGCGGCCAGCTCGGTTATGATCTCAACCTCGGCGGCGGCGTGATCGGCGTTGAAACCTCGCTCACCGGCCGCACCGGCACCAACCGCTTTCCCACCTTCGATCTCGAATCGGGCCGCACCATCAACGTGACAGCGCGTGCCGGCTGGCTGGTAACGCCGGAAGGCCTGCTTTATGCGCGTGGCGGTTACTCCAACGCCCGCTTCTCGATCACAAACCCGGCCGGCGGTGCGGAAAACCGCGACGGTTACACCGTGGGCGCCGGTTACGAACAGATGCTGGGCAAGAATGTCTCGGCCCGCATCGAGTATAACTACAGCGATTACGGCAACGACACGCTGCCGGGCATCGGCGGCGGCGCCAGCCTCAACTATCACCGCCATGCGGTGATGACTGGCGTGAACTTCCGCTTCTGAACTCCCCCGGCCGGAAGAGCGGGGCCGGCAGCACACGCTGCCGGCCCCATTTTCGTATCAGGCTTCGAAATGGCCTTCGGTGCGGGCCTTGAGCATGTCGAGATCGATACCCGGCGCCAGTTCGATCAGCCGGAACGGTGCGCCCTTGGCCGGACGGGCCAGCACGGCGAGTTCGGAAATCACCATATCCACCACGCCCTTGCCGGTCAGCGGCAGGATGCAGGCGGTCTTGAACTTGGCCGAGCCATCCTTGGCGTTGTGCTCCATCAGCACGATGATCTTCTTCACGCCGGCCACCAGGTCCATGGCACCGCCCATGCCCTTCACCATCTTGCCCGGGATCATCCAGTTGGCGATATCGCCATTGTCGGCCACTTCCATGGCACCCAGGATCGACAGATCGATATGGCCGCCGCGGATCATGGCAAAACTGTCGGCGCTGCTGAAATAGCTGGTGCGGTCGAGTTCGGTGATGGTCTGCTTTCCGGCGTTGATCAGGTCCGGATCTTCCTCGCCCGCAAACGGAAACGGCCCCATGCCCAGCATGCCGTTTTCGCTTTGCAGCGTCACGTCCACGCCTTCGGGGATGAAATTGGCCACCAGAGTGGGCATGCCGATGCCCAGGTTCACATAGAACCCGTCCTGCAGCTCCTTGGCGGCGCGGGCGGCCTGTTGATCACGCGTCCACATCAGGCGGGCTCCCTCTGGCGCACGGTGCGCTGCTCGATGCGCTTTTCATAATCCCGGCCAACAAACAATCGCTGCACGAACACGCCGGGCGTGTGGATATGATCAGGATCGAACGTGCCGGTCGGCACCAATTCCTCCACTTCCACCACGGTCACCTTGCCGGCGGTCGCCATCATCGGGTTGAAGTTGCGCGACGTCTTGCGGAAGATGAGGTTGCCGTACGGATCGGCCTTCCATGCCTTCACGATGGACACATCGGCGACCAGGCCGGTTTCAAGGATGTAGGTTTCGGTTCCCGAAGCCGTGGCAAAATCCTTGTGCTCCTTGCCTTCGGCCACCAGCGTGCCAACGCCGGTTTTCGTATAGAAGCCCGGAATGCCGGCGCCGCCAGCGCGGATGCGCTCGGCCAGCGTGCCCTGCGGGTTGAATTCCAGTTGCAGCTCGCCGGCCAGATACTGCCGTTCGAACTCCTTGTTCTCGCCCACGTAAGACGAGATCATCTTCGCGATCTGCCGCGTTTCCAGCAGCTGTCCGAGGCCAAAGCCATCGACGCCGGCGTTGTTGGAGATGACGGTAAGGCCCTTCACCCCGGCATCGCGCAGCGCGGCAATCAGTTTTTCGGGGATGCCGCACAGGCCGAACCCGCCGGACATGATCGTCATCCCGTCGAACAGCAGACCATCAAGCGCGGCCTTCGCATCGGGATAGAGCTTGTTGGCCATGGGCGGCCTCCCTTTCATGTTGCATCTGCGAAATAAACGGATTGCAGCCGCCGCGCCAGCCGGTTTCTGGGATTGCGCTGTCTGATTTCCGCAGGACTCGACAGCAGCGCTCGGCTATCAGGCGCGAATGAGCCCGCTTGATATTGCCATCACCGAAGGCCGTCGCTTCATCGACAGCCAGTCCACCCGCAGCGTTGCCCCGACCGGCAGCCGCGCCGATATCCTGGCCCCCATGCCCACTGCCCTGCCCGCCACCGGCATGGACCCGGCGGACGTGGTGCGCCTCATCGCCCGCGCTGCCGAACCCGGCCTGATGGGCAATCTGGGCGGGCGCTTTTTTGCCTGGGTGAAAGGCGGCGCATTGCCGGCGGCTCACGCCACCGACGTGCTGGCGACGCTGTGGGATCAGAATGTCGTGCTCGCCGCCACCAGCCCGGCCGGCGCCGTGCTTGAGGAAGTTGCGGGGCGGCTGCTGCTCGATGCACTGCACCTGCCGGCGGATTGTGCCTACAGCTTCACAACCGGCTGCCAGATGAGCCACACCACCGCGCTGGCCGCCGCCCGCCACCATGTGCTGGCCCGCGCCGGCTGGGATGTGGAGCATGATGGCCTGTTCGGCGCGCCGCCAATCTGCGTGCTGGCCAACGCCCACCGTCACTCCAGCGTCGACCGCGCACTGCGGCTGCTCGGCATCGGCACGGCGGCAATTGTGCCGCTGGGCGGCGGCGGGCCGGGCAAGGTGGGCGCGGCTGAATTGCAGGCAGCGCTGACCGCCACGCAGGGCGCGCCGACGATCGTCGTTCTGAACGCCGGTGACTTGAACCTGGGCGCCTGCGATGAATTCGCCACGTTGGCGCCGATGGCGCAGGCGGCCGGCGCGTGGGTGCATGTCGATGGCGCGTTCGGCCTGTGGCTCAATGCGGCACCACGCTTCCGCGCCCAGGTGGCGGGTATCGACCTGTGCGACAGCTGGGCGACCGATGGCCACAAATGGCTGAACACGCCCTATGATGCCGGCATGGCCATCACCCGCCACGGCGACGCGCTGAAGGCATCGATGCGGATGACCGCGAGTTACCTGACCGAGGGCGGCGATACCCGCGATCCGATGGATTACACGCCGGAATGGTCACGGCGGGCACGCGCGCTGCCGACGCTGGCCGCCCTGCTGGAACTGGGCCGCGATGGGCTGGCCGACATGATCGAGCGCTGCTGCGACCATGCCATGGCCATCCACGACGGCATCGTGGCGCTGGACGGCGCCACCAGCATCGCCCGGCCGGTGATGAACCAGGGCCTGATCCGTTTCCACGACTCCGCCGGCGCCAATATCAGCGACGCGGTGATCGCCGCCATCAATGCCAGTGGCGAAGCCTTTCTGAGCGGTGTGCTGTGGCAGGGCGAGCGCACCATGCGGATCAGCGTGTGCAACTGGCAGACCAACGAAGACGACGTGCGCCGCACCGTGGCATCGGCGGCGCAAGCGCTGGCGGCTTTGCGTTAAACGCGCCGCCGGCCGATCAAGCCGCCGATCAGACCCGTCACCGCACTGCTGCCGGTGCCGAGGGCGAGCAGGCTGGTCGGCACGTCACCCAGCGCCACCGAAACCGCAATGCCGATGGCAGCGCTGATGCCGCCGGCCAAGGCGCCACGGCCGGCAGCGGCGCTGATGCTGGCCGGCTGGCCTTTCAGCGCCGCCCAGCCAGCCAGCGCCGAAATGCCCATGCCGCCGATGGCAAACAGGTTGGCGACGGCCGGCACGAAATGCCCGGCGACCACGATGGCGATCTGGGCGATGGTGCCCAACAGCGTTGCGCGTGTGAGTTGGTTCATGATCCTCCCCCCAGAGCGGTGAAGCAAGGATGCTGCGCCTTTGCCGCCGGTCAGGCAACCGTGCCGACGAAGCTGTCGCGCAATTCACGTTTCAGCACCTTGCCGATGTGGCTGCGCGGCAACTCATCCACCAGCACGACGGCGGCGAGACGCTGGGTCTTGCCCACCTTGGCATTGGCGGCGGCACGCAGGGCTTCAGGGTCCGCTCCCGGCGCGACGACGAAAGCCACGGGGGTTTCGCCCCAGGCATCTGACGCAACGCCCACCACGGCGGCCTCCACCACGTCAGGAAGAGTGAGCAGGACGGCCTCGATATCGGAGGGGTAGATGTTGAAACCGCCCGAGATGATCATGTCCTTGGCGCGATCCATGAGCGTCAGGAAGCCATCTTCATCCAGCCGGCCGATGTCCCCGGTGCGCAGCCATTCCTTGCCTTGCGCGTCGATCCAATAGGCCTTGGCAGTCAGATCCGGTCGGTTCTTGTAGCCGTTCATGGTGGCCGGCGAGCGGCCGACGATCTCACCTGGCGTACCCGGTGGCACGTCGTTGCCATCTTCATAGATGATGCGCACTTCGTGGCCGGGCTGGGGCTGGCCAACGGTGTGCAACTTGTCGGGATGTTCGTGGGCGACGAGCATGAAGCCCACTCCGCCTTCGGTCATGCCGAAGAATTCGATCAGGCCGCCAGGCATGCGGCGCAGCACTTCGGCCTTCAACTCTGCCGCGAACGGCGCGGAGGTGCAGAATTTCATCTGGATGGAGGACAGATCGGTCGCGTCGAAGCCGGGGTCAGCGAGCAGGCGGCGATATTGCACCGGCACCAGCATGGCGTGGGTGACACGGTGGGTTTCAGCCTCCTTGAGCCAGCGGGCGGTGTCGAACTTGGGCATCAGCACGACGGTGCCGCCCCAAGCCAGAGTGGGGATGAAGCTAACAAGTGTGGTGTTGGAATAAAGTGGGGTGGAGCACAGCGTGACGCACTCCGGCCCATAGCCGATGCGGCGGCCGCCGGTGATGTGCAGGGAACGCATGGAGCAGCTTTGCACGATGCCCTTGGGGGTGCCGGTGGTGCCGCTGGAATAGATGATGTTGAAGCCAGCCGCAGGATCGAGCGGGGCCAGTGCCGGTGGCTGCGCGGTGGGATCGATGAAGCTGTTCAGCCGATCGAGATCGACCAGTGTCTTGCCCGCCAGCACGGTGCCGAATTCGGCACGATTTGGCGCATCGACAAACACGAACTGCGCGCCCGAATCGGCGACCATGGCGGCGATCTGATCGGGCGTGGAACTCGGGGCGAGCGGCGCGATTGTGGCGCGCAGGCGCAGCACGGCGGCCCACAGCACGGCATAATCCACGCTGGACAGCGCGATGCTGGCCACGCTGTCACCGGGCTTCACGCCGTGATCAGCCAAAGTGCCAGCGAGTTTTTCAGCACGGGCGACAAACGCGCCCCAGTTCAGCCGGTCCCTGCCGCAAATGACGGCAGGATGATCCGGCCTGGCCGCCGCATTGGCAGCCATGGCGGCGGGAAAGTCGAAAATGGCGTCAGTCATGGCCAGCAGGGTGGCGCACACCCGGCCGGCCTGTCCACTGCTGAATTCAGGCAGCCTGCTGCAACGCCGGGGCAGCGAGCAGCGCTGGCACCGGGGTGCCCAGCTGGGTCAGCGCCCGGGCATGGGCGTCATATTGGGCCTGCAGGCGGGCCAGGTGCACCGGATCGTGGCCGTTGCGGCTGATGGCATCGGCCAGCAGTTCCGCACCAGACACCAGTTGGTCGATCTGGCGCTTCTTGCGCTCGTCCAGCGCGCGCGGGCCGTGCATGAAGAAGGCGGCAACCACCACAGCAACCATGAGATAGCTCATCACGATCATGATGATCGTCACGCTGTTGTTGGCCACCATCGTCTTCACTCCGCATTTCTTGTCAAGGTTGTCCAGGCGGCAGCCCATGCTGCGGCGCCGCATGACAGGCTTGTCAAGACAAAGCAAGCCCAATGCGGCCAAGAGCTTGGCAGCGGGCAGTTTTGCCGCAGTGCAGGAAAGAGAGTCATGAAAAGGGCGGCGGCCATGCCGGCCACCGCCCATTTTCATCGCCTGAAGTCGATCAGATCGCGCTCAGGTTCACCGCAGCCTCTTTGCCGCGACGATCTTCTTCCAGTTCGAACGAGACGCGCTGGCCCTCATTCAGATTGGAGAAGCCGGCGCGTTCCACGGCCGAGATGTGCACGAAGGCATCGGGCGCGCCATCGTCGCGCTGGATGAAACCGAAGCCCTTGGTGCCGTTGAAGAACTTCACCGTGCCTTCAACGCGCTCACCCGTGGTCATCGGGGTGCGTTCACGCGACGGGCGACGTTCGAAATCAGCGCCACCGGCGCGCGGTTCGCGCGGTTCGCGCGGCGCACGTTCTTCAACCGGCAGCGGTTCGCCTTCGATCTTCAGTTCGGTCGCCGAAACACGGCCATTGCGTTCGGTGAGGGTGAATTCCAGCGGTTGGCCATCGGCCAGGCCGGTCAGGCCAGCGGCTTCCACCGCCGAGATGTGCACAAACACATCTTCACCACCATCTTCACGCACCACAAAGCCAAAGCCCTTTTGCGAGTTGAAGAACTTCACAGTGCCGCGGCCGGTGCCGATCACGATGCCCGGGGTCATTTCGCGCCTGGGTGCGCCGCCGCCGAAGCCGCCGCCACCACCACCGCCACCGCCGAAGCGGCCACCACCGCCGCCGCCGCCGCCGCCGCCGCCGCGGCGACCACCGCCGCCGCCAAAGCCGCCGCGGCCGCGGCCGGCGCCGGCGGAGC
>Ga0214921_10000119_pt1 | contig 150318 bp, 203 predicted proteins | sample LL1505_MetaG_FD_177992 | JGI IMG/M metagenome (GOLD analysis project Ga0214921, IMG submission 177992) | Freshwater microbial communities from Lake Lanier, Atlanta, Georgia, United States - LL-1505 | ecosystem: Environmental > Aquatic > Freshwater > Lake | place: USA: Georgia | collected... | reverse complement strand
GCATTAGCAACACCTTTACCTAGCACACCAGATTCAACTGCAAAGTCTTTCATCATAGCACTAGTGTATGAAGAATAATTAGATGCAAGTTCACGTTTAGCAGACAACATTGCTTTGTCTACAGAGAATTGAAAATCGTTTGAGTATTCAGTACCAACACCATAGATAGCAGAATCGTCTTTCTTTGGTGCATCAACATACCACTTAGGGTAGTCTACTTCATTGCTAAACATTTTCGTTTCACTTACACTTGGACCATCTTTGATAGTGCTACATGCTGTTAACGAAATGACGAATGGCAATACTGCATAACATAAAAACTTTTCCATGATTTATTTTCCTACATTCTTAATGTATTGACCTGCTTGATTCAAGTCTTGTCCAGCACCTTGCAGAGTGCCACCCACAGTACCACAGCCAGTTAAGACTACCAGTACACCCATAATAAAAATAGACTTCATTTCACTACCTTTCAATGCTCACATGATGATTAATAACTTTTCTGCTAGAGAACGGAATGTCCTTTACCAGCGCCTCAAACTCCATTGTACTATACCGACTCTTAAAAGTCAAATTCTTATCGGTAATCAAGAATACAAGCAACTCATTAGAATGACTTTTGCCGTTTGGCAATTCTGCTTGCATCTTGTATCGTTCAGACGGAATTTGAACCTCTTTGTTAATCTCCAGCACTTTGTCAGTATAGACTAATTGATAGTGTTTGTCAACTAGATTAAAAACGCCAACGGTACCGGTAATCCCAGAAACTGCACGGAAAACAAATCGTTCGCCTTGCTTGAAGTCATTCTTACCTTCAACGTGAAATTTTATTGTATTGGTAATCTTATGTACGTTCGCAACAATGTCAACTTCACACACTTGCCGATTCCTATCAGGATAAACTTGTTTGTCTTTCTTGAGAATAGTTTTAATCTCACCACTCACTTCAGTATAAAGAGTAGAAAGCACGGTACATTTCTCATCTTTACAATTTTCGTTTTGTGCGGCTTCAATCATTTCGCCTACAAAATTTGCAATTGCATTTTGCTTTGCTTTTTCTTCAGCAAGTCTACATGCAACATTCTCAGCAGTATCAGGACCGAATGAATACTCACCAGTACCTTTTACGATTTCAGCATGTGCAAGGGTACTCACACAAAGCAAAGTCATAACGAATAGTTTACGCAACTTTCAATCCTTTCAGTCTATCTGCCGCATAAGAAGCGGCAAACGCATTTGGTTTAACCATCGGAACAACATTACATGTTCCTTTGATATATCCAATTGCTTCATTAATAACACAAGAACTTCCATGCAACTCATTTGGATTAATGTCCAAATGCACTTCTACATCACGACCTTCAAGTACATCTGCAAGTTTAATATATAACTCAGAAAGTTTATACACTTCATTCATCAAACGATATCTTGGACGATTAACTTTTTGGTCATAGTCACGTTCACGCTGTACTTCACCAAACAATTTGCATCCATTATTTCCGTTGATATGAATTACGATAGCGAGAATATAATCTGCGTACCACAATCCACCTATGTTAAATCTTTCAGAATCACAACCAATATAGATTTTAGTCTCTGGTGTTTGTTCTTCTATGAATTGCCTCACCTCATCTAAATCTAATTTTCGCACAACGTACTCCTTAATAAAACTTGGTGGGCTGAGAGAGAATTGAACTCCCAATCGACCGATTATGAGTCGGCTGCTTTAACCATTAAGCCATCAGCCCTAAAACTTGGTACGAGTAACCGGAGTCGAACCGGTACGCACAAGGCGGCGGATTTTAAGTCCGCTGGGTCTACCAATTCCCCCATACTCGCATAACTGGCCCGGCGTGAGGGAATCGAACCCCCATAATGACTTTAGAAGAATCATGTCCTATCCATTGAACGAACGCCAGAATTAATTTCTATACACGTAGTATAGTCTATATTGTCTATCATGTCAAATGGAGCGGGAGGCGGGATTCGAACCCGTCTATTTCAGTTTGGAAGACTAACGTGTAACCGTAAACACTTCACCCGCATAAAAAAATGGAGCGGCTAGTGAGAATCGAACTCACATCCGAACCTTGGCAAGGTCCAGTTCTACCATTTAACTATAGCCGCTTATGGCACCCCGCCAGGGACTCGAACCCCGACCAACGGTTTTGGAGACCGTGATGCTGCCATTACACCAGCGAGATACATTATGGATTCTTTGGGGAATGTGGCACATCAAACACGAATGTAATTCTGTCTACTGTACCATTGTTCCACGCAGAATGATATTTCTTATTGTCAAACCAGAAAAATGTTCCTGGTTCTATTTGTCTTTCTTCGCCATCTACTTCATACAAGTAAGTGCCTTGCAATGATAAATGATATCTGTCTCTTGTTGCATAATATGTGCCATCATCAATGTGGCGCCCTACGCTATGATTTGGATTCAATCTAAAGAATGCGGCTCTTGAAGTTTCTCTGATATCATGCTTCTTAAGATATTTTCTCACTTCTGTATACTTATCATAGAGTGGTGTGCGTCTTTGCAACTCAGAATTTTTAGGATTGTCATCTGGATTACGAACCATTCCCATGACTAGAGGAAGAAACCCATATGGATTTTTCTGTCCGCCAATCTTAGAATATGTTGAAACTGCTTGCCAATCTTTATCTTCAATTTGTTTGATAATTTTACTTACATCAATTCCAGTTTCAATAAATCTAAAATTGCTCATCACCATACTCCATCAATTTCATATTTCCTGTATCGGGAAAATCATATCTATCAAAGTGATCGAAATTAGTTTTGCCGATTGGCATGATGTTCACACCAACAATGATTCTATAATTGCAATCAGTAGGACTTGTTTGATGTGTCGCCCATGCGGGAAACATAACTAACGTTCCTGGAATAAAAGGTAACTCTTGTTGCGACTTCAACATCAATTCATTCTTATCAGAGATTGCAGGTTGTATTACATACTTCTCTGCACCTAGATTTGGAAATACTGTTCCGCTTGCATTGCCATCAGCATCAAACAAATGAAATGAACCACCTAAGAAACTGTTCGCATGTCTATGCATGTGATGAAAGCCTTTTGCTTTCTGTCTAGTCGCCCACATACTTGTAATGCCACAATCATCATAGTAACCCATATCATCCATTGCGTACTTACCACAACTGTGAATGAAGTCAGTTAACTTCTTCACTTTAGCATCTTTGTGTAAATTTGCTCTAGTGATTTGAAGTCCGTTCTTCTCACGTTCGGAAAGATATAGATTATCTTGTGCAAGATATCGCACCAAGAACTCTTGGTCATTTACAAAGTCTGGATAATAAAATCTCCAAACTGGTGTGTAGAATAATTTATGTAATTCAACTTTCATTTTTTATATGTCTGTCTGAATTTAACTTCTTTAGTTTCTTCATTGTACTTATGAATTGCATCAAACTCATCATCATACAATCCCATTTCTTGACTAACACGAACCATTTCATCTAATGCGGCTTCTTGACGTTTCTTAGCAAATGCTTCATAGCCTTCTTTAGTTCCCAATTCATATCCTTTATCGGAATGAATTTCTTCAGCCGCTTTGATATTCTTTTTAAAGATAGCATCAAATCGATTTGCGTATTCTTCCTGACTTACGCTAAATGGACGTGGTGCGCTTCCTTTTCCGCCATCACTCATTTCAACTCTCCCCATCATAAACTGCAAAATCAATATTGAAACTGACAATAATTCTATCATCATCAGAATTATTAATTTCTGTACCATGTGGTAACCAAGATGGAAATAAAATCATCATTCCATCTTCTGGTGGAATTGAAAATTTTGTTCGAACTGCTGGCCAAAGATTTTTTCTAGTTTGCATTGTTTTTGCAACCCATGCTGGATCTTGAAATACTATGTTTCCACAATTTTCAGAAGTTTTTACATAAAAAACTCCACTCAATACTGAATTCGAATGTATATGTTGTGGAACGAATGCGCCTTTAGGATACAAAGTCGCCCACATATTAGTCATACCATAATCGGTATTGTCTGTCACACTACTAATCATTGATGAAGAAAAGTGTTGTAGAAAAGCCACAACATCATTCCACTCCGGATCACTTAATAAGTTGTTGTTTGATCCAAATGTCGTTAATCCACTTTTCGAAAAATCTTTTTTATCCGAAGACCTTCTTGCATGATCCCAATCTTCCGATACAAGCCTTGCATTTTCTGCATTGTCTTTAAATTTTTCTACCAATGAAATCATTTTATCACGAATTTCTTTATTGTCACTCGAACCAATTAAAAGAGGTGTTTGAAAAATTGGTAAGATGAATTTATTTTCTTCCATAATATATCCTTATAATATAACTCTATGATATTCGTAGTTAACTGTGTCTTCATTCTCTCTAAAAACAACTGCACCATTACGCATATGAAAACGTTTAGCCATTTCAGTCTTAGGACTTAGCGTAACGTATCTTTGGATTTCTGGTTTGTTTTCTTTGATATGTTTAACAGCATCAAAAATTAATGTGCGACCAGCACCTGGAGCATAACTCCAAATGGTATAAAAGATTGCAACAACGGGTTCAGATGATATCTGAAACAACTCTGTTTCTTTTGTTGGAATTTCTGTTTGATAACTTACACATGTAATTGCTTTCACTTGTTCAGTTTCGTCACGCAACACAAAGATATCTTTGTTGTCACCAACTCTGTCAACATGTGGAATATGAGGGCGCACAGGGTCCTCATTTAACATACTCATTACACTATCAGTAAAAGATTTTATTAGATATAACATTTTCTATTTTCATTCTTATGTGGTGGAGAATAAGAGATTCGAACTCTTGACTATTGCTTGCAAAGCAATTGCGTTCCCAATTACGCCAATCCCCCATTATTATATTTGGTCCGAGTAGCAGGATTCGAACCTGCGACCCTCTGGTCCCAAACCAGATGCGCTACCAGACTGCGCTACACTCGGTATTTATACTGGTGCCCCATGACAGAATCGAACTGCCGTAACCTGATTACAAAACAGGTGTAATGCCATTATACTAATAGGGCTAAAACTTAAATTATCTTCTCCATTATATTCTTTGCTAAGTTATCCACATCGGCTCTTGTTGTGCCTCCGAGAATAACAATTGCATATTGTTCACCATTCTTATGTACAATCATCACAAGACACTTACCAGCCGCATTCGTTGTGCCAGTTTTAGATACTTCAATGATATCATATTTGTTCATCAACTTCACGTTAGTGTTATTGACTTGAATGTGTTTCTCTCTATTCTTCTTATCTACAACTTTTAAATCGTATCTACTCAATGCAGATATATCACGTATCTTATCATGCTTGTATGCATCTGTCAACATGATAACTAAATCTTTTGCGGTACTGGTATTCTTTGCACTCAGACCAGATACATCATCAAATTTCGTATCATACATTTGAAGCATAATTGCACGTTTGTTCATTTGATAAACTGTCCATAGTTTACCACCCATGCTTTCTGCTAATGCTTCTGCGGCTCTGTTGTCACTTTTCACTAGCATCAAATTCAACAACTCTTCTCTAGTAAACTTATTATGTGAATAGAACATTCCTTTGTATGGAACTTTCTCTTTCAGATCAATCCCACTCTCAAGTAATACCAGTGCAGTCATCAACTTTGTGATACTTGCTATTGGTCTGACTGTATTAATTTCAGCATCAACAATTGGATACTGTTTAGTAATGTTGTATGTGTAAACTGTAATAGCATTAGCACTCAAACATGTAAACATTAATAGAGACAAGATTATTTTTTTCATATTCTTCTTTGTAATTGGCTCCGAGTAAGAGGATCGAACTCTTCTAACCAGTGATTAACAGTCACGCCCATGCACCTTGCTCGGGTTTCTCGGAATAAAATTGGTTGCGGGTGAAGGATTCGAACCTCCGTCTCCCAGGTTATGAGCCTGATAGTCTGACCTCTGACGTAACCCGCTATAATATATATGTATGGAGTGAGTGACAGGACTTGAACCTGCATTATTCAGATTTGCAATCTGCTACCTAACCATTCGGCGCACACTCACATAAAAACTTGGCGGTCTTAGGGGGTAACGATCCCCACTCTTATGGCGTGACAAGCCATCGTGCGTCCATGAACACTTTAAGACCAAATTAGGATAAGCCACTTGTTTCCACACAAGCCCTTAATTGAGCAGTTACTCTGTCCATCTCATTTATTCAAAGTCTGTGTGCAGTTGAGATTCTGCCTATCAGAGCCTGTAAGGGTAGTTTCCATCCTCACGCTAACGGTTTTCTGCCACCGGAACTCTATCGCTATTCAAACGCCATTTTAACGAAAATGGTAACGGGATTCTGGTGGAGTAACTTGGAGTCGAACCAAGAATGTTTACCCAGAGGGATCGGATTTACAGTCCGAGGATGCACACGCCATAGCATCAATTACTCCATATACTATTAGATTAGTTGACGCACTATTTGCTACGCTCAACGGAATTAGTGGCCACCTTACCGTTTATGTACGCAGTTACTCAGGTGTTACGATTGCCCATGGCTTACGTCAACTAATCTAATACCACATTTAATTACACTGGATGATTGACAAAAATAACAGTTTTGAACCTGCCCTACCATGCCGTCCATGGATTTGCTTGTCAACCACATTACAGACCAAGTTGTTCCAGCGTGATTCGCTCGTTCATGTAATCTAGAAGTGCCAGTCCGTCAACTGGTTCTCACTTGTTAAATTACCTACTGGCTTGGTAACCAATGTAATTAAATCTGGTACACCTAGGGGGAATCGAACCCCTCGTTTGCGCCTTGAAAGGGCGCCGTCCTAACCGTTAGACGATAGGTGCATAATTTTTTAAAGAACATTTGATTGATTTCTCAATCTATGAATAGAGTATAACACTCTACACATTTTTTGTCAACAACAATTTTTGGTAACTGTTGTTTTTTTGCAACACTGGCAGAGAGTATGAGATTCGAACTCATGCACCGCTTTCGCAATGACGGTTTAGCAAACCGCTCCTTTAACCACTCAGGCAACTCTCTACATATTGGCGGAAGACAGAGGAGTCGAACCCCATCCCATTTCTGAGAACCTAGTTTTCAAGGCTAGTCGGCGGACCATCCCACCTGCATTATCTTCCATATCTTGGTAGGACCTGTTGGAATCGAACCAACTTCCATCGCTCTTCAGGCGACCGCAATGACCACATTTGCTAAAGTCCCATTGGCGCACCCTGAGAGAATCAAACTCCCAATTCCTCGTTCGTAGCAAGGTGTGATATTCATTTCACTAAAGGCGCAAAATACTTGGTGCCCTCTCTCAGATTCGAACTGAGACTTTACGGCTTCTAAGACCGCTCTCTCTACCAATTGGAGTAAGAGGGCATTTGGTTCCCAGAGCAAGAATCGAACTTGCGATAAAGGCTTATCAAGCCTACGTTATACCATTTAACTATCCGGGATTAATTTCGATTTTCATCTCCCACTACTAACTATTGCTTCCCAATTTATCGTCCATTGGCACCCGTGGTAGGGCTTTCAATGCTCATCGGCCTTGCGTTCTAGCGCAAGTGATCCTTGGGATAGGACTGCTAGGCCTTAACTTGCCTAGCATCAAGTGAATTGGTACCTTGTGACAGGATCGAACTGCCGACCTTCTCCTTGTAAGGGAGACACTCTACCGCTGAGTTAACAAGGCAATTTTCTTTGGGGTGACCTATGGGATTTGAACCCATCCTATCGGAATCACAATCCGAGGTGCTGACCGCTAACACTAAGGTCACACCAAAGAAAACTGGTAGGGGCACCGAGAATCGAACTCGGATTAATAGGTTAAAAGCCTACTACTTTAGCCGTTAAGTTATACCCCCATTGGTGGTGACAGTTGGATTCGAGCCAACGACCTACTGCGTATGAAGCAGTTGCACTACCGCTGTGCTATGTCACCATTTATTGGCAGAGGGTACAAGGATCGAACTTGTGCTAACAGAGTCAAAGTCTGGTGTGCTACCGCTACACTAACCCCCAACATAAAAAATATGGATGCAAATTGTTAAAGAACGTTTGTAATATATTCGATGATATACACAAAGAAAAACCCCCTAGAGTTTTCAGTCTCTAGGGGGCTTGTCTTTGTATTCTCTTTGGACTTATGGTCCTCAGGTATAACAAGCCCCCATCACTGGTGCGTGGCAATCTGATTTCTCAAAGCGAGAAATACTCTGCCATGTAATTGGCATATAATTTCTTGTTGAGAGTTTCGAGATTAAATTCATTTTAGAGTACCGTTTCTTTCGTATAAATGTTAGACCATTTCTGGAGTTTTTCTTTTTTCTTTCGTGATGCGTTATCTACTTCATCAATATTAATAATACCTGTTTCAATCATCAATTGAATCATGCAAAATAAATCACCAACTTCTTCTGTCAATCGTTCACGATTAGATGCACCATTGTGTTGTGCATGTAATCCAAATCGAAAAACCTTACTGATTGCCTGTGTCACTTCTGCACATTCTTCCTGTGCAATCAATAAAATTTCTTTCTCATTCGCATTAATCATCATTAAACCTTTTTTCAATTCATAAAATGCTCTGCGAACCTCGGCGGTAATTATAGCACTAATGGACTCTGAGGACGTCTTTACCAGACACTCATACCACGTACCCTCCACCCGCTTCCCGACAGGTTCCGTTCTCGTATTGCCAACGCACTTTCGGTTTAAAGTGTACCACCCGTGGTTGTCACACCACTTCTCATCCTGTGGGTCACAGTATCTGGTGACTAGCCAGAACGTTCTTTACATCTTCTGAATGAATTCCTTCACTAAGAATCGTTTCACTTCCCATGCGTTAGTCATTCGCACAGTCTTATCTTTGCCATTTACTCTATATGTAATATATAGCCTTTTTGGAGCAGAAATTACGACAGCGCCAAAAATATTTTTACTAAGTCCAAATGGTATCACATAAGCATCACCGTTGTCAAGTTTTTTCTTGGCATAACCATTTGCACCTTTAATTTTATCAAGTGCGCCAAATCGTACTGTATCTAAAATTTCAACAGCCATCGATTGTCGTGGACCCATGCCTTCAATATACATACTGTTCCTTGTACTTAGGTTCTTTCTTACGCTTGTCTTCAACCACACGCATACGATACTTAGGACTACGCAAGTCCTTCGCTACCATATTACGTGGTTTTGTTTTCGACAATTTAAAATTCAGGCTCTCCATAACTTCCGTAATCCTCATCCGTTCCATATCCTGCTGAAGCCATAGCGGAATCAAAATCTCCGTCCATGCTTTCATTATAACTCACTTCCATAAAACTTGCAACAAAATTGTCAACCAATTCTACTGGTATATTAAGCATTGTTGCAATCGTGAACTCATTGTAACCTTGTGTGTACAATTGTTCAATCTCCATCGCCAATTCGCTCATCTTACTCATGCTAGTTCCTTTTGTTTATCCAAAACTTGTTGATACGTCATTGCGGGTTCTTTGTGTGCAATCGCACCATCAAACTGTAACTGAGATTTCTCAAACCATGAAAGGTAATCATCACTTTCCATAGACCAATCAATCATGTACTCACTGGAGTAATCCGTATCAGTTTCAATGCCACTCAATGCAAACTTCACAAACTCATTATAGTCTATGTTAAGCGGAACGTCAAGTATCTTATACTCTGAACCGCCTTTGGCTTTCCAATACTGAGGACACTCACCCTCACCATCCCAATCATGTGCGCCATAATTTTCGTGGTACTGAGTGCGGATAACTATCATCATATATTTATTCCTTAAAACCTAAATTGAATTCCATCATCAACATTTTGGCAATGTTGATATACTGCCGTGCATCATTCGAACTACCACATGCAATCATTTCCTGTGCATCGGAAAGATAACTTGCAATCACCATGCCAGGACCAGAAAATTTGAAACTGATTGAATCCGTAACGGACTCAAGGATTTCGGATTTCTTAGCACCGTATGCTTGGATTTCCCAGAGGGTTTGTTCGTTCGCTGTCATCATTTCATTTCCTTTATCAACTCAACAGACTCTAGTTTAACAGGTTGGGTGGGTAAGTCAACAACTATTTTTGGTAGTGTTGTTATTCTGCAACAGGGGCAAACATCTTGCGACCATCGACCATGAACCGTTCAAAGGCTTCCATCACTCGTTCGGAGTAAATCATCTTACCTTCTTTTTGGATATCTTGCAACAACTCCAAGAAACCAATACCCAAAAATTCACGTTCTTTATTCAGAATACCAATTGCTGTTTCGATTTTCATTTTATTTCCTTAATCAAAAAAGTTGCCAGACTGACACGAAAATGCATTTTGACCAGCATCAAACCAAGCCATAGGGTGCAAATCTAACTTGTCAATCACTTGACGGTTGCATTGTTCCATCGCATTCAATGCAGATTCCGCTTCGAATTCGTAAACGTCTTTACCGACATAAAATTTGTATGTAATCATATTAAGCACCATAAAAGTCAGAAGTAAAACCACAAGCATTATAGACACACTCACGAACTTCGGTGTCCATCGCCTCACCAAATTTGCTATAGTCAGATTTCGCTAACATGTTGAGACACTTGTAAGTCTGTGGCCATGTCAGGTTCATTGTTATTGCAGTAACGACAACGCCATGAACGGCTAAGTTACCAACTTCGCTAAACATTCCGTAAGAGATATCTATAGTTAATGTAGTCATTTTATTTCCTTAAATCAAATCAATCTGAACTTGCATACCACGGGTTGTATAACCCAAACCAGTTGGAACCAACTCGTTATCTTTTTTAGCCATGTAACGCATATAAGACAATTTCAACAATGCATCACATGCGGCCGCACTATGGCTAGCAGTAGCAAAAGTACCGCATACACCACCTACAGTAGTGTAGACACCGAACCCATCAAACATCACACGGATTTTTTGTGAATTCTTAAAGCCGTCAATAAAAGTCTTAGTACGCATTTCAAATTTCCTTATATCTCAATCACTACAGAATCTATTCTACTCTCTTCGGTAAAAAAGTCAACAACTATTTTTGAAGTTGTTGCTTTTTTGCAACACATTACAAGTAGAGAGGACCTGTCCAGCGGATTGTATATCCACCGTCTAGAATGTTACCACGTGCGGCATTACGTGCAGGAGCCGCCCAACCAGCCGCTTTCAGAATGTCACCTTTACGGAATTTCTTGTCCGTATCAGTTTTCACAATGAAACCCCAAACCGAGGAACCAGTAACAATCTTGATGTACTTGCTACCTTCATCAATCCGAATTCCGTTGATAAACTCGTCAAGCATCCGTGCTTGGACTTCGGTGCGAGGTTTACCACCAACGTTTTGCCAACCTTCGTAATCGGCAACAATGTCATTCTTCAAGGTTTCTAGTGCTTCGTACATCATTTTCATTTCCTTTATCAATTAACCGAGGGTTTTAACAGAACCGCCAACTGCGGCACCGAACAGAACCATCGCAACAAACAAACCCATCAAAATCGCTAAAATCGTAATCATTTAAATCTCCAATCAATCTCACTCACTACAGAATCTATTATACAGGCACTGGTGGGCAAGTCAACGGATATTTTCACTTTGTGCAAAAAAACAACGTTTTGTGGGGGAAAAACAACAAAAAAGCCGTCTAGGACGGCTTGGAAATGGATATTAGTACCTTGGTATTCAATCTTCGGACTCTAGTTCCTCGTTTTGCGGTAACTCTTCACCTCGTTCTAGTCGGTGTGTATCGCACAATGTTGAAATCCATCCATAGTTATTTGAACGACCAGGATTACCACACACTTCACATGTACGATATGACATTGACTCTGCCATGCTAATCATTCCACTTATCCCATCAGTATAGCCATTTGTGTAGAATCGCAATCCACCAAACTTTTCTTTGACTTGGCTTGCTGTGACGTATGGCATAGGTGGTGGAACTTCATGGTATTCTGCTTTTTCAATTGCTTTGTTAGCAGATTCAATTGCCCACTCGTCTGGTTCTTCTTTACCACCAAACGTAAAATGCATTTGAAGTGGTCGTGTATCTCCAGCCAATGCACGTTTCAACGCACGATTAAATTGTAATGCTCTTGCACGGCGCTTACGTTTAAAATCAACATGGCTTTGAATGTTTCCGCACAATGCATCAATGATGTTGTACCAACCATCACCACATTCAAAACCCCAACACATAGCAGTATGTGTCATTGGTGCATGACGATACTTAAAAATCTTTGGGTACTTTGCTACTAGTGCTTCATCCAATTCCTTTTTCATAATATACTCTCAGAGGTTATTTTATTTCGTCAAATTCTTCAAACTCATCCCAATCATCTTCATTTATATTTTTGGGATCAATAAATTTAGTTTGGTGCTTGAACTTATCTTTTTGCTTTTTCGATTCGTTCAACTTCGGTTTCCTTACTCTGCCTTCGTCTTCATAGAAGTCACGGAAACTGGAATATTTCTTTGTTTTAGCCATTTGTTACTCTGATTCTCCCTGCAAAATTTCAGGCAACGCTTCTTCGATTAATTTTCGATTGATGCCTTTGTAAGTAAGTTTTTTTTCTTTCATCATCAAAACTAATTTGGCTTCTTCAGGCGAAACGCTTTCTAGAACCTCAATAAACATTGCTTCCCGTTTAATAGGATTCAATGTAGTTCCTGTTATGAAGTATTGAAACTTTCTTAACTCTCTAGGCAATCTGTTGTGCCCCCAATTTGCTGGAGTTTCCATCTCTTTATATGGAGGTGCACCTTTAGGCAACTCAAACTGTATATTCTTATGAAATGTATATTTAAGAACAGTTTTCAATTCTGGTGTCAGATTCGCAATTTGCTTCAATGCACTTGCTTTCTTTGCCGCAGGCAAATCTCCGATGTGCTGTAGCAACTCGGGCAAAGTCATTTTCTCAATATTAATAGCCATGTTCAAAATTCCTGTATATGTTCCATCAACTGCTTCATGCGGTTTTGGATAAAATAGTTAAGTAGTTTTTCCCTACCACGTTTAGGGGTATTATCATAAGTTTCAAGAATCTTCTCTTGATACTCAGTTGGAATCTTCGACAGGTCAATCAGCAATTCGTTTCGCTTGTAATTTCTCAGCATCACTTCATCACAAAAAGACTCAGGTTCTTCTTCTAACCACTTATTTAGTTTTTTCTCAGTTACAGGTTTTTGTCGTGCTTCTACAACAAATGTATCATCGGAAGACAGAAAGTTAGGGATTCCATCGCTTCTGTCTCCTTTAAAAATATGTTCTTTTAGGAATTTGTCTGGATCGCTACAGCGCAAGAACTTCTTACCCATTGGGCTATACTGTTCTACGTTTGCGAACTTTTGCAATTGCATAAAGTCCTTGTCACTAGACAAAATCAGAATTTTTTCGGTAGAACTATTCTTAAGTGGAACGCCGAACTTGTGCGTTAATGTAGCGATAACGTCATCGGCTTCAGTCTTGTCAACTTGAATCACTTTATACGGAAAGTATTCTTTAATCTCATCACGTACTTTGTTTAGTGTTTCAAATATTAGATTCCAATCAAATGGAGATGCCTCTCTGTCTTTCTTACGACCTGCTTTGTAGTATGGGAAGTAGTCTCTGCGCCAGTATTTCTTGTCATCGCAACATATAATAATGTCGCCATAGTCATCACGGAACTTGACATTGTACATTCGAATGCTATTCAGCACCATATGGCGAATGAGATTCTCATCAATTGGGTTTGATGCATTTGAATTTATTTGCATCATCAAGTTTGAAATCATTACCTGATTCAGGTCGATTAAAATCATTTTAAGTTATCCAGTTATTACTCTTACAATAATTGTATCAGAGTTAATGCGTCCTGTCAACTCGGAAGGTTTGGTAGTCAATCCGTCTAACAGTTTTTTCAACACAATCTTACCACCATCAAGTACTTGCTTAACAGTCACTTCGGGCTTACGCAAACGTTTGCCAATGGACGTATCAACATTGAAGTTTTGAATTGTTGTGCCTTTGATTGTCAGACCTTTAGCATTATCGCAATTGTACATGCCAAGCAATTTTGTTTTGGTATTGTACAACCAGACTTGGTTCGCACCAATAATCTTTTCAGGTAGAACACTCTTCAAATTCAAGTCTGCAAAGTCTTTCATGTATTGCACTTTAGCCACAATGACACTTGCAGGTTTCTCTTTTACTTTACGTGCTTTACGTGTGGGTTTCTTTTCTGCGCCACGATTTGTTTCTGCAACAATCGCATCATAGAACTCTTTAACTTTACGCAATTGAACTTTAGTGAAATTAGAATATGCTTCTTTCGTATCTGCATCCGTTGCATTCATCACTTCTTCGAATTCTTTAGAACGCTTGATGAATACTTCACACATGCGTTTTTGCACAACGGCAGATAATTCTTTACCTTTCAGATATGATTGCATATCTGGTGCGGACTTACATCCACCAGCAATGAAGTCATCTACAAGTCCTTCGATTTCACCGACTTCTTCAGATGCCTTTTCACGAATTCTATCTTGGATAGAAACGACTGGTGCAGTTGATGTTGCAACAATAGGTGCTTTTGCTTTTTTAGTTTTCTTTGCATTCTCTATTGCAGTCTTAAATTCTTTGACAAAGAATTTTTTGAATGATTCGGATGGTTCGTAGCCCATACACATCATACGTGCTACCCAACCAAGTTGTACTGGAATAGATGCGTCACTTGATGCGACTAAAGAAATTTCTTCCTTCGGTCGATCAATGCTAGCCATGTATTCGACAACAAACGTTTTTGCTTGCTTGTTGTCGCAAAAATAATTATACCAATTCAATGCACGAATTTCTTCGCTTCTAAGATTTGTCATCTCGGCTTGATTGGTCCAAGAAGGTTCCATGCCATATGCTTTTGCATCGGCACCTGGATTAATCTTGGAAAATTTCATAATTTATTCACCCAATGTAAATGATACAGATTTAATAGAATCATAGCGAAATGAACGCCACTCGTTTTTTTCCAAGTCAACTACAGAGATAGACTCATCAGTTGAAGTGGTGCGAACACGTTCGGTTTTCTTTTCGTATGTTGGAATTGCACTCTCTTGCAATGTGCATTTCATGGTACGCATTGTGCCGTCTTTCTTAAGAAAGTCAACAGTCACAGGACCATACTTGAGATGGCTAACAAGCCAATCACGAAATACTTTTTGTTCTTTTGCATCACTTGTTGCATAATTAAAAGTTGTCATATCAAAGTTCTCCATGTTAAAAATATCTTTCATTCAATGTCTCTAGTATACCTACAATCCGTTCAATTGTCAAGTTTGCCACGCTAACTCTTTTCTATTCTCAATTCATCATAAAGGTAATCATGCAATTCATTGATACCGCCAATGTAATTTAAATTGTGATATATATGTGGAACAAAGGTTGTGTTAGGAACCAATTTCTGTAATTGCGCTACTGTATAATCTTCGCCAAGTATGAAAAGTTTATACTGTCTTCTGCAAATATTTAAAAGTAATTCTGCCTTTTCTGTAGCCTTACTTCCTACAGCGCCATAGATATAATACATCACGGTGCATTGTACACCTGCACATAGTCACTTGGTTCATTATTTAAAATTGCAGTTTTGAGTGTACCCTTGTAATCATACGTAACTTGATAACCCTTTACGACATTATAAAATTCTTCGTGGGTTATTAAATTGCATATTGGTTTTTGGTTCAATGGTGTTGTTGTTGCTATAACAGGTGTTCCGACAGACGCACCTGAATAATGAACTGTCCCATAATATTTTTCACAATAATTTTTTGTTGCCATGTACGGTACCTTTTCTATGATAGGTTTCTTGCTTATCACTTTTGCCATGTATACTTTATTCGTGGAAGAATTATCTTCCACAAGGGTAACCTCGGCATGTGCAAAATTACACATAATTAAAAGTGCTACAATACTATGTAGCGTACATAAGTTTTTCATTCCATTACATATACATTAGTTACCGATTTTACACGTACTGCGGTACCTGGATCGTGATTCATACGAACGGTTCTGATTTGTCCGTAGTATTCAAACGTCACATCATATCCAATAATGAATTGTTTGTATTCTCTATCGGCATACGGAACACATCTTTGAACCATGTTGCTTGGAGGTTTGCCAGTAGGTGTGCCAGCAGTTTGTGCTGATACACCAGACAAGTCTTCTACCATTGTGCATGACGTTCTAGTCACGTTATACACTCTGGTTTCTTGAATCGGCTGAAGGCGAACGACTCTTGCCAATTCAAACTTAACTAAACTGTCACCCTCAAGGCTACTCGTATAATTGCCCCTATTGTAACTATCTGCGCCCCTAAGAGACTCACCCAACATACCAGAAACTGCCGATGTTGAAATCATAACTCCAACCAATGCAGTACCTAAGAATTTCATTTTGAACTCCCAATGATAGCATTCACTAATGCGGTTAACCAAAATACTGACATTACACTTTCCCATGTCACAGGAATGTTAACGGGAAACAAAGTATTAACTGCACATAATGTAATGTATGAACCTAAAATGTACAATGATACCCAAGCAAACAATGCGCCAGCAATAACACCAGCAGTCATTTTTTCTTGTGCGAACGTAAACGGACCGATTTTCATAAGAACTCCTATATGATAGATTAAACAGTATAACACATCATATATGGCATGTCAAAACGTATTCAATGATGGCTCGAATTCGGCAATCAATTCACGTTCACGCTGGTGTGCGGGTTTACGTCCACGGATCACTTCGACAACTTCATATTGCCAGTTTGCACCAGCCAACTCACGCAATGCATTACACATTGCCCAATTTTTGTTTTCGCACTTAGCACGACTCACATGTTTTTGCCAACGGACTTTAACCGAACGCAAATAGGCTTGACCCTGTGCAACAGTCAAGCCAACATATGTATCGCCAGTATCAACGCATGTAACTTTGTACAGTACATGGTTTCGGTCGCAACGTTTCTTTCTCAATGTCATATAGACAGTATACCATACTGGGACAGCAGGTCAAGGGTTATTTTGACTTTGTTGCTCAAAAACAACAAAAATCCCCCTCTGAAACGTGTCAAAAACTTGGTTTACCATAAATATGAATGAACTATTATATGGAGATTTACATGGTAGCAAAGAGAGTTACTACTAGAAGAAAACCAGTAGAGCCAGCGCCACCAGCGCCAACAAAAAACTTTCCGACAGCCGCTTTAGGGTTGGGTATGGTCGTTCTTACCAACTATCAAGCCGAAGTAAAACAGGTATTATCATTACTATTAAAAACACTAACATGAATATATTAGACAAATTTTTAGAATTTAAAAGACTTCCGTACATTCTTGCGGGAGTTATTTTCCTTTGCAGTCTGGCGGTACTTAGTTGTTTCAAAAGTGCTGAGACTCAATTGAATACACTTAATCAGGCAGTTTCATTTAGTCGGGCTATGATGAAATCGTCTGATGATCTAACCAATTATGCAAGATATTACGTCACAACAAAAAACGAACAATGGAAAACCGAATTCAACAATGTACTTAAGGTACGAAATGGTGAATTGGCTGATGAGAAGGGTATTGTCAAATCATTTAAAGATAGACTCAAAGAAGTGCCGTTCTTGCAGAGTGAATTAGATACACTTTTAAAAGCAGAGCAATTGAGTAACAATTTGGCAAAAATAGAAATTGAGTCATTTGATTGGACGCAAAAAGGCAAAACCGAAACGAATGCTGATGTACAAACTCATCACCACATGGCCGCACAATTATTGATGTTTGGTGATGACTATAAGAAACATAAAAATCAAATCATTCAAACAACAAATGAATTTTATGCGTCAGTTGTGAATAGACTGCAATCACAATATTTGTTCTACATGACAACTGCATGGACAATGATAATTATTATTAATATAAGTTTAATACTTTTAATAGTCTCTATCAAGCACAAAGAAAACATGGTGGTTGCTAGACCCAAACGAATAGTAAAAAAACCACCAGCAAAAAAACGAATAGTAAAAAAAGTTATTAAGGAGTAAATATGGCAGAAGTAATATTGCAAAATAAACCATTATCACGTAGCGAACGTGAAGCAAATATCAAAGATAAAGCAGGATGGTTAATTACTGTCCTAGCCGCTTTGCTTGCAATCAATACGTATGTTGCCAGTGGTAACAGCAGTAAAGTATTGAACAATACAATTAGCGCAAACAATACTTGGGCATTCTATCAAGCAAAATCAGTTAAACAAACTCTTGCTGAAATGGCTAGAGATGATGCTATCGATAGAAAACAATTTGACAAAGCAGAAAAGTTAACTGCAAAAATTGATCGATACGAATCGGATCCTACTACTGGTGAAGGTAAGAAAGAATTAATGGCAAAGGCAAAAGGTCTTGAAGCCGAACGTGACCAGATTCGCAAATCTAGTCCTTGGTTGACATTTGCTGGTTCTGCATTTCAAATTGCAATTGTATTATTAACTGCAAGTATTTTGGCAGTCAGTATGTCCCTATATTTTGCTAGTATTGGTGTTGGGTTTTTTGCCGCAATACTTATGAGTCAGGGTCTGTGGCTTTGGCTTCCTATCGTCTTGTAAAGTTTTTATCAATTATATTATGTTTGATTATTTTAACTGCAAGTGCCGAACTAAAAGAAAGTCCTAAAAAGACGGATGAAGTAAAAACCTGCACCAAATGGAAATGGGCAGGTGATGTTTTCAATCGAACAGTCTGGTGTGTGGAATGGACCGTAAAAGATTGTTCTCAACGATTACATAAAGATATATGTAAACTTGGCGGCTAATAGTCATGGATCCAATTACAATAGGACTTGCATTCTCAGCCGCCCAGAGTGCAGTCAGTCACATCAAGCAGGCAATCGCATTAGGCAAAGACGTTAATAGTCTTGTCGGGCAATTCAGCAAGTTTTTCGAATCCTCAGATGCAATTCATCGTGAGCGATCAAAAATAAAAGCAAAAGGAAGTCAACTAGGAAAAACTGACGCAGAACTCGGTAAAGAAGCACTTGAGATTGCTATGCATAGTGATGCTCTGAGGCAAGCAGAGCGTGAACTTAAAGATATGATTCTTTGGAAATTGGGTAAACCTGAAGTGTGGGAACACATGATAAAGGAACGCACTAGACTATTCAAAGAACGTGCAGAAGCAGAACGTGCAGAAGAAGAAAGAAAATTAGCACACAAAAAGAAAATGGCAGACCAGTTTATATTTGCCATGTATTTTATAGCAGGGTCTGCTATCGTATTTGCAATTGCCATGGGTGGTATTGCTATCTATGGGCAAATGGAAGAAAAAAGAATTTATGAAGAAAAAGTTGCTAAACGTAATTTAATTTTACGACAGCAACAAAAAGAACGTGATGCAAAAGAACGTGAAGAAAGAGATAAAGCGATAAAATAATGGATCCAATTACCCTTTTTGCATTAGCCAACGGCGCTGTAGCGGCCGTTAAAAAGGGGTGCCAGTTATACAAAGACATTAAAGGTGCCGCTGGAGATATCAAAGGCGTACTTAAAGATTTAGATGAACAGTTTCATAACAATCATAAAGACAAACCAGCAACAGTCACACAACGTAATGCATACATTGAAGAGAAGAATCGTGTTATAGAATTAAACAAACGTGATGGTGAGACTGCTGGCATCTATACTGAAATTGGAAATCATCTCGGTACATACTATGATAATTTACACAAATGTATGGCTATCTTTGCAGAAGAAGAACGTAAAAGCAAAACAGAATTATATGAGGGTGATGATAGTTTAGGCAAACGTGCGCTACAACGTGTTTTAATGAAAAAACAATTAGAGCAAATGGGAACTGAATTGCGTGAGTTGATGGTGTATCAAAGTCCACCTGAGTTAGGTGCTTTGTATACTGAAGTAGAAGATATGATGAAAGAGATGGGTAAAGAACAAAAGGTTCTTTTGGTGAATAAAATAAGAGCAGAAGAAGTGCAAGCAAAAAGAAGAGCCTCACGTATGAGACAATTGAAACAAGAGGCTATAGTAGGTGTGTCTATTTTAATAGTAATATTCACTATGGGTGCAACGTTTATGTGGGTTGCACACGATAGACAACAAAAATATCCTCAATACGGCGATGGACTATTTCCAAAGAGTGAAGAAAAACGCCGTAGAGAATCCGAACCACAAATCTATGTGGGTAGATAGATTTTAATACCTGTTTTTATCTTTCAACCAGTCACTAAACATCACACAGAACACCGCAACTAACGGTATCATACACAATAAAAATAATATATCATTAAAAGTTATAATGATATTGAAGTACATTTATTTTGGTGCTGGCTTTCTCTTCCTAGGCGCAGTAGTAGTTGCTTTGGTAGTTTGTGGTTTTTTTCTAGTAGTCGTGGCGATAGGTGCAGGAGAATTTTTAGTCCATGCTTGTTGTGATGATGCTGGCGCCTCCGCAACTTCTACTTTAGCATCTACAGACGCAGTAGTCTCTTTGATGTTTTTGATTGCAACATCTGCCGGAGTCAAAACAACTTCCTGAGTTGTTGTCTCTACTGCTGGTTTGCTACCTGTGAAAAACTCTTTAATTTTCTTGAACATAATTATCGCCTTTTAAGTTAAAATTTCAATCGCATGATTGTAGTGGTTGATTCTGTCTTCTAAGCCAATGTATCCACCATTGATTCGTTTTGTCATTGTCTTCATATCTCCAATATCTGCAAGTTCATTTAGTCTAGCCGCAGACCAGAACCAACAAGCAGAATGAATAGCATACTCTACTTCAAGCAACAAATCAGGATTCTCAACTAGCACATTGCTTTCAAACAATGATTGCGAACACTTAGTGTAGTTGTTCTTTCCTGTAATTTGCACAATGCCTCTACCACGAAAGTACCAGCCTTCTCCAGATGCTTCATCTCCATTACCCATACGATTAGCATAAACACGATTAGCAATCATTTCTGGTCTACGTTCGTATGGCTTTGCTACTGCTTCAGTAGGAAAGTATTTCTTGAAAGTACCAACTAAACCTTTTGCAGAGTAATTCAAATTCTCTTGCATAAGAGTAAAACCACCAGACTCATGTCCACATTGTGCCATGAATGCGGCAACCCTATGTGGTGTGTCTATGTCATACTCAGGCAAGATATTAATTAAATTACTATACCACTCATCAAAGTTTTTAACTTTTGGAATTAGTTGTCTTACTGCATCTTCCGTGAAGAAATCCATCGCCGTCTCCTATGATTATCATAGAAGTATTTAGCATTGAATTAATCCCAAAGTGCTTGGTAGTACTTACCAAACAAACGAAATCCGTTTTGAATTCGTGTCTCAACAACTTTCATGCCTTCATAGTCACACTTGTATGTGTTATTGGGACCATCTGTCATTCGAAACAATTTAGCATCTTTTTTGGGAACTTCATTGCCATCTTTATCGACAGGTAGCCAAAGCAAGTCATGTTCACCAGAACGAAACTCTTCTTCCCAAGAATCATCATTCTTGCAAGTGAATGCAAAAATCATTTCATCTAATACCCAGTCCCAACGCTTGAAATGATTTTCATCAGTATCCCATTCATTTTCTTTTGCTGGCGCTGAAGTTGACTTTAATTCTTCCGGCACATCTTCATCATCAACATTAGGCGACCCATGCTTTGTTGCTTGCAGTTGCTTTAACATAGGCAAAACAATCATTGCAAGCGTATGATCCATTGACCATGTATCGTACTTATCAATCTTGATGTAAGACACACGATTCCGTTTAGATTCAATCCATCGACAGAGTTTCAACAGCCAAGTTTCTGGAGCATTCTTTGACTCTACAATTTCTTCTTTTGCAGTTCCATGAGAAAGCCAAGTGCCAAAATTATGCACCCAATCAGGTTTACGTTTGTATCCATATTCATCCTCGACAGGCTTTGCCCAAAAACAAAGTGCTTCAGCAATCTGATATGGTCCAACCCAATTCTTATAGGGTCCGATATAAACTTTCATTTCAATTTCTTTCTAATGTGTGGACATGGATTAGGTCTAGTGCGAATTTCTGGAGTCAAAAATGGATCGTCATCTACTAACACACCAAACTCTTTTTCTATATAGTATCTTCCCATTGCTTTGATACATTGATCCATCAAACTGTTAGAACCAGAAGAATCATCTTCTGCCCAAAAACAAATCGGAGACCTACCCCATGTACGATATCTTAACACATCATGGAAAATTTTTCTATGTTTTTTATTACTGGGATCGAACGTTTCATAGACTCTGCCGAATTGTTGAATCTTGCTCATTACTTTCACTTTCTATCATAATTAAAAGGCGCTTTGATTCTTTACGAACCTCAGCAGTTACCGACCAACCAAAACCTTCTGGATGTAGCAACTCTTGCAAAAAATGCACAATTTCATTTTCAGTTTCCAGTTTCATTCGTCACCTTCACAAATGGACTGTTGACGGCAAAATCTTCAGGCAAATTCTCCACAATCTTTGTGAAATGATAAGAATCTGGATAGTGTCTTAAAATACTGCCGGCACGTTGACGTATGTATTTTGGTACTTTTGGCGTTACTTTGGGGTTCAACAAATCTAAAAGCATTTGATGCCCGCAACGCAACGCACGATATCTTTCGTCAGGTAGCGTCATTGTAGTCATTCTCCTGAATGTGTTCTGCCATTGTCGTGAAGAAATTTTTCATTTTCATTTCTTCAGTCCACGCTTTGCAGTACGCATTGTCTTTATCACACAACGCAAGTGCTTCTTCTTTTGTAACGACACGGTGTGATGTGATAGTCTCGCCCAAATGTTCTTGTGAAAACTCTTTGGCTTCTTCTAGTGTAACTGTATCAAGCGCCCAATCTGCTTTGTCTTTACCATATCTGTCAACACCAACAGGCACTTCTACCATGTAGCGTTCACGGAACATGGATACAGTTTCAACAAGCACCCATTGTGTTTCAATTTTCTTCATAGTCCAACTTCCATCTTTGTTGTCAATCCATTCAATACTGTCACCAGTTTGCCAACCAGTTCCCTCTAGTATCTCATCATTCAAAGGAAGAATCAAGTCACCAGTCTCAGGGTCTTCTTCCAATTCTATAGTCCAAGTTTTATTTGCCATATGTACTCCTTAAGCGATACACTTATTATAACTCAAGTACAATGGAAAGTCAAACGGCAAGCATTCTGAATAGCCCTATGGTATCTATTGTTGTCAACAGTAGATAGTTAGCCAACATGCCAAAAGATTTCCTAGTCCAACTAGCCCAAGCATACAAGGCACAGCCAGTAATCCAGACAGGATAAAGAGCAAGAAGCGGAGGGTTGGGGACCGTGAGTGCCATAGTAATACTACAGCCAATACTAATAGCCCAAGCAAGCAACTCAATAACAAAGCGAATTCTGTTAGACTTAAAATCATCTTTAATCCATTCTATAGTTGGTCTAAACAAATCAATAATCATAATACTAATCCAAGTTAAATAAATCGGGATGTGTCTTTGCGAAATATAACCTCAACAAATTCCAATGTTCAAACAATTCATGTGATTGTCGTTCAACAACCATACACTTGATGCCATACAATGATTCTATGATTCTACTGAAGTCATTAATTTGACTATCATAAACTCTGTAGTCATATGGATGTGCATACACGTTATATTCTTTCATCTGAAGAAACGTAGAGAATAATCGTTCGACAATAAATGGAAACATATTCAGATTTGCATCTCTGCTATAGTTTGCACTACCATGATAAATTTCTGCGTCTTCTCCCGTCAATTCTTCAAGATGTTTTTTAACATCTTTAACGAATGCAATATACTCTAACCAAAATGCTTTTGTCGCAACAAAGTAACTGCAATAGCAAGTTGAATCTGCCATGACAACATCTAATCCTTCAGTAGAATATCCACCAGCAGTAAGTGCAGAACGAACGACCTGTTTAATTCCTGGATGGAAGTAATCGCCTTGTTCCCATACGTTCATTGTCAATGCATTTTGTACTCTAGCATGATTGAAAATATACACATCAAAGTTTGGATTCTCATCGATAGCAGTTTTAATCTCTTTTGCATCATAGCGCATTTTGCCTTGCCAACGTGGACCAAACACACCCCATGCATCTAAGTCATCTGCAAAGCCTTCATCGATAATACGATTGAAAGAATGAAACTCACGTAACTCTGGACGTTCGTTTAATGTATTGTCGAATGGAGTTAGTATCGGATCAACTTGAGGAATTTGACTGTTCTCAAAACAAATTTGAAATATCTTATAGTTCAATCTGAAACCTCCACACCATTAGGTGCAATGTTACCTTGAACACCAAGCACACCAATGTTCTCAACCAAACCAACATCAATGTGATGGAACAATAAATGTTCAATGTCAATGTAGCCTTTATTGTTCAATCGTTCTGACATATGATTAAACATGTCGAGATATGTGTCTTTGATGTATGGCAACAAGAATGCATCAAAACTCCACAAGCGACTCATGTATTGAAGACGCACTCCACCAGTTGTGCTACTAGAGAATTGACTTGTGAATGGACCACGAATAACAACCTTATCTTTAGCCTGCATGTGCTTATCGTAATTGAAGTTATCATTCAATGTATATCGCCCACTCATTTTGAAGATGCGTTTGTATTTGTCTCGCCAGCCTTCAGAATCAACTTTATCAAAGAACGAACCGAATATGATAATCTCAATCATATTCTTTACGATATCGTGATTTGGTACTTGTTGAAGTTGTCGAACGTTTTCTGCGTCTGCAAAACTATAAAACTTATCAATATACTTTGATAGAGTTTCTCGTTCTTGTTCTGTTATGTCTTGATAGCCACCATCCAACACGATAATTTCTGCATCGCATTTATTTCGAATAGACTTACAAGTTTCGATTGTTTGCTCAAGTCTAGTTTGTGTATCATAGATTCCATGCTTTGCGTGAATTGCAGAAGATACTAAAAATACACTCTCACTCTTTGCTTGTTCTTGCATTTGATTTCTTCCTCACTTGTTTAACTGGCGTCTTTTTAGCCGCTGGTTTAGCCCTAGGCTTTTTGAGTTTAGCCTCGGCTTCTTTCATTATATCTTCTCCACGTTTGTTCAAACGTTTGAATACTTCTTCTGGTTCCATCCAGATATCTTTATTCTCTAGTATAGACTTAATTTCATCATCTGTCAAGAATCCAGCATATACGCTACGCATGAATCTGTCAGACCATTTACGTTCGTACATAATGTTGTCGTACATCTCACCACCTTTGCCTATAGTACCACCTGAGTAATTGTGGAACATAAACATAGAGTGTTCTGAGATTTCGAATCCATCGCCAGATAAGAATACCATTGTAGCGGCAGACATACATGCGCCTTCTACTGATGTTAAAATATTTGCTTGAGATTCTGCCATGACACGCATTAGTTGTACAGCAGTAAATAAATTACCGCCTGGAGAATTGATGTGAATTTTGATAACATCATTCTCTGTTGCGTTTCTAATTATTTCATACCATTCAACGTAATCATCTGGAGTAGTTATTTCTCCAACCAAATACAATGTGTATAGTTGTCCTAGTACTTTTGGTTGTCTAGGTTTTTTAGCGTCATCTAAACCAAATAACGAACTGATTTTTTCTTCTTCCATGATTATCACTTTCTATAGTAATGTAGAGTATACTCTATTTTGTTTTAGTTGTCAAACTTTCAACTCCATATTTGCACAACCAGTATGCATCAATCAAGTCAGAAGAAGGATTCCATTGCTTTTCAGTCATATGTAGTTCTTCCTTTAAACGAATATCATTGAATTCTTCAAAGACTTCCTGCATTCGTTCTTTATTCGCATTGCCTTTACCAGTAGCATATTTCTTAAGTACTGTTGGTGGTACTTCAGTACATTCTACGGCAAACAACCATAGTCTGTATTTTAGGATGCCAGCGTTCTCTGCAATGTTGAATACTCTGCCTTTTGATCCCATAGAATATCCTTCTAGGAATACGTGGCACTCTTTGTCTGTCTCTAACAGTCTGTCAATAAAGAAATTTGATATACCATCGTATCGTAATACGTCAGTCATTCCTTCATGGTCGAAAAACTTGCCTCTTATATTCTTGAATTGTACATCGTATTTTCTAGATTGAGTTAGAAAATAAAAATTACAATCAGAAAAGTTAAAATGTCCAATCCTGTCATTATTGTCTCCTGTATCAAACACACACATTGCAGGGCATGTTAGAGAATAATCTACTCCTGCTACGATCATCTATCATCTTCCGAGGACCATTCATCATGTTCTATTAGTTTGTCCCAATCCTCATCTGCCCACTCTTCGTCTTTTTCTGATATTGCTTCTTCGGTTATTGTTGAACCGCAGTAAGCGCAATTTGTTGGTTGTGTTTTGTCTCCGCCTATCAATGGAGTTACTGAATATTCAGCCGCACAGCCATCGCAAAATACGTTATATGTTGTCATTTTTTTCTCCTTATTCGTACATTACTGTACTTGTGTCTCCAAGTGCCCATTTTGGGTCTAATTCAACATTCCATCTTTTTGTAGCAACTTTAAAATCTGGTGTCTTCATTTGTTTAGGATTGCTTGCGGGTTCTAATATGATTAATCTATTATTTGGTTGAGCCGCAAACTGTCCATTATCACATTTGATAAAATTAAATGATTTGTGATCTTCAATATCTTCACTATGACCACAATCCAATGTATTGAAATCTGTATGTGCAGAATCAACGGTGAAGAGATACTCGCCATACATCCAATCGCCGCCTTTTAACTTAAACTTACATTTCATGTTAGCAATCATAGATTTTCTTATGACTGTTATATCTGACGATAAACTATTCCACAACTGTAAATAGTCTAATGACAATGGCTCACCTTGAATTGGTTTCCAACAATATGCATGAAGAGGTAATTTATCGTACAATGCACCATATTCGTTTAAATATGATTCTATACGAAATGCTTGACTTCTTAATGATTTTATTGTTATCCACCAGCAAGGAACTAATTCTCCATGACCCTTTTCAAAGTCATAGAGAAATTCTTTGCGTACAAAACATTTAACTGCCGGAAGATTTGCTACGATGTGTGCCATGTTTTACCAATGCCTTATAACACCTGCTACAATAAACAGGTTCGTTATTATATAGCAAAGCACAATACACGTTCTGATGATTGCAACTTTGTCGGACTCGTTATCACATGCACTAGCCTTACTACCCAATGCTTTTGCCCATAGTCTCCACATGATTATTGAGTACAAGTTCTTTCACGATAGATTCTTCCATCAGGATATTGAATTTCTTTCCAATCAGTACACACTTGCGGTGACTGTTGAATTATAACAGGTTGCTGTTGAACAAATACGGGCTGTTGCTGAACAATTATAGGTTGTTGTCGTGCAATTTCATATCCAATAACACCGCCTATGATTGTAGGTCCGATCCAACTGTATGGTCTAAGCCCATGGCCGTGATGATGACCATGATGATGTTGTGCAAATGTTGAAGCAGACACCATCAACAAAAATATAGTTAATAGTTTTTTCATTTAGTTACACCAAGAAGTTTTAGCCTCGCCGTAGTATTCACGGGCTAAACCATTTGCGATCAATGCTTGTCTTAAACTATTTCCGTCTAAGATAACGTCACCTAAAACACGCCCACCATACTTATCCCAATCCATCAACATAACTTGTCTGTGTTTTGCTGATGCAACTGCTTTCTTTGTGAATTCTGTAGCACGTTGTCCTCTTAAGTCTTCTTGTGGACATTGCGCTCTGAATCCTTTTTCTGGTGTGTCAACACCAAAGACTCGAATACTCAATTCTTTTTTGAGTGGATCTGGTAAGAATGTCGCTTCAAACGCAACAGTATCGCCATCAATAACCCTAGTAATATTAGCGTCATAGATAACTCCCGGTTTTTGTTTTCCTGTTTGTGCGAATACTGAATTGTTCCATGCCGAGAATGCAAATCCTGCAATTATCAATGTAATCCAAAATGTGTATCTTAAATAGTTCATGCCGCTTTACCCCATACGTCTGCCCAATCACCTTTGGTCGCACCCTTTGCGTAGTCGGTTGCTCTGTTCTCAAAGAAATTTGTATGCGTTGGAGCATTAATCATTTCTTCAACCCAAGGTAATGGATTCTTTTTAACTTTAAATATGCCTTTCAACCCAAGGCTGATAAGGCGCCTGTCTGCAATATAGCGAATGTATTTCTTAACTTCTTCCGAAGTAAGTCCTTCCATCGCATTGATACCGAACGCCAAGTCAATAAACTTGTCTTCAAGTTCAACCATTCGTTCTGCAATAGTATATATCTTAGATTTTAATTCATCATTCCAGATTTCATTATTCTCTTGAATAAATGATCTGAATAATTTAATCATAGATTCTGCATGTTGCGTTTCATCAACAATAGACCATGTAATAATCTGTCCCATGCCTTTCATCTTACCCATGCGTGGAAAGTTCAATAGCATAATGAATGAAGAGAACAACTGCATACCTTCTGTGAATGCTGAGAATACTGCAATGTGTGTTGCTGTAGATTGCAAGTTTCCATTCTTACTTGAAATGTCTAGCACATAATCGTGTTTGTCTTTCATCTCTTGATATGCTAAGAATTCATTATATGTTGTGTCTGGTAGACCCAATGTTTCAATCAAGTGTGAATAGGCAGCCACGTGTAGTGCTTCTCTAGCGGCAAAGCCAAGCAACATCATTCGTACTTCAGGTTGTGGAAAGTATGGTAGATAGTTTTTTACATAACCACCAGCAACGTCAATGTCGCCTTGTGTGAAGAAGCGAAAAATGTTTGTGAGAAAATGTTTCTCTTCTGCTGTTAATTTTTTCTTCCAATCTTTAACGTCTTCAGCCATTGGCACTTCTGTATGTAACCAATGACTCTGTTCGTGTTTTAGCCATGAGTCATATGCCCATGGATAGTTAAATGGCTTGAATGCATCTCTGCCATCCATTAAATTACTTTTTACTTTTGTTGCACTCATTTATTGTTTATCTCCGAATATTATTCTTTTGTTTGGGTAATTGTTCACAAAAAACTTAACCATGCTTTCAACGTCAGGCTGTTGCGTGATGAATGCACTTGTTCTTTTTTCATAAACGAAAATCTGGCCATTAACGATTTCGCTTTTACAGATCATAATGTCTTTATGTTTGACTTGTTCTGCTTCAGCCAGTACTCTATCTATTTCATTTTCTTTTACTTGAAATCTTTTTTTCAAATCTCTGAATAACAAATAAATTGCCAATACAATTAAAAATACTACATCTAATGTTGAAAATTCCATTTAAGCCCCCAACCATTCAGTCAATTCATTTTTCATTTTCATACCAGAGAAGCGTTTGACTTCAACGTCACCGTCTATCATCACTAAAGTTGGAACACCACGAATGCCGTAGTCCATTGCAACTTGTTGATTCTCATCAATGTCAATAACTTCAATTGGAATTTGAGTATCAACGTCTTCTAATGTTTTTGCTAACATCTTACACGGCTGACACCATGATGCTGTAAATCTAAGTACTTTCATTTTTTATCCTTAAGTTATTTCCAATATTTCGAATAATCAATATTATTCCAATACTTTTCGTTATTACGATTCCAAAAATTCTTAATAAGATACCAAGTCATACCTGTGTATCCCATTATTTTAAATCTTCTACTATCTTGACCAAAATGATGATTCATTAATTTAAATTTTTTCGGATCATATTTTTTTGATAGAAAAAAATCTTCACTTACTTTATATTTTTCAGAAAACCCATCAAATTCTTTAAATTTATCTGTTCTAGTTAACATGAAAGCACCAACAGCAAAAGGAACTTTATATTTCATAATACTGTTGATTGTGTTGAACAATGTAAATCCAATTTGTGTTCTAACATTTCCATCATAGCATTTAATTTTTAATCCTACAAGATCCAAGTTTTTTGATTCAATTGTATTGACAGCATCTCGTATTGCATTATTCTTAAAGAAACGAACATCCGCATCAAGAAATAGTATATATGGTGTCGTAACCAACTTGGCACCACTATTCTTAGCAAATGAAACTGAACCGCCGTCAATAATTTCAACATTTAATTCACCTTTCATTATTCGAATAACTTCTCGGGTATTGTCGGTCGAGCAATCAGCGATAATGATCCTTGTATTTCCAATTTCTTGTAGACGCAAAGAATCTAATAAATGATGAATATAGTTTTCTTCATTTTTACAAGGAACAACTATTGTAATTTTTTCTTCTACGATACTTCTTGACATTTTACTTGATCTTCTACAGTTACTATTTTTTCCCAATGAATAATTTCCCACGTACCATTCATGTTTTCAACCAATGCTGTACAAGATTCTACCCAATCACCATCATTCATATAAATGATTCCGTCTATTTCTTTTATTTCTGCATGATGTATGTGTCCACATATAACACCATCATAGCCACGCTTCTTACAATAGCCCGCTAAATTCTTTTCAAACTGAAATATAAAATCTACTGCTTTTTTGACTTTGTGCTTAAGGAATTTACTAAGACTAAAGTACCCAAAACCAAAACGATGACGTATCCAATTGAATTTACTATTGAGCGATAAAATGAAATCATATGCTTTGTCTCCCAAAAATGCTAGCCATGGTGCTAATCTTGTTATACCATCAAACAAGTCACCGTGTGTGACTAGATAGTGTTTACCATCAACACCAATGTGTTCTATTTGGTTGTGTATTTCCACTAAACCAAAACTGAAACCATATGGTATCATTGGTCTAAGGAATTCATCATGGTTACCCGCAATGTAAACAACACGGGTACCACGTTTAGCGTGACCTAATACTCTACGAACAACATTGGTATGGCTTTGCTTCCAGCGCCATTTGTTTTGCTGTATGCGCCACGCATCTATTATATCACCTACAAGATAAAGTGTATCACACTTGTTGTGTTTCAAAAAATTATTTAACAAATCTGCTTTACAGTCATTCGTACCCAAATGCACATCACTAATGAATATGCTTTTGTATTTCATTCTTATCCTTCACATGCAAGACATGCATCACCATCAATAAGTGCTTTCATATCTAGTTCTTTAATAACTTCACGTTCAATACGTTTTGAAACTTTATCTGCTTTACCAATCTTTTCTGAACGACAGTAGTACAATGTTTTCAATCCTTGCTTCCACGCTTGAAAGTGTACTGCATGTAGATATTTAATGTTTACATCAGGACGGAAGAACAGATTCAATGATTGTGCTTGGTCGATATACTCTTGTCTATCTGCGGCATGATTGACTAACCAACGCTGGTCAATCTCCATAGATGTTTTGAATACATCTTTCTGCCAATCATCTAGAATATCTAAGTGCTGTACGCTACCATCATTCGCAATGATGCTAGACCAAACTGTCTGATATTCATCGTCTGATTTTACTATACTCTTGATGATTCTGTCAAGCCATTTATTCTTATTCAATGAAGAACCGCTGAGAGTGTCTTGTCTATACGCATTCGCACGTAGGGGTTCAATTGAAGGAGAAGTATTACCCATAATAATAGAACTTGAAGCATTAGGAGCAATGGCGAGCATATGACTAAAACGCTTCCCAGTACCAACAGCATCAGGCGCTTCACCACGTTCTTTACCCAATTTAAGATTTGCATCATCAAGTTGTCCTCTTATATGTGAGAAGATTTGTTTGTTTCTTCCGACTGCGAGTGCGGATTCGAATGGGACGTTATTTCGTTGTAGATAAGCATGAAACCCAAGAGCACCGATGCCAATACTGCGCTCACGTATGGCAGAGAACCTTGCACGTTCAACGGCGGCAGGAGCATTATCAATAAAATACTGAAGAACATTGTCAAGCATTTCTGCAATATCAGAAAGAAATAAAGGATCCGTTTTCCACTCATCAAAGTACTCCAAATTAACTGAAGACAAACAACATACTGCTGTTCTATCTTTGTCTGTAGGTAAAATAATTTCAGAGCAAAGATTACTTTGCTTAATACTTAGTCCCAAGTCTTTTTGAAACTGTGGCATAGCACGATTGCTTGCATCAATGAAATGCAAATATGGTTCACCAGTTTGCATACGAATGTCAAGTATACGTTGCCACAAGTCTTTTGCAGAAACAACTTCACGAACTTCATTACTGTGTGGGTCTCTTAATTCCCAAGAATCATCTGCATCTTTGTCTTGCATACAATTCTCAACGATTTGCATGAATGAATCTGGAATGTTAATGCCATGATGTAGATTCAATGTACGTAGATTGGGATCGCCTGTTGGTTTTCTCATTTCAAGAAATAGAAGAATGTCTGGATGAGAAATATCAAGATAAGTAGCGTAGGAACCACGGCGAGTCCTACCTTGTCTATAAGCGAGAGATGATGCGTCATATGTGCGAAGGTGGGGCATGACTCCAACCGACTTATCATCCGAACTGCGAATGCCGACACCGATGCCGACACCACCACCCAACATCGATAACCAATTGACTTCAGCGAGACAATTGACAAGCCCCTCTGCACTATCATGTAAGTATGGTAGAAAGCATGATATAGGAAGCCCACGACTACTGCGACCAAAAGAAAGAATGGGAGTAGAATAAGACAACCAATGCCTACTGCTGTATTCGTATAATCGCTGTGCGTGTTCTGGATTGGAACCAAACGATTTTGAGACATGTGCAAACCTTTCCTGTGGAGAATTTTCATCCTCCTTCATATAACTTTCTTTCAATCTTTTAATACCCAACTCATCGAATAGTGAATCTCTACTATAGTCGATTACAATGTCATTTGTCATTCAAGTTCCTTGCCTTATGCTTTTAATTATTGGAAATACTTTTGCAATTACTTCAGCACATGCTCTTGCAATTTCTGCGTGTTCTTTTTGTGTACCATTACCATCTCTCAAATCGATGTAATGAATCCACGATCTCAACGTACCATTCACATACAATCTTGATACAGTAAGTCCTTCTGGTAATACTGCTCTTGCTTGTTCTTTTGCAATACCATTCTTAATCGCCCATTCATATTCTTTTTTAACTGCATACAATACTCGCTTTTGGGCACGTTCCCATTCGTATGCTAACAGTCTTTGCTTTTCATCAGACATATCAAACTCTACAGAGTTTTGACGATTCTTTGTGTCTTGCAATCTTGCTTCACGTAAAACAAATGCGTCATCTAATTCTGCTGTCGGATCAGCATATCGTTGACTGAATTCTTGAAACGAAAAACTTCTATGCCTTAAGAGTTGTCTTGCGATATCTCTTGTTGTCTCAACTTCAATACATGCGGAGACCATTTCAAGAGGACTCCAATGCTTGTGTTTGATGAGGTATTTGATGAGTCTTTCTGAAGTCTCGGAATTGGCTTGATTGGAGGGATTAGATACTCTTGCACAGTATGCGACAAGGTCTTGCAAGTTGGGTAAATCGAATTCGAATTCATCTTGTTTGTCTGCATCAATCGCTTGTTGTGAATAACTTATTAATTTTACGTTCATCTCATCTTCCATATGTTGTATTCAAGTAGTGCTTTAGGACCACGAAAAGTAAATTTATTTATAGTATTCAAGATTTCATCCTGCGTTTTTCCGGCAAGTATCATATCATTTATATCTTTTTCTTCATATGATTTTGGCCATATGACTACGTTTGCGCCTGCGTCAATTGCATCACCAATCTCTCTTACGATTTCTTTATTACGTGGTTCGTTGTCGTAAATCAATACTAACTTATCTTTCGGTAAGTAATTAAGTACATACTTCAAATTAGAATTTCCAACTGCGACTGCATTAGGTAAGAACAAACTATCAATCGGACCTTCAGTAACAAAAATAGTCTGTGTTATATCTATCCCGTTCATGTTGTAAATCATGGGCGAATCATCTTTTATTTTCATCACAAGATAACGCTGTTTCTCACCACGAATACCACGGGCTGTTAATCCAACTAGTTCATCATCTTTATCATAGAACGGCAATACGATTCTAGGTTCTTCAGTCACAATCTTCTCTTCATACTCTGGAGAAAAGACTTTCAACTTCTGAACATTGTCAACGTAGTATAACGTCTTTAGTTTGTTCTCAGGAATCTTTCGTGAACGTGCATATACAATCGCCTCATGCGTATCGCCGAGTTTAGATAAGGAAGTTAGAACACCTTTTAGATTGTCTGTTTTGTTACTGCCAAATGTGACAGGCTTAAAAATAAATCCGTGTTCTTTGTGTGCTTTGCGACCTGTCTCGCCTTCTTTGTATCGCTCTAGGCAATACTCTTTGTAAAGGTTTGGGTCAACTGCTTTGATTAGACTGCCTAGCGAAATGCTGACAGCACAATTGTGACACTTGTAGAAGAGTCCACCTTTTTGTGCAAAGATGTATCCACGTGCCTTGTTTCGATTTGTTTGGGAGTCACCGCAGATAGGGCATCTGAAGTTGTAGGTGTAGTCGCCTTTACGGACAAATTTGTCCAAGCGAACCGAGAGTGTACCAATGTACTTTTGGTCTATCCAAATACTCATAATTAATGTTTCTCATACTATACAATGTTCATCGAATGTATATTATAGCGTACATTCGACTGGAAGTCAATTAGTTACCGAATAGTTTTGATACTGCATCTATTTTGATATTGGACATGATCCACGCAAGAACAACAATTGCACCGGCTGCCATCCATTTCCATTCCATGATCTTACGTAATTCATTATCTTCTTTGCGATTATGCTCTTGAATCTCTTCACGGAGGGCTTTAATTTCATCCATGATTCTACGTTCCGTCAATTCAACCTTATCCGATACCTCACGGCTAATTGTCGTGATTCTGGAATGCAATTCTTTAACATCAGTATTGGTATCGTTTTTTCTTTTTTCCATGTCGTTGTAGATTTGATTGACCATACGGTCGTGATTATCCACCAGTTTTTCGATAACCGAATCCATTTTACTACAAAGTTGTGTAATAGTCAATACTTGATTCTTGAGAACTTCCACATCGACTTTTAATTCTACGGTATCACTCATTTGTTTAACTTCTCGAAAATTATTTTTTGGGTCTCGTACCATTCTATCCAAGCGTCATTTCTAACTGCACATTCGTAATACGTTGTGTAGTTTTCGGTTATTGTCTTGGCTATGTCGGACAACTTAGCCTCTTCGTTTAGGGTTTTTAACTGGGGGCATTTAATTTTTATTCTATCTGGTGCATCAGGAAATTTTACTGTCACTGGAACGACAGTTGAACATCCCGTTACTAATATAAGCAATAATGGTGCAAGGTATTTATTCATCTTGAATCCTTTGCCGCATCATTATGTGCTACGAAAAATTCTTTAGGTATTTCACAAATACCACCTGGTGCAAATTTAGTGTCGTACTTCACAACTTCTCGGTCAACATACTTTATGACTTCGTTACCTTGCACTCTAACAATTTCAATTTTCTTAACTACCTTTTCAACAATCTTTACATTTTCTTTAGCAGACTGTACTTGAACTTCTGCAACTTTTGCTTCAACATCTTTTACTTTAGCAAGCCAAGATTCATTGTCTGATATAGCACCTGCCATGTATGTACCAAAGCACAATGCGATAACAGACAATACTTGTATCGGAATCTGATACGTTGATAAAAATGGAATGAACTTTAGAAAATACGTTGCAACAAGTCCAAGCAATCCTGCAAAGAAGACTGCATAGAAAATCCAATTAGGCAACCATTCTAAAATCCACATGACAATTACTCTTTAGGTGCGAATAGTGAACGTGCTTTAGTTTCTAAAGTCTTAGCCCATGCAGGTTGAGGAAAGTGCCATCCAACAAATGCACCGATTAAAATCCAAAAAATTGTTTCTAACATATCGTTTCCTTATACTGTGAATTTTTGATTATGCGTCATAAAATTCTTTTTACGCATAACTGTCTTTGCTACTAAATCTAACTCTTCCGCATCTCTATCCCACTTCAATACAAATGGTAAATTGATTTGCGTCTTCATATCATTCAATACTGCTTCAGCATCAGGTCCTAAAGCAGGTATTTTCTTACCATACTTCTGAATCGTCTTCTTAAATAACAACTGCAATTCATCTACTGTGATAGGTTTACCATTACGTGCATCGTTAACTCTATCTAAAAAATGCTTAGTGAATGCAACATCAACATTTAACACTTTGAACAATTGATCTAAGTATTTTTCCAATTCAGTCAATTGCGCTTGGGACACTTCTTCAACTAATTGCTCTCGTTCAAATTGCTCTCTGAACATTCCGTTGCGCCCATGACGTAAGAATGTCATAGCACCCGTTAATTCGTCTTGTATGATAATTGGCTTCTTAGGATACTTGCGCCCATAGTCACGAATCGCATTTCCAACTTCATCGTTGCCAACATACTTCTCATACTTAAGATATTTCTTTTTACCAAAACGTGCGTCATTGAATTTCTTTCCATCAACAACAAACACATCGTGATTTGCAAATCTACGTATCATAACTTTAGTTGGCTTTGGTGGATCACCATTAGCGCCAGCAATGTTTCCACCACCAACATTGTTTACTGGTACATTTTCAGTTAAATAACTTTGCCCATTGTAATACTCTAAGAACTGTTCTTCTAATGTATCTTCTTTAATATTCTTTTCTTCTTTGAGAAGGAACAATGCGGCCGCATATGATGCTAGTTTAGTTTTACCAAACGGCAATTTTTCCAAAACTCGTTTGAGTTTTAGAATCAATAAGTCGAACTTAGTGAATGAATCATCTTGTGCTATTGTTCTTTTATCTTGAGGAACAACAATGTTTCCTTCGTCATCAATAACACCAGTTTTGTTTGCTTCCCACTCTGCGAACGGAGTAGTAAACAATCTTAAAATTCGATACACTAAGTATAAGTCTACTAAATTTGCCATTAAATGATCTTCTTTAATTTATTATACAATGCTAAATCTAAAACTTCTACGTTTTCTAATTCGATGTAATCAAGATAAACAAAAAATGCACTCAAAATATGATGATGTGTTTTATCTATTCTGAACATCAACATATTTACAGTAGCCTCAACTCCAAAAACATTTGAAAGAGATATGATGTGATTAAGTATCAATCTCTCTTTCAATTCCTGTTTGTCTGCATATTTGTTTATGAGTCTCTTGATGTATTTAATTATTTTTAAATCATCTAGAAATTCTAGCACAGATACACAATTTGGATTGATATAATTGCCTACTGCATATTCATCAAAATTATCATTATTTAAAATAATCATTAGAATGAACTTAGTGCTACTCGCTTAATTGTGGATGCATTAACTGCAACATACAAATAACTTGCATCCCAAGCAATAGTGCCAACACCCCAACCAACTGCTGTATTGTTTGAACTTGCTGGTGTTCTAGCAGTACGCACACGAACTGCATCAGAATTAATGTCTAATACTTCAGATGGTGTGTTTGTCATCAAACCAATCTTATCTGTAGTCGCATTAACATAGAACATGTTTGCTTGATTGTCAGTCGCAATTTTAGTATCAGATTGCGTACCGCCACTATTGATCGAAAGACCTTTAGTGAATGTAACTTGATTGGTTGTTGTTACTGTAAAATTGTTTGCATTCAATGATGTGTCACCTACTGAAGCAAGATTGATTGTGTTTGATGATACTTGTGATGTTCTACCCAATAGATCACCAACAGTAATTTTCTTACTTACTGGTGAGCCTGCTGGATCATCAATGATTAATAATAAATCGTCTTGTGTCGGTGCAGTCAATGCTGTTAACTGCGTTACTTTTTTATCTGCCATTTCTTTTCCTTAATGTAAACCCAATTGAATGGGAATGCTACTCCTGGGACTCAGGTCAATATTGAAAATTAACTGTCTGCCGCAATAGTGTCATCTGGTGCATCAGAAGATACGCCAGCACCCATAACCACTAAAGGTTCTGTTTTGTATCGTGTATTGCCATGCATGTCTGTATATGTCACATACTTAGTCCAGCCTGGTGTATTAATACCTCTTGCTTTGTTAGCAGTAATGCCGGCTTCAGTTGTGTCTACACCAATAATGTTATTAGAAGAAATTTCTTCTGCTGATACATAAACTGGTGTGTCTTGACCCGTAATGGTTCCAGCAGATACGTTTGCTGTATTCCAAGCAGTACCAATAGTTAAGTTATTGGCCGCTGAAATCGCATCAACTCTGCGTCTTCTACCATTAATGACTAATGTGTCACCAATGTTAAGTTGTGTAGTAAAAACTGTGTTTGCATTACCTGTAACTGTTGTGGTAGTGTTGGCTACGCTAACTGTTCCTGTGATTGCAAATGAATCTCTTGTTCCCCATAGTGCCATGGTGTTCTCCTTTTATTAATATCCTAGTTTTCGTAATTGTAAAATAGTGTTCATACTATTTATATGTCGTATTCCAATTCCTCCAGCAGAAACCCATTCTTTGATGTTTTTTTCGTAATCATCAATTAATAGATTAGGCTTTCCGTCTTCAGTAACTGCAAATTTTTGCTTGTTTTCTCTCGGAACAAGGTAAATGTGTTCTACATTACCTAAATGCTTTCTGACCCATTCAGTTTTTTCTTGCTTACATGTAGCCATATGCTTAGAAGGAGTCGAAAGAATGAATGGTCCGTGTGGACGAATGAATCTCCAAAGTGTCATAGCATCAGACATTGGCGGAAGATTAGCCCAAAACTTAGGAACTTTCTGTAGTGCTTCCCACTTAACAGACTTCTCTATGTCTTGAAATCGACCTAATCCCTGATCCGACAATGCTTTGTTTGCACCGCCAATGAAATTGACCAATACTTGATCCATGTCACAATAAATTTGTGGCAACTCGTTTGTCATGTTATTTCGCCGTGTCTTTCAATTCTGGATTAATTTCGATTGGTTCTCTCTTACCACTCAAATCATCGCCTTTTTTAACTGTAGCCTTATTGGGTGCTTCTTCATTCTTTACTTTTTTTCTCATGTCTTTCCAAGTTTTCTTTTTGGCTTCAGTCACGATAACTTCTTCTTTGTTTAAAAGATTGGTATAGCGAACTGCTTTCTTCAAATCTTTCTTTGCTTCTGGATTCTTTGGATCGCCTGCTTTGTCCCAATGGTCATCTGCTTTATCTTTAGCCTGCATACCACGCTTAATCGCTTTAATCTTATCCATTAGACCTTCGGTCATTTTCTTTCTAGCGGCTAATGCGGCTAGTTTTGCACGTTTGGCGGCCGCTTCTTTATCGTGTGGCTTGTCGCTTGGCTTAACGTCTTTGTCGTATGCGTCACTCTCTTCCATGTCTTTAGGCTTCTTACCAGCCTTCTTCATAGCAATAGCGATAGCCGCTTGTTGTGCAGGTGAGGATGCTTCTTTTACAGATTCAATGTACATGTTCAACTCATACTTGTGATTGTCCATGTTGTACACTTGAAGATGCAATGCTTTCTTAGATTCTTTGCCGTCTTTCTTCAACTTGACAGAGAATGAATTTGTTTTACCAGCAGAAGGCTTCTTAGGACCAGTAGCAACTTTGTCGTGCCAATCGTCCATGTCTACTTCAAAGCCACGCTTCTCTGCTTGCTTGATAGCGGCTTGTACTGCACCAGAATAGTCTTTATGATAAACTTCGTAGTCAGACTTTTCTTGTAAGTCTGTTTCTTCTTTGCGTAACTTTGCTAAATCAGAACCATCAATTTTACCATTCTTGTTTTTATCAAGTGCTTTTTGTTTTGGTGACAACTCTTCAGTCTTCTTACGTAAGTGTGCTAAATCGAATCCGTCAATCTTGCCGTTCTTATTCTTGTCGATTTGTTTTTGCTTTGGTGACAACTCTTCGTTTGTTTTCTTACCATACATGTCAACTAGTTGTTTGACATAGAAATTGTAATGCCCACGGCGGTCATTGTATTCTCTATCTCCAAGCACAGTCTTTAATGCTTGTACGGCATCTTTTAACTCTGAACCTTGCATTACTTTTAATGCGTCAGTCACAAGTGAGTCAACTCTTTGTGAAGCCTCTGACACACTTTTCTTTGCGTCATTGTCGAATTGCTTTCTGGTTGCTTTCATAATGCCAGAGAAACGTTTGTTGCCTGTTTTTGTGTCGCCTGCTTTATCAGCCGCCGATGCGGATGCACCTGCTTTCTTTTTATAGTCTGCTAGTTTATTTGTTGACAACTCGGCAAGTTGAATTTCTTCTTTTACGTTTTTTCTAGCAACACGATTCTGTGCGAGTTTAGATACGAACTTGATTTCAGCGCCAGCAAGAGATTTCAAAGATTTCAAATCTAATCTATCAAGCATAGCAATCAATTTCTTGTATGTGTCACTTGATGGATCAATTCCATTAATCTTAGAGTACTCTGTTTTCAAAGCGGCAATTTGAGATGCGCTAAATGATTCAGTCATTGTCTCTTCCTTTTGTAAAGACTTTCTTTGTGCGGCAAGTGCCTCACGTTCTTTATTTTGTTTCATGCGTAACTGAACCATTTTCAATGATAATTGGGCACGTTTCTCAGCAGACTTATCTGCGATTGCTGTACCTGATCCAACTTTTGCTTCTTCTATATCTTTCATGTGTATCTCCGCTTTAATCTAAATCGCTTACGCTTTTGTCTGAACGCCACATTTGGCAAGACCAATAGTTTGCTTTCCACTTTGGTCCAGGATTGTCGCAACCGTGTCTAGCACGATAACTCTTTAATCTCTCAGGATCGTCACGTTTGATTTCCATATTAGGATCACCAAAACGAACAACAACAACTTTACCATTTGGTCCCATAGTGTATACGCCAAACTTCTTTGGACCATCAGGTGTTCTGAATGGATCATTCAACTTAACAGATTTACCTTGATAGTCTGCTTCATTGACAACTTGTTCCCAATCAACTTCTTCTCCAATTGAATCTTTTTCGCAATCACCGCAACAAGATTGATGATCTGCTGTTTGAATTTCTGTAGATTGACCAGGAGTATCTGAGGCATATGCTTTACGCATTGCATCCGTACCCCACTCTAATGCTTCAGCAAATTTAGAAAACTCTTCATTCTTGTTTACTTTGGAAGCCAAATCTTTATCTGCTTTACCCCAAGTGCCAGGACCTTTTGTAATGAACGAATTCACTCTAGCGAATGCCCATTGCTGTGGTGTTGTTCCAGGACGATGGCCACCTTGCCAAGCCGCCATACCTCTGTCGTAAACTGCTTTGAGAATACCATAAGCAATGCCAGACTTTTCTGCTTTCTTTTTCAAGCCTTCGATCTCTTCTAAGATTGGCTTAAACTCTTCGTATGCATCACCAAACTCATCTGGTCCCATTTCACTTGCATACATGTCTAATTCTGCACCAGTGAATTCACCATCATCATCTTCGCCATTACCTTCTTCGTCATCATCTTGATAATCAAAGTCGCCTTCGAATTCTAAGTAATCACGTACTGTTGAAACATAGTCGGCCGCTTTAGTAATTTTAGATAGAACCCAAGCATCTGGTTCTTCATCCATTTCATCCATCATTTCAAGCAATTCTTCTGCGTCTTGAATCATGTTAGAAACTTCAATCTGTGCCATTGAGAGACCATCAGTCTCATCATAGTCGCTATCATCATACTCATCTTCTTCGCCCATGAGTTTCATGCCAGTAACGTCTTGAATCATTTTCCAAGCGGCTGATTGATTCTTATCTGCAATAAGTTTTTTGAGTTTTTCTTTTTCTTGTGGCGTTGCAACTTGAAAGAACTTCATCATCTCCATTGCACCAATGTTGCCTTTGTATGCGGCTTCATCAATAGATTCTTTTTGTAACTGCGTCTTTGTCATTCTGAACAATGCATCGCTTGAAGTTACCATATCAAGTAACGTAGTCAACAAATCATTTGTGACGTTGCGCTCTGACGGATTCAGCATGTCACCAGATTTTAATTTCTCAACAGAACGTTTGATGACTGTAAGAGATTTGGTATCTGCTAATCCTAAACGAACCAATTGATCTAATCTAGAAACTTCTTTTCTTTCTTCTGGTGTCTTTACTGCTTCACCATACATCTGTTTGAATTTCTTAGTATGCTTTGATTGTTGCATACCTTTTTCTCTTGCCTCTTTGTCACCAGGCGCATCTTTGTATGCACTCTTATCTGAATCCGATTTTGGTCCATTTGTCGCAAAGTGTGATGCTCTAGCGTCTTTTGTGTCTTTGTCTAAACCAACATAATACTTCTTAGGTTGTGTTCCATCTTTCTTCGCAACATCTTTATCTTGCGGTAGAGTTGGCTTCTCTACAATGAAGTCTGCAAACATAAAATTCAAATCTTCTTTTCGCATCATCATGTTTTGTTTACGTGCAATCTCTTTACTTCTAGCGGCTGGCACTAAACGTACTGCAAACTTTTTAATTGCAGGCAACATCTTTTGCAATCTAGTGTCGATTGCAATTTTCTCTCCAGCACCCAAGTCTGCATAGTTCTTACCACCAGCAAGGCGCCCTCTGAAGAATTGATATGCCATCTTAGCGGCTCTTCTTTTCAATCTCTTAGGATCAGCAAAACGTTTTGCTTGCATCGCTCTTGCTCTTACTAAACGCTTGTTCATTGTTCTAAATCTTTGCGCCCTTTGTCTACGTTGTGCATAGCCAAGTACCGCTTCGTCTTGTTGTTCTATTTCTTCGTTCATGCCACCGCCTATGTATTTGTCTAAAAGTTTTTTTACCTTAGCCTTGTTTTTTGCTTTTGGATATAAATCTCCAATGATTTTATCTCTACCTTCTGAGTCTGCATCTGAATACATTTTTCTAACTTGACTGCCGGAGAATGCTTCTTGACCATTGACTTTAAAGTCATGTTTCTTAGTTACAAAAATGTATGCGTGTGTTTCAAATGATTCACATTTGTCAATGCTGACAAATGGCTGATAATATGCTGGTGAACCATCTTTCTTTGTGTACTTCATTGGGTCACGTTCTGAACGAATAAGAATAAGAATATCTTTCTTTTCGTCATACTTCTTCATAATCTCTTCTGGATTAATCGGCTGAACGACCTGAACGAAATCGTCTGTAACTCCTGCTTGTTGCGCTAGGAATTCTTTATCTTTGAATGGGATTGGGCGAACTTTTGTGTCGTTGCTAGATGCAACATAAAAGTCTGGAGTGTGGAATTTCTGTTTGGCTTGAGTGTAACTACTCAAATGTCCTGCGTGAAATGGCTGAAAGCCACCACCGTACACGACAATTACTTTGCCTTTTGCTTTTGCTTCATCAAGCAATACTGATTCTTTAAACGATTTCATATTTTTAGAGTTTTCCGTAGACTTATCTGTACAGGTTTGCCGTAGCCTAACTGAGTTATACTTTATTTATAATTTACATAAACGCTAGAAGCAATGGGTCTGCTTTTAATGCGGCTTCATCGATTGTAGCACCAGAACCTTTTTTGATTGGTGCAATGTTATATGGTGATTTTGACACTTTACCAAACTGTAGCGTCATAACGAATTGATAGTCTCCGCCACCCTTATATTGACAGCGAACACGAATAACAGCAGAAGCATTAGTAGCAAAATCGGGAATCGGAGAATTCTTGTTTGCTTTGAGTTTTGGCTGTAGACCCAATAAATCTTTGCCTGCTAGTGTAAAGAATCCGTGAGTTCCTACGTTGATATACGAACATTTTTTAGCAATATAATAGTCACAGATTGCTTTTGCTGGAATAGGTACATGCACTTCATTTTGGGCACCAAACTTTTCTAAGTCTGATTTGTATGCGGCAGTCTTGTCTTTAGCACCAACAATGATTTTCTTGCCTTTAGCGTCATTTTGCAAACACGGCACTTTACCACGCCAGTCTTTACCATGAGTTCCGCTAGTGTTCATCTCTCTTAGCAAATTGAACTTCTTTGCTAATTCAACTAAGAATTCTTTCTCAGGATCAGTTCCAATGTCACCGAATTGCCACTTACCATCGTAGTATTTCATAACTAAAGAACCTGCGGCAGTCGGAGAGTTCTTCAATTCGCAACCAGTAGTTTTCTTCGATTTATTTTGAATGGTCAGGTCTGGTTTATCATGGGACGCACCCGCAACTCCGCCAGTAGAAATTTTGTATTTCTGCAATGCTTTATATGCATTCTCCTCATATAAAAAACCTTCTTGTGCCATTTTATTATTTTCCTTGTTTAGTGCATATCTACCATTAAATATAGTTACCCGATGTATACATAAAGGTGTCCGGTTTCAGATTAAACCTTATTACCTCTGCCAACCTTTAATAACATCAGGTGAGAAGTTTGCATAACTGAATTGCATTCTGTCAACTAACTTGACTGCATTACCTTTAATCTTATCGATAGCAACATAACCTTCAACACCAGTCACTTCGTAACCTTTCTTTGTCAACAAGAAAGTATTCAACGTTTTGACTTCATCCATCTTCTTAATTAAAATCAACTTCGCTTCTGCTAATAAATTCATCATTGTGAAAATGTCTTCTAGGTGTGCTTTGTTTTTTGGTGAGAAAAATCTAAGTACTTTGCTCTTCTTTAACATCTGAGTAGCACGGCCACGTTCACCTTTTCCTTCGGCTTGTTTCTCGTAATAGTCTTCAATGTATGTAATCAATTCTTTAACGTGCGCTTTGACGTTAGTGATTTTTAACTGTTGACGTACTTTTGAATTGTTGAATGTCTTGATGCGTTCAATCAAGTCTTCATCTGTATTGATGTAGTTTAGAGTAGCGGCATCTAGTTTTTGGAATATCTTTCCAGCATCAGATAGAATTGCTGTCACTTGGTCATTTTCTGCTTGTGTCAATGTCGCTTTACCCGAAACATCGTGATAGACTGCACTTGTCATCCAAACGTTTGGACTTTGAGTAAGTGTGCTTAGAATGTCTTTGCCAAAGACCGCTGACATTGTTTCGAAAGAATCACCTTCGTAGATTGTGTGCCAGACAATACCAATCTTTGCTTTTTGTATCTGTTTAGCAAGTTCTGTTCCTGTTGGTACTGCATATACTAAAGTATTTGGGTGAAACGTGACATATGATTCACCATCGATTGTCTCTGTCTTCAAGTCGGATTGTGTGAATAGCAAGTCGCCTTGAATGACGCCTTTGATGCCGATCTTAGGTAACCACATCAAACACGCTTTGAGTTTGTCTGCTAAGTCACCAGAAGTGTCTGCATCGATATCTGCTGGAGTTTTGTATACTTTGGGATTTTTATTAAAGACACCCTTCTTCGCAACAAAGAACTTGCCGTCAGTTGGGTCTTGTCCTGCAAAGACTGCTGGCGCACCATCCCATTTGACTGAAATGTCAACTTTGCTTTTGGAATGTCCAGCAAGCATATCACGTACCGCTCTGAGTGCGTTTATGCTATCTCTAGTTCCTTCAACACCACCATTCAGAACATCGTCTTCCGCATGTTCCATGTGAGTGTTTTTCTTCTCAATAAGGTATTCTTTAAATTTAAACATGATAGGTCTGTCGTTGCAATAGACCTATTTATAATTACCTTCGCATTGATGCTTGATCCTTTGCATCATCACTAGAGAAAATAGGTACTGCATTGCTTTTGTGTAGTGTGCCAATACCGATCATTTTGTCGCCAGTGTAAACTTTGCCGTGAATCGGTTTAGTGCAATTGTCGCCAACTGTCGCTAAACTGGGATGACGTACAGTTTCACGCACATATGCTTTTGGCGGTTGATATGCCTCAACTTCTTTAGGTTTCTTATAACCTTTAGAGAATGAAGTTGTCGGTAAGTTGTCGAGCCACTTTTGATACTCTGCAACTTTCTTTGCAGGAGTTTTTTTCTTCTTTGATTTCTGATATGTATAAATTAACATGATGTAAGTTCGTCAACAAAGTTTAACAACAATTTATGGTTTCGTTCTTCGTGCCAGTATTCTGATATGTATGCTCTAGGCTTCTCATACCAATACTTCTGACTCTCAGGATGGCAACCAATCACTCCTACTCTATTTTGAATGATTGCCATAGCGTCACCATTCGCATAAGTAGAGACTATTTTAGCACGTTCTAGATTGCCTGTCAATGCACATCCATCGTAGAAGAACATTGTCTCAGGTTTGCCGTTCCATGTTACGTTCGCAATGGTAGAATAAGACCTACGAATATCAGCATTTGGTTGTTTAATATACTGAACGGGTTCAATGTCATCTAGTATATCAAAATAGTGACTACCAGCCCAATACGCACCCATGCATATTCCGAGATAATATCCTTTAGATTCAACAAAGTCGGCTATCATATTAGCACGTTTGCGTCTAAAGAATTTATCATAAGAATCTGCATCTCCGATACCTCCAGGAAACGCAACAACATCTGCATTGTTTAATACTGTCACTAAATCACTATCAACATTAAATAAATTAATTTCATAGTTTGACGATAGTGCTTTAATCATCCCATCACAACAATCTGTTGAACATTCGGGATGATTAACAAACAATGCTATTGATTTCACTCTATGCCATTCTATCTACATTCTGTCCAGGACGATTCATTCTACGATTCATTTCGATACGTGCTTGTTCTGACACTTCACGTAGATGTTTAACTCTACGTTCTTCTAAACGTAGTTCATCAATTCTTCTATCAGTTCTGTTAAGAATAAGTTGTTCATACATCTTATTGTTGTATGCTCTTATACTATCTACACTCATTTTAACACCAAGAATGCTAACATAATACTTTGCATGAAAAATCCGATGCCGTTTGACAACATGTATAGTTTGTCTTTCATAATTGCTGAACGGACAAAGAATAATAACAAGCCACTCCAAATTAGTATGACCATACTTAATGGGGGTAATACTGTAGGTTCACCTTGAATTGCTAGATAGGTTACTGGTACTGTAGATCCATGAATTAGAACTAATCCAATCCAACCGCAAATCTCACCAAACTGACGTACAATCCAGTTATACCATTCTGTTACTTTAATCATTTCAAATTTCTTTCTTAAGTAGTTTAAGAGTAGGTCTAAATTTTTGATAGAGTCCGACTTCACGTCCATATGCTTCAATCTCCCATAATGATTCCCAATATTCATCACCTTGGTATTGTTCTCGTTGGAACGTTACCAAGTTCCTTTTTTCATGGAATTTTAATTCACCTTTAGCATATTGCTTAATGTGAACCATCTCATGTGCAAGACATTGTAAAACACGCTTGCCCATTTTATTCCATTCCAAATTTATTACAAATTGTTTGTTGTTTCCACGTTCATCGTCTTTAGGAAACGCTTCACCGAGAATTCGGTTTTTCACATAAAAATCTTTTATGACGTTTATGCTAATTTCTAATGTATTTGACAACCTGTCACTCATCAAACGACTAGCATAAAAATGCGTAGCCATCTTTAAAATCTTTCTCTCTTTCGGTGTCAAGGTTACCCCTTTTGCCCTGAGAATGAGTTTCATGCTGAGTCCCTTTCTTAACAATATCTATTATAGTACAGTTATGGTACTTTGTCAAGAGATATTTAGGGAAAGGGGTATATTTCACATTATGAAATTAAACCTTTAAATTGCCAAAATCTCGGTTTTTCTGCATTCGTTTGCCGAAACCAGACTTATCGAATACGGGTCTATCGTCTTCGATCTGCCCACTATCGGAAATGTTAGTCTGCGCTGACTCTTCTGCATCATACAGTTTCATTTTCGCTCTGTCAACACCAATCACAAAACGCTTGTTTGTTGTTGGGTCGCTGTATCGATTCTTTAACTGCTTGACCATAATCTGATTCAACTCTGCAAGTTCTTCGGTTGAAATCAAAGCAAACATCAAGTCTGCTGTTGCAGGCAAACCAAACGATTCTGAAGTATCTTCAAGTCCAACGTCTGAGTTTGTGTAACCACTTCTTGTTGTTTGTGTAGCAGATACAACTGGCACTTTATGTTCAACTGCAAGTCCACGCAATTCTTCTGCGATTGCTTTAATGTATGTGTATGAGTTAATAGAAGAACCCATCTTCATACGTGCGGAAGAACAAATGTTCAGATAGTCAATGTAGATGATATCGGGAATGAATTGACGTTTCAATTTCAACTCATTCAACAAATGTGAGAAGTGATTTACGTTTGCACTAGCGGTTGGATATTCTTTGATGATTAGTTTACCCTTAGTCTTCTCACGTAAAGATTCAACTTTGCGTAGATAAGTTTCTTTAGGCATACCAACCAATCGATCCAATTCAACGTTCATCAAGTTTGCATCGATACGTTCTGCAATACGTTCTTCAGCCATTTCCATTGTAATGTATAAAACATTCTTACCCATTGTTAGATTGGCTGCCGCACAATGACACATGAACAATGACTTACCAACACCAGTACCAGCAAGAACAATGTTCAAAGATTTTTCCGCAAGCCCACCTTTAGTGATTCGATTCAGATAGTCTAGGTCGAATGGGATTCGCTTTTCAACTTTATGATAAAAGTCATATCGTGTTTCTGCGTCATCAATAAAATCGTGACCAATGTGATTATCAAAAGAAACTGAAAGTGCATCTGCTAAGATTTTAGGGATTGAACCTTTATCAAGTTTTTCAGTTTTGTTTTTGTCATCCAGAATTTGAATACTCTGCATGATGCCATTGTAGATTGCTTTCTCTTGACAGAAATCTTCTGTCGCATCAATCAACCATTTAGTGTCTGATACTTCAGGATCGATTGTAATCTGTTTGACTAACGCAATAGTTTTCTTGTGCTGGTCATCTGTTAGATTAATTCTCTTGTCAATCTCAATAACCAACGCTTCTTGCGTTGGCATTGAGTTATACTTATTCACATAGTTTTGAATCTCAGTAAACAATAGTTTTTCTGAAGATTCTTGAAAATACTCGCCTCTAATGAATGGTAGTGTCTTACGTGTATACTCTTCATCCAATATCAGGTGTTTCAGTATTTTTTGTTCCAAGTTCATTCTTATACCTTTTTTCTGCTTCTTCTAATGAGATTCTTAGAAGATCATTTAAAATTTCACCGAGGTGCGCTTCAAAGTCTTTATTGCCTTGTAACGCTTTGTGTTCTTCATCTATTATATCATAGTTGAAGCCGATTGAATACGTTCCATCGGGATTTTCTTCTTCGGAGAAATTAATCTCACCAAAATTAAATTCCACATCTTTATACATGCCAGAATTAATTTTGATAGATGCTACAGTATCTTTGTCTTTGTATTTGATATCACGGGTTGTGATTTCGTAGTCTTCATTAATCTTCATTTGCTAACTCCAATTCTTCTACCTCATCAACAATACCGCTATCGTTTTCTTGCCCATACAAGAATTCTTTCTTACACGCTTCGTCAATCAATGCTAAGATATCAGGCGTGAAATACTTTTCTGGCTCTTCGTTGATGTTCTTACCAAATACTTTAGTACCATTGGCAAGTTCATATCTTGTGGATACTTTCTTAATGATACCATGTTTCTCTGCAATTTCAAGCAATCCGTAGTAGCGGTCAAGACCTTTACTGTATGTGATCTTTACTTCAACTTGAGAGTTCTCTTTAGTCAAACGTGACTTCTGCAACTTGCAACGAACAATATTACCAACAACTTCAGTACCATCTTTGTCTTTACGCTTAGACAAATAAATGATTGTGGATGCTGTATACTTCAAGCCAGAACCACCAGACATTTCTTTAGTTGGGATGTATGCACCAACAACATCATAAACGTGATTTGTTACAAGCAAAGGCACACCAATCTTAGCGAGTTTCAAATTCAATACACGGAATGTTGCTTTGAGAATAGCAGACTTGGTCATGTCTTTAGTCTCTTTGCCTTCAGCAGTATCTTCCATCTCTTTAGTAGAAGACAACTGACCAAGAGAATCAAGAACCATAATCATTGGCTTACGCTTTGCTTCTGGTTGTGCTTGATACTTCTCAATGATTTGCAATGCAGTATGACGAAACTTTTGAATTGTATCTGGCTCAGAGATAACGACACGCTTAGTGTCAACACCACGGGATTCCATCATTTGTTTTGTAACTGCGGCTTCTGTATCAAAGTAGATAACACCGCCTTCAGGATTTGCATCAAGAAATTGTTTGACAATGCCAAGCACAAAGAATGTTTTACCCGTTGACGATTCACCAGCGAATGCAGTCACTTTGTTATTAGGCACACCACCATAGATGCTACCTGATAGAACAGCATTCAATGCATATGAACCTGTATCAATGCATCCACTATACTCAGCAGATGCGCCACCTTCAGATAAAATTTTAGTGTCTTCGTCTTTCAACTGATCCACTAAGTCTGTAAAAAAATTACTCATTGTGTTTTTCCTTCATAATATTTGTTTAATAACTTTGGCGAATGTTGTTCATACTCAGTAACATCAGGTTCGCTTTTCTTCTGCACTTCTAAATCATAAGTACGTTGACGGAGTTCCGATGTACTGTAACTATGATTCCTCACATGATAGTATAACTCAATTCCGTTCTCAATGCAATACTGTTTACCGGTAAAGTCTTTATTTTTATATTCTTCGCCAAGAAATCTTATGTTCATTGTTTGTGTCATAATCAGATTGGCTAAGTCTTCTTCAGTATGGTAAACAAGAATCTCATCTACATACTTACATGCTTGCAATTGAACATATCTTTCATATACCGATTGCACAGGTTTATTCTTTGTGCTAGGTCTATCTACAGTAGGATCAACTTGTAATGCAACAATCAAATAGTCACATAATTTTTTTTCCATCTTTAGCATTGTTACATGACCAGCATGGAATAAATCAAATGACGAACAATTAAAACCAATCTTCATAAATTACCTTTCAGCATACTCCGCAAATTTTGATCTACCATCTCTGGTGTATTTGCGCTTAAACTCTTCTAGTTCTTCCTTTGTCATGGGTATAGGTTCCACCAATGACGCATTCAAATTTTCATCACCAACGGGTTGTTGTACTTTTTGTTTTCTCTTTTGTTTTGGTGCAACTTCAGCAGGTGGAGGAATATTAACTTCATATCCACCAGACTTTTCTTCTTTTGCTCTTGCAATTTCTTTCAGAGAAAAGTTACCAGCAATGACAAGCAAGACTGCCATTGGGTCAAACACAAGAACCAAAAGAATAATAACGAATCGTACAGACTTATCTAGTAAACTAGAATCAACGCTATCGCCATAGATTAACGCCGCAATATATTTAATCGGACCAACCTCTGCTTCCACTTTACGAATTTCGGTTGCGATAGGTGCTCTTTCTTCATTAAGAGTCGAAATCCGCTTGTTATATGTTTCGATTTCTTTAAGTAAGCGACCACGTTCAACCTGTTGGGCTTTGCGTAGACTTGCCGCTTTCTCTGCACCCTTTTCGTTTGTTGAACGAACCATAACTTGGTCCACAGCCTCATCCATCTGTTTGAGCGTTTTGCGATTAACATCAATATTATCCTTCTCAACTTTAATCTTCTCATCGATCATTGCAATTTTTGCAGATACATCACCGCTTATTAGATTTTGATCGTTATGTGCTTTAGAAAGATATCCAAAGATTCCTAATGATGTAATCAACATTAGAATCATAACCGCTACTGTGAAATAGTACTTCAAAAATCTTGGTGCGATTTTCCAATTCTTATATGCCCATGATGCGGCAATGAGTTTCGAAAACTCAAGCGCACCACCCATGATTGCAATTGGGATTGGGCTAGCCGCAAAGATAGCCATTAGACCAATGACTGAATAGTATGCGGCAATAGCAGAAAGAGATATCGCACTCAATAATGTAATCAAAGCAAATAGCATAAGTTTATCCTCTAGTTAATGCTAATACTTTGTCGATTTGTTCTTGAATTTTTGCTGTGCGATTTGGCCAGTAGATATATTCTTTTTCTGGATTCTTCATCAAGTTGACAAGTAAAGGCATGATAAGTTGTTCTAATTCTTTTAAATCTTTTTTTACTTCTGCTGTCATGTTCTGACGTTCTGCGTCAAGACCAAGTTTACCTTGATTGTACAATGATAGCATTGAATCTAATTTCTCTTCTACACGCTGTAAAGATTCAGAAGATTGTGCTACTGTTTCTTTAACAGCAATTGTATCTTCTAATGTATTTGGATCCGTAAGTCTAGTTAACGTTGATTCGTCAACTGCACTAAATCCAAAATCATCTTCTTTTCTAAACGCTAGATATTCTGATGGTATTTTGCTCATGCGAAAAAACTCTCCAATGAAGAAACACGTTCGGTCTTCCAACCAATTGTGTTTACGATTGTTTTTAATGGTTCAAGATATGCTTTATCAAACTGCGTATCGTAGTCGATATATTTTTCTACGCCAAACTCTTTAGGCAAGACTGTGAGAATAGAAAATACATTTTCTTGAACGGGATTTGGAACTTTCATGTAGCAGAATTTAGTCTTGTCACCATCCTGAATAAGTTGATACTTCTTAGTCAGTTTATACTTTTTCAGAAACGCATTAAACATTATCGCACCACGCACATGCATAGGTGTGCCTTTTGAATATAGTTCCGAACTGCTTGTATATTTAGATAGGTCACTAACACCACGTGGAAATGCAATGTCTTCAAACGGAAGAGTTTTGAATTCTTGTTTGAATGCTTCAACAAAAGATTGAAACTCTTGTTCGCTACCATTCATCACAATCTTCAAAGATTCTTTAATCTTCTCACGGCATGACATTGGTGTGGAAGACTTAACGGCTTCAATGCCCATCATCTTTAACTTTGGCTCTGCGAATCGAACACCTTCTGAATCGTACACGTTTAGAATGTAACGCTTCTTTGCAGTCCAGATGCCTTTGTTTGCAATGACCTCACGCTTCATCTGCATCTTCTGGTCGAATGCATTCATGTAGTCTGCTAGTTCTTGATATGCCTTGTCGATGAATGGTTCGAATTTTTCTGTACATGCTTTGTTGACGAAATCAACAATCGTTTCAACTTTCGTTTCACTCTTCGATCCGTAGACCATATTAACAAGCGGACCAAGATTGACGTACACCGAGTCTGTATCTGACGCAATAACATAATCAATATCCTTAGTCTTCAATAGTTTGTTTAGATAACCATTCAACTTCATTTCAATCCATCGAATGGACAATTGACCAGACAGAGTGATTGCCTCTGCTTGTCGAATGTCAAAGAACCTAAAATATTGATTACCAAGTGCGCCATAAGCGGAGTTCAATTGTACTTTCTTTGCCAACTGCAAGTTCTTGTACTTTGAAATTTGATTTGATATTTCACGTTTACGTTCTTTATCAGTTTCTTTTTCGTAAGCCTTTTGAGCCTCAATCATTTTCTTTTTGTACAATGACCGATCATCATACATGCGTTGCATCATAGCAGGCAAGAAGCCTTGCTTGTCACGTTTGAAGTAATGTCCATTGGCTGCCATGCAATATTCACCAGATGCTTGATATTCGTTGTTCAGCAAATTATCAATAGAGATACTTGTGTGGCGACCTTCAACAATTGTTTCAGGTGAAACATTGTACTGCATAATCAAGTGTGGATACAATGAGTTCAAGTCAAACGACACAACCCATTCGTGCATACCAACGATTGGGTCTTTCACATAAGCGCCAGCATACTGTTCATCTTTTGCAGTATGAACATTTTGAGGCACAACAATATTGTCTGCAATCAATTCATTATGAATCAAAGTATCCCACATGCGTACTTGCGTGAACACATCGGTGTAATTAACTTTAGCATCATATGCAAGTGCAAGTGCCATGTCAATCAATTGCATCTTAGCATCAATACGATCCACAAGTTCAACGTCATGGATGTTATACTCAATAAACTTTTGAAAGTTTGTTCGATACAATTGATGCAGACTTTCAACTTCAGAGTAGTCAAGTTTCTTCTCACCGAGTTCAAGGAACGCAATGTGATTAAGACTAAAACTTTCTTGTTGTGAGTATGTAAACTTCTTGTACAATTCAATGTAATCAAGAATAGCAATGCCAACCAAATCAAATGCTGTTTGCTGTTTGTTGTGAATCGTAGTTGTACGTTCACCAATTCTACGGAATGGAGATAAACGCTTTGCAGTATTCTCGCCCATGAGTTTGTTGATACGATTGTGCAGATATGGAATATCAAAGAATTGAATGTTCCAACCAGTCACAATGTCTGGTGATGTTTCTTCCCACATGTCGAGAAAGCGCATGATAAGATTATTCTCATCACGGCACTTGATATATGTTACATCATCACGATTGTTATCGTAGTCACCACAGCCAGACACATAGAAGTGTCCTGCTATCTTAAACGTGATGGCAGTAATTGGCTCACTCGCAGACGCAGGTTCAGGAAAGCCATTTTCAGAACCAACCTCAATGTCAATATTCGCAATCTTAATTTGTTCTGGATCATAATCTATTTTTCCTGGATAGGCTTCATTGATATAAACGTATGGGAAGTTTGTTGAGCCATAAACTTTGAAGTTGTCAACATCTTCATAACGTTTCATAAATTCAGTAGCATCACGCATTGTGCCTTGCGACACAGGCGCAAGTGATTGACCATCTAACGTTCGATAATCACCATCTTTAGATTGTAGATATAACGTTGGGTTGTATTCAACTTTATCGCTGAACCTCTTACCGTTATTATATCCACGAACAAGAATGTTGTTGCCGAGTTTAGAAAAATGCGTATAAAATTTCATTAAGTAATAATGCCTTGAGTCGGTGGCAGGACAATTCCTGAACCATAAATCTCATTATACTTGTTTTTTATTTCTTGTGCAACTGATACGTTGTAAATTACGTGGTTGGGATTAAACTCTACCACTTTTTGTTCTGAAAAGATTAGGAGAGGTTGCATTTGAAGGCTTGCTTTGCCATTTGGTCCCATTGCAATACCAAGAACACATGGGTTCTCTACACGATATTTTTCTGGAGTTTCTTCTACAATGTCACCGACAAGTTCTTCACCTGTTGCCAATTTTAAAATTCTCAAGTTTGCCATTTTATATCCTATAATAAAAAGGGGGCGTTGCGCCCCCTCGGTGTTTACTTAAAACGCTCTGCTTTATGTTTTTTTATTTCTTGAATAGATTCAAGTAAAGCAATAAAGAAGTTTTTTATTGATTTCATAATTCATCCTCAGTTAAATATTGCTGAGATGATTTTTTAGTTTTAGATTCAGCATCCTTAACTTCAATCTTCTTAGGCTTCTTATGTTCTGGAATGATTCGTTCCAAAGCAATCTTCAACATGCCATTAATCAAAGCGGCATCTTGAATTTCGATTTGGTCATCAAGTGCAAATGTGCGAGTGAATGCACGATTAGCAATACCCTTAAACAAGAAATTGTCTCCATCATCTTTTGTGTTACCCGCAACAATTAATTTGTTGTCTTCTAAAGTGATATCGATTTCTTGTTTACCAAAACCAGCAACCGCAATTTCAATGACGTAGGTATTGTCACCAGTCTTGCGAATGTTGTAAGGTGGGTAGTTAGGAATGTTTTTAGTCACATCATCATGTATTTTTGCTAGTCGATTGAATTGCTCATCGAAGCCAACAAAGAATTTATCAAAATCTTTGAAACCTTGTCCGCCAAAGATAGCGGGAATTGGTGTGTGTCCCATTTTATATCTCCTCTTACTTAGATTTTGAAAATGCTTTCTTAGCATCAAATGTGTATGCAGACATGCCAAGAGTTGTAAAAAACTTATTGACTTCTACAGCGACAGCCTTTGCGTAAGATGTTTGCGCTTCAATGAAAGTGTTGAGGGGTTTTGCAAGTTCTTCATTCTTGACGAATGTTTTGACGAATTGCGTTTTTGTGCTTTGAAATGCATCGATAGCACTATTGATGTTTTGTAACATAGTTTCTCCTATTAAGCGAGTTAAAAATAAAATTCGATACCCCGAAGGCGTATCATTAAAATCCTGCTTACTGAATACAGGGGTACCATATCGTTGTACCAGCGTTAGACGCTCCTAAGGTAGAAGAGCCATTTACGTTCCCATCCCTGAGATACGTTTATTTATAACAGATTAAGCCTGTCCAACCATTCTGCGGGAAACAAAATATGTTGTGTTACCTTCTGTGTTCATATCCTTACGGATTTTGAAACCTGCTTGGCGCAAGTCGCTGATACGGGCACGAAGGTTTTTGATACCAAACAAAGACTTTGCTTGGGGTGCAGAGATTCCACGACCAGTACCACGCAAGTATGATACCAAGAGTTCTGTCTGTGTTTTGCTAGAATTTACGAATGCCATTTTATATACCTCATCAAATAATGATAAAAAATTTGCTAAGAATTATTTCTTAGCGTCTACTTTAGCCTCTGCTTTTTTTGCGGCTTTCTCTTTTGGAGTAATCACTTTGGGATGTGGTTTCTCTTTTTTAGAGTCTGCTTTAGCGGCAGGTGCTGATGCTGTTGTTGCAGGCGCAGGTTTTGTTTCTGCTGGTTTGTCTGCCGCAACGGCAACTAGGGAGAGAGTAGTAAGTGCTACTGCTGTCAATACTTTCATGGATTTCATAGAATCTCCTAATTTAGTTTGAGATAACATTATCTCATATTATATAACGCTTGTCAAGTGTATTTGGTTGACAAATTTATTTATGCCAATTTTTTTAATGTTGCTCTAAGCATCCATGCATGTTTGTTAAATGCGTCTTGTCTTTCCGCCAAAAAGTTGCTGATATGATGTGCATGTACTTGTTCTGCAAGTTCATATGTACGTTCAATGTTTGATAACATTACAGGAATATCATCCAATAATCTTTGCAACATTACTTCTGCTGGTGGCACAGTTTCATCACCTTGAATTTGAGACAACTGAATGAATCGATTAAAACTTCCTGGTGCATATGAATCCAATCCACGAATCTCTTCTGCAATTTGGTCAACTACACCATAAACTTCAGTATAGATTCCTTCTAGAAAAACATGATACTGTGGAAAATTAGAGCCTGTTACATTCCAATGATAGTAATGTGTCTTCAAATAAAACGCATAGTGATTTGCTAAAGTCACTTTTAGCGATTGTACTAGTTCATCCATTTTATTCTACTTCCCTCTTTTTGTTTCCGATATTATATTTAGCAGTTAAGAGCCAATCATTTTTTTCTTTGTAAGATATGATTTTGATTTGAGACAATGGTGCTATAGGCTCTTCAACATTTGTTGCCCTAGGAACAATTTCAATTAGTCCCCATTCGGCTAGCAATTTTGCAATTGTGTTTCTTCTCGCTAAATCATTCTCTTCAAAGTCAGTTGGTTTGCCATCTAATGCAAATAACTCTTTAAAATGTACAATATAATATTTACCTTTTTTATGTAAAATATGACACGATTGGTACAATGTTTTATCCTTACGGGATGCAACGCCAATACGGGTTAGTGTTTCTTTTACTTTTAAAAAATCGTCTTCTTGTTTTAATCTTACCTCAAGTAGGTCTTCAACGTTCACCGCCATTTTTTTTCTCCTTAGACTTCAAACCACCTTTTTCTAATTTTTGTCGCATGATTTTAAGTTGATCGGAGGTTATGAGATTCTGTACTTGTTTAGCCTTAGCGTAACTATAGCCAAAATATTCTGAAATCACATTAATGTCCTCAACTATTTCATTTTTAAACCATTTGCTGAACCTTTTTTTAGGCCTGATGGTATTTAGTAAATAGAGAAATTGAGGTTTGTTGTCAAGTAAATGACGGAGATTCATCTCATTAGCATAGAGTACGGTGTCTGGAAAGTAAGATAGTCCTTTATTAACGATGTACGCATTGTACGATTTTTCTGCCAAGTCATCATTGTCAGTACCAACCATCATGTTTTCTTTTGATTGGTTGATAGCGTTTAGGTAGTCAAATGGTGTCATTTGAATTCACAGTCAACCATCACTTCAGTCAAGAAAGCGACAAAGTTAATTTCTTGGTCAACGACAAATGCAGACTTGTATTGATAGTCGGCAAGCAATAGAACCAAACGTGGAACAGAATCTGGCACTAAGCATTCATTGCTGTTATCAAAGATTCGTTTGAATAGTACTGATGGCTCATTGTCTAGATTCTCTGCAACCCACTTACGCATACCTGTGAAGTCTTTTGCTTTCAGTTTATCAACTAATGACTTGAAATTGTCACTTGAGATATTCGCAAGAATTCCAGTATCAATCTTACCCGTAGCGGAGTAACGTTGCAGTTCATTGAGAACACGCCTCCAATCAGGAAAGTGTTTCATAATAAGTTCAGCAACAACCTTCTCTTCATACTCTACGTTTTCTTTTTGTAGAATGCCAGTCATACGTTTCATAAAACGACCAGCAAGTTTTGGCTTGTCTGATGCGTTTATCTTAAACTGTACAACAGAGCATCGGCTGTGAAGAGGGGCGATGATACGATTGAGAAAGTTGCAAGTAAGGATAAAACCACAATTAGCAGAAAACTCTTCCATGAAGTTTCGTAATGCGGGTTGAGTAGATTGCGGATTAAGATAATCAGCCTCGTCAAGAATAACATATTTGCGACCACCAGAGAATGATACAGTTGAGGCAAAGTTTTTAATTTCATTTCGCAAGGTATCGATGTTGCCATTCATCGATCCGTTAATAACAATATAAGTACATCCAAGTTCTTCAAGCATAGCCTTGGCGATAGTAGTTTTACCAACGCCAGGACCGCCTGTAAGAATCAGATTGGGAACATTCTTTTGGTCAACGAATTGTTGGAATGTTGCCTTTAAGTCTGCTGGAAGAATTGTATCTTCAACAGTTTTTGGTCGATACTTTTCGACCCACAAAAAATCTTGTAGCATGTGTTCACCTTATCATAACATAAAAATATATTCTAACACATTGCATGTTAGAATGCAAACTGAGTGTTACTTAGCCACACTCTCATAAAGGGTTTCAACATCGTCTTGTTCTTGTTGTACCTCGGTGAAGTTTTGTTTGTGATAAATTTTTGCAAGTTTGCGAGTGTACTTTTTAGGCAACTCAAATTTATCTTCAACCGAAACAAGAATGTCTTTAATCAAATCACGTTCCGCTTCAATGCGAGTGAGTGAATTTGAAATTTCGACAAGTGCATCCAGAATCTTTTTACGGTCCTCTGGAGAGGACGGAACAATCACATTACTCATAATATTAACCTTCGTACTTAGAACCGGCTTCAGTAGCAATCCAATATTCAATTGCATCAGTCGCATGTTTGAAATGTGAAATGCCTTTGGACGAAATAGATACATCATATGTACCAGGAACCATCTTAAGATTTTCTGTAACGAAAATCATTCGGAAGTTTGCTGAAGTCTCACCAACTTTAATTGAGAAGTCATCAGAGTCTGCATTCTTAACGTCAAGCGCAGAGATAGAGATTTCCGAACCATTACCAGTTACTGCAATGTTTGGAAGACCCAAGATGCCAGACAACTTCAATACTTGATTCAAGTCATCTTTTGTCAGTCGAAAATTCACTTCGGCATTTTCTACTTTAATCTCTTTTGCTGGCGGTGCAATAATCATAGATTCATCTGCAAGACCATATGTTGTCTTGGATGTTCCAGATTTGATTGTGAGATTATTGCTATCACTATTGATAACAATCTCAGGGTCAGTCAAAGAACCACAGAGAGACAAGAAACGATTCAAATCATAAATGACAAAATCTTTTTCGAATGCTTCCGTTACTGTTGCTTTGCCTAGTACGTTCTGTCCTTTGGAGATAGTTCGCACTACAGAGCCTTCTTTAAATTGCATACCAGCATTAATGGTAGCAAAGTTTTTAAGAACGTTGATTGTTGATTCACTTAGTTTCATTTTGTTTTCCTTCATTCAAGTCATGTACGTGTAGCATGATTATAGCATAGTGTAAAATTTTAAGCAAGTCTTTACGATTGCGGCCGTCTTTCTTGCCATACCTTTGTGCATATTTCAGCACGTTCCCGATACAGAATCCTTCACCATGTCCACCATCGATGATGAATTCTGTTGCTTGGAATTTGTCACGGGAATAATGTTGCCCGTATGTTGCGTCAATATAAGACTTCAGTTCCTCCAAAGTCTTATCTTCATTATATCGATAGTCTATCATCTTAGTGCAGTAACACTTCTTTTAACTGCTGTAGCATCGGCGGTTGGTGATGCATTGATAGCCGCAAGTGCTTGCAAAGAACCACCAAAGATATAACTACCAGCATGTTTCAAACGAATCCATGGAAGCAACCAAACCTTACCACCTGCTTTACGCATCCATTGACAGAACATGTAATCTTCTGAGAGATAACGTTTTGTATCTGGACAAATAACGCAATCAAAGTACGCCATGATTTCTCGGCTACCATCAAAGTTTTCTGTACGCACATGATCTGGCTTATAACTTTGTGTTGGGAATGCAACATCATATTTTTCAAGTGCAGTACGTGTGATAAGCATAAAGCCTGTACCACTTTCTTTCACTTCGATTGGTTCATCAATTCGGAATTGAGTAACACCATCTGCTGGATTGAAAACGTAGTCACCAACAAATTCTTCCAATTGATTTGGATTAGCATCTGCGAATCCTTTGTCAACTGCAACTTTAATTTTCTCCCAAGAAATTGCTTTCTTTGGATATGGCGCACAAACAACATCCATATCTTCACGGGTTACCGCAAAGTGCATCATCACTAAAACGTCTTGCGCTTCAAAGTGAATATCGCTATCGATGAAAAGCATATAATCGAATCCACTACGAACAAATTCATCCGTCAAATAATTCCTAGCACGTTGCACTAGTGATTCGTTGAAGATGAAAAAGAGTTTGGCTTCAATACCATACTTGGTACATAGTACCATAAGATCGGTGATTGCTTTTGTGTATGCACCATGGCATTGTCCGCCATACATTGGTGTCGCAATAAAAAGTTTTTTAGTTCTTAATTGCTGAATGTTCAATTCAAATTCCATAAATTCTCCATATTATTAAAAATTATCTCACTATTATATATAAAAAAAGAGGCTACGTCAAGTAGCCTCTAAGGCATTACTGCCAGGAGATTTAGAACGGTACGTCATCAACTGCTGGCGCAGGTGTCACTTCCGCAGTAGGATCAATGCCAGCATCAATCTTGGTATACAAATCAAGGAATGAAGTTTTAGTCTCTGCATCAAAGCGGTTGATACAATACTTAATTGCTTCCATCTTATCATTGAAGATAGTATAGGCTTCAGCAATGTGCGACAAACGGCGAGTAGAAATCAATTCATCGATAGCACCTTCTTCGAAAGTCTTACGAATGATATCAGCCCACTTCACAAGATTTTCTGCGAATGCTTTGTCATCAATACCAAGGCTGGTAAACAACTTAGTCAAAATCTTTGTTTCAACTTTAACATCAGGATATTCTTGTTCTACAGTAATTGGGAAACGCTCAAGGAACGCATCATCAAGAATTGTAGCGGCCATATAGCGACCAGATTCATCACCTTTACCTTTGGTGTTTGCAGTAGCGATAACGTTGAAACCTTGCATTGGCTCAACAAACTCACCAGTCTTTTTAACAAACAAACCTTTGCCTTCAAGTACACCTTGCAAGCACATTAGTTTATTTGAACCACGATCAATTTCATCAAGAATCAAAACGGCGCCAGACTTCATTGCTTGAACAACTGGACCATCAAACCATTTTGTCTCACCGTCAATCAAACGGAAACCACCAATCAAATCATCTTCATCAGTCTCTGGTGAAATATTCACACGGAGACATTCTGTTTTCAATTGGGCACAGGCTTGTTCGACCATGAAAGTCTTGCCGTTACCAGAGAGACCAGAAACAAATACTGGATAAAATTTCTTCGATGCAACAATACGTTTCATGTTGTCAAAGAATCCAAAAGGAACGTATAGAGAATTCACTTTAGGAATAATTGCGCCTTCTTGCATACGTGCAACGGAAGACATTTTTGCTACTGCCTTTGCAACAGGAGCCTTGATAGGTTCAGTAATTGGCATAGAAGGAACTGGAGTGGATTGCACTAGTGCAAGACCAGCCATGTTAACATTAAATTCTTGGAGGGGCAATTGATACTTGCCACGACCAACTCGGTACTGGTCGGCTTCAAGCCAGAACTGGCGCTTGGTGCCAGTCTCTTCAGAAAGTGTCACCAATTGCTGGCGGGTTACAATGGCACCGAAACGTTTGGCGGCTTCGGTAACGAATGCAATTTTTTCACTTTGCGTAATCATAATATAATTTGCCTTTCAGTTAAAAATCAATTTCAATACTAGTAGTATAACAGAGTATTTATGGTAAGTCAAGGGTTATTCAAACTGTTGTTTTTACGCAACATCAAGCAATTTCCTTGATTACCTTAGAGAGAAGAACACGATTAGTCAAACGGTTTTGGTTCATTTTCAAGAATGCGCCTTTCAACTTACGTGCGGAAACATCTTTGGCTTCGCCAAGAATGTCTGATAGCGAATCATCTTCGGTAGACAAATCATCACCACCAGGAATCAGAAAATATTCTGAGTAGCCATATCCGTTAACAGAAAAGAATTTTTCATTACGGAATTGTTTGTACTTATCATCCGTCATCATCATGTTGAAACGTGCCATTGCATTTTGGAAGTAACGTTTGCTTTTTGGCAGAATGTAGAATCCAATCAAATTGCAACCAGTACGATCCTTTAGAATTTCCAACAGAGTAGGTGTTACACCTTTGTCACTTACACGATAGGTTTTTGCAGAATCTTTATCTTCAATGTAAGATACTGAACGGAAGTCAGAAGGTCCGATACGAACACTACGACCTAATTCATTATCAGTCCAAAGAGTAGAAGAATCTTCTCCATCAGTCAAAAAGATAACATTCACAATTTCTGACCGAGTGCGTTTACGGAAATCATTCACAACATTAGATGCAACTTGAATTGTCGCATTCAACGGAGTACCACCAAGTCCCATACCATCACAGATATAACTAGACTTGTAATTTCTACGATGATTTACATAAGGTTGATATGCCTCAGCCACTTGCAACAAATCATTTGCAAATTTACGATATGTTGGATTCTTCATACTGCTAGACAAAATGTTTAACAGAGAAAAATTATCAATTTGCAATTGACCTTCTGGCGCAGGAACATATTCTTTTTTAGCCTTTTGATATTCGGTACTGAAGGCATAAACATCAAACGGAATATTCACTTTGCGGCAGAACGTTGCCATTGTAATCAACTGTTCAATTGTGCCAGACAGATTATCTTGCATAGAACCAGACCAGTCAATGAACATCACAATACCGTGATTCTTACCTTCAGCAACAGAACCAATCTTACGGAAGATATCGTCATTGAATTTGTAAGTATGCAACTTGTTGGTGTCCAGCGTACCAGTATCGGAGACTGTTACACGGCGCAATTCAGCCGCTTTCTTTTTCATTTCAAATTCTTTTACAAGATACGCAATTGGATTTTTATTCTTGGCTTCAAATTTTGTTAGCAAAGTAGAATCATAACGCTGGTGTGGTTCCAACTCAGGATCATTGTACAATTCATCATTAAAGAATTTTAACTCTTTAAACGGAACAACATATTCTTTTACATTGATTTTAGATTGGCTAGCAATTTTACCAACATAAATTTCTTTTGTTTCGGCAAGACCTTTTAATGCTTGTTGAAATTTTTCATCCGTTACAGATTTCACTTCATCACCATATGCCTTCAACTCATTAGGCATAGCATCTTCGAATGTTGGCGTATTAGAATAGCCATTGTCGAATTGATCTTCAGATTCGAAATCATCATCACCGTCATCGGATCCAGAATCATAATCATTTGGATTTTTGTCTTCATAGTCTTCAGTATCATCACCACCGAAACTATCGTCACCAAAATCTTCATCATCGAATTCGCCATTCTCTTTGCGCTTTTCGAATTCTTCTTTAGCCTCTTGACGTTTTTGTTCTAACTCTGCTTTGCAAAAAGCATACAAACGTTCGGTGATATCTTTTACTTGCTCAAAAGAATCTGCCGTTTCAACCTCTTTAACGTACAGCATTTCTTCTGCATTGAATTTAATGCCCGCAATAGCACCAAGTTTAAAATGCAAATTGATTCTATCAATCAACATCATTGCGTTTACATCTTGACCTTTGATACCAAAGAAGTCACGTTCGGTAAATTGACGATATGCAATAGCCATTGGCTTACGCAAACCTGGATATCGATCCTTCATTCTACGTTCGATCCTTGCATCTTCAACCACATTCAAGAATGTAGAGAATGCAGAACCGCCAGCCTTAGCCGATTCAACGTATGATTGTGGTGTGTCTAATGCGTGACCCACTTCATGCCCGACCAAAAGGTCTGTCATTTCTGGTGTGGTGTCATTCATAATGGGAAGAGTAAGACGGCGATTCACGATATCGAATGATGCAGTCTGCACCTTGCGATAGTCTACCGAAATATTCTCTGTAGCAAGTAACTTTGCTAAAGTGGATTTTGAAAGTTGTTTATTAAGCATGTATGTATCTTAACTTAGTATGAATTAAATGTCAAGCGGTTTCTGCAACAGGTTGTTGTACCGTTGCAACAGTCTTAGGACGGATGATAACTGTCTGTGGCACTTCAATGTCACCTTGTTTATAGTAGCGGTGCATCTTTACTGTAGCGGTGATAGTGGCAGTCTCGCCTTCGGCAGGAAAATCTGCATTGCCGCTGAATACGATAACATTGCCAGCGGCATCTTCACAAATACGGAGAAGGCTGGTGCCAGAATCATAGTAGTGGAAGCGAGGACGCTCAACCACAATTGCTTTTTTAACTGTAAGAGTAACAGTAATCTTTTTCTTTTCAGTACCAACGAATGTACGGGTTGCATTTTTAGCAACCGCTTCGGCTTGCCATTGCGCTTTACGTTCAGCCATTGTTGCCATAGACTTGCGTACAGCAAGGACTTGTTTTTCTGTCAACTTACCATAAGTGTTCAATGAACCAAGAAGGTTTGAGTAAAACGAATTTTTGTAATTAGCATTCAGGAATGTGACAATATCGCCAGCATCAGGATATGTCCTGTAGAAAGTTTTGGTAGCATTGTTCAAGATGTTACGCTTGATAGCGGCTTCGTAGGCACCAGGACGTTCGATATGTGACATGTAAGTTCCTCTGTAATCTCAATCTATGTATCTAGTATAGCACAGTAGGAACTGAAGTCAACGATTATTTGACATAGTGTAGCATTAAAACAACACATTTGTCGCATTTAAACAACATTTTACCAAAAATAGAGTAAAAAACCCTTTAAAATCAACAACTTACAGAGGACAAAATAAAAAATATTAGATTACACCTCTGATAGCATTCATAATTTTTTCTTTTAGATTCAATTCGCCACAAGTATTTGAATATAGTTTACCAGTTATAGGAGTAACGTCACCCCTATTCAATACAAGATCAAATCCATCTCCACTTTTCATACTGCATCTGATTATAGTATTGTTGTCAACAACAAATGCTCCGTCATTTTTGATTACAAGCAATATGTCGGCAACTTCACTTAGTTCTAATGTAGATTTTTTATTGGTGCCGTTACTGTTGTTAAGTTTGATGTTGAAATTTTTATTTAAATTTCCTTTTTTACCATACATGCTTCCAGACAAACCACTTTTTAATTCTACAGTTAGATTATATTTTTTCCAAAAATAATCTTTGAATGAATCTCCAACATAAGTTAGTCCATCTTCTCCACTATACTTCTCCACAATCAATTCTATAACCAAGCCTTTGATGAATCTCCATTGTCTATCATTCAAGTCTTCTAATTTATTTCCTTTATCTATGATTGTGTGCCAGTCAAACTTTCTAAGATCATCTATAACATCTTGAGATAAAGGTGAAACAATGTGATTAGTAAAATATAAACTCATCTCATATTGTAATTTGATATTTTAGATTTACTTGTATCTAGTTTAACGTTACCAGAAATACTTATTCTATACTCATCGGAAGTAGAAAATGGATATACAGCATGTACCATAGTTGAAGGAAAGAGAACCATTCTTCCATTCCATGTTTTGTCTACTGGCATATTGCATTGACGAATATGTCCTTGTGAGTCCGTATATAGAAACTGAAAATGTCCAGGAATTTTAATAGCGGCATCTTTACTTGATAGAGTATTCAATTCATCTTCCATTGAAAATGGAGTATCAAGCCATATAACAAAACTTGCTAAGCCTTGATGCACATGAGGAGGATTAAATTCATGTTTCTTTTGAAAATTAACCCATAGACTACTAAGTACCATTGGAACATCATTCGTCAACATACCAATTTTATTGAAGACGCCCCAACGTTCAATGTACTGAGCCATCAATGGCATAAGTATACTGAAGATATGACTTTTACATTTGTTTAATTCATACTCATGTTCAATATTTCCTGCCAACTCTTTGTTTATCTTTAAATGGCCTTTGAAATTTTTACGAATTGTTTCAACTTCATTTCGAATTGGTTTTAGTTGTTCTTCAGACAATTGCAATCCAATAAATCCTAAATTGTGAAACTCACCAAATTCAAATTCAAATTCATTTTTTTTCATATTATTTTCTCCTTTATATTGCAAGAGAGAAATTTCCTGCGACAGAAATTCTATACTTGTCTGAAGTGTAAAATGGATATACACAATGATTTAGTCCAGCAGGAAAAAGAACCATCGTATTGTTGTAAGTGCAATCTGCTGGGATCCAATGTGTTTTTACACCACCCAAAATATCAGTATATACAAAACTAAAACATCCAGGTGCGGCCGCAACCGAATTGTCTGATTTTATATATTTCTCATCTTCTTTTCTATATGGAATATCAATCCAAATAACAAAACTAAGAACTCCACTATGCCTATGGATTGGATTAAATTCATACTTCTTTTGAAAATTAACCCATAAAGGAGTCATCTTAATATTCGTATTTACTTCATGGTCATCTGTAACTAAGTTGTTTGACCACAATTCAGAATTTCTAAAATAATCTAGAGCATATGGTTTCAAAAGTTTTTCAACGTAGTCATGGCATTTTGGTAGCGTGTACTCATTTGCAAAATTTGAAACCAATTGAACATCTGCACGGTGTCTAGTAAAATTCTCATTTTGAATTTCTCGAATTTCATCGTGAATTGGTTTCAATTCAAATTCATTAAATTTGAATTCCATATATCCAAAATTACGTAATGTTTTATGTGAGAAAATCATGGCTTGTAAAATACAAAGATTGGTTCATACTTCAACCACATCCCGTTTACTTTGCAAAAGTTTTTTGCTTTAGGTAAACCAGTATCAGGGTCAATACGATTGCCGCCTGGCATTTGTGCTAGTGCCATTTTAACGACACCTTTGAATTGCATACCGAGTGATTCCAAAATGTCTTTGCTATCTTTTTCAAGTGGCAACATGTCAGCACCAAACTTAGCGTCAGCAATATTCCAAAGTAGATATCTGTCATTACGCAAATACTCAACAGCAGTTTCTAGCGTTGGACGTAAGAAGCCTTCACGCCATGCATCATAGCCAGTAAACTTTTTATACGATTGCGTTGGATCTTCACTATACGCTTCCTTAGCAAAGTAAGGAGGGCTAGTGAACACCATGTCTAATTCGCCCTTGTACTTTTGGAACGAACTATCATCTCTGACAACTTCTGAACCAAGTTGAAAAATTTCATAAGTGTTGGACTGTTCAAACAAAACTCCTTCGTTCTTTGAGGAGTTATAGAAATTAGCCAAGTCGGCATATTTAGTACTAGTAGTGCCGCCATCGCCATTAATAGTGTGATCGGTATTAGGATCAGTACCCACATAGTGTAAAGGAAGAGAAGTGCGAGAAGCCATAGCACCCAAAATACGCCCACCCCAACCAGAAGAGGGATCGTAAACAACAATTCTATCTTGGTTCTTAACGTGTCGAGTAAATTTTTCATAAAGTAGTTTTGCAGTCAATGGTGGGAAGTTAACAGCATATTGGCACCACGATACACGGAATGCTTTTAAGCCGACAGGAAAAATCTTTTGTCCATACTTGTACATACGCAGACGATACTTCTTCTGGTCATGCGACTTTATGTTCATTGTAGACTTAGATGGAATTGTCTCTAGAATATCTTGTGTCACTTCAAGATACTTTGCATCTTTAAGTTTTTCATTGTAGCCACTATACTCTTCGTCATCGTCACGACTCTCTACCCAATAGTCATAACCATATTGTCGAATGTTGTTGTCTTCAAACCAACGAACAAAGTCATTGCCATTCTTAAATTTGACATTGTAAGAACCAACGCTGATAATCTCATTGACTTTAATTGTATTTGAATATGCATAGAACGAATCACGCTTGAAGTGTCGTTTGGAATACTTCAATGTCTTCTCAAGCAATTCATCTTTTAGAAAGTGGTCATAGATTGAAAGCCCATCATCATTCTTCGTATAGTTAATGCGTGTCTTCATCATAGTCGGGAACCATTGATTAGCCGCATTGCCAACTACGCTAGTGTTTCGAATTACATCTTTCTCACCAGTCAATTCGTCAACGTGTTCAAACTCATGCACAGGAAATCCATACATCTCTTTGAATTGTTTTTTGATTGCATCTTCATCCCAACCAACTCTTGGTGGCTGACCCATAGTGTCCCATGAGTGTACGACTGCTTTACGCAAATCGATGAACCATTGACGAAATTCGTCTTCAGTCATCCATTGCACTTCTTCAAATGTCTTGTTTGTTTCGTGGTTCAACAACCAATCATTACGTTCATAAAAATGTTTTGTCATATTATATTTGTTTTACAGTTATTCCGCATTTATTTAGGAAACGAATACCAGCATCATCACGGTAGTCTTCACCGTAAAATACTTCTTTGATACCGCTTTGAAATATCATTTTAGCACAATCCATGCATGGAGCGCAAGTAATAAACATACTTGCACCATCACCACTCTCGGTAGACTTTGCTAGTTTGGCAATTGCATTAGACTCTGCATGGAGAACTTCAGGTTTTGTTTTAAGTTCTGTTCTTTTGGTTAGAGAGTACACACCAGTAGAAATTTCATCTTGGATAATAAACATGTCTTCACAATTATTATCCCATCCACTTGGCATACCATTGTAACCAATTGATATGATGCGATCATCTTTAACGACAACCGCACCAACTTGTTTACGTCTAGCAGTACTCAATTCAGCAAAGACTCTTGCAGTCTTCATGTATGCGCCAAGATATTTCTCTTTAATCATTTTCTTCTTTGTACTTTTCAGTCTGTTCAAAACGTTTTTCTTGAATCGTTTTTTCTTTCCATACTTTTCTAGGATTTGCACACATCACACAATTAGGATTTCCACAGTTCATAGCATGATGTTTAGCAAGTTCGTGTGGATTCTCAACTGGTATGTTATATGCTTTTGCAATTTTCAATTGCTTTCGTATTGCATTTTCATCTTTAAGGATTCGTTTAGAATGTTTAAATTTATCTTCTTCTGTACTCATGTTTCGACTCCTTTGAATATTGATTACGCTACATTCCAGATTAGTGCGCCTGGTTTCCCACTACTCACTACAAACTGCCAAAGTTTAGCATCGTAGTATTTCTCAGATGGATATGGTGGTGCTTGACTCTCTTCAACTACTTGGTCATACTTATATGGTGAACGCATAGTGATAGCACGACCTTTTTCGTAGTCACTCATCTTATGTCCAATTTCTACTGCATACGCAGGCACATCGGGAAATGCCATTTGCAATCCACGATTCAATGTTCCGCTTGATGCAACAGTCCAAATCTCTGTTGGTTTGATTTTCAAATCTCTTGCAACTTTAACAATCGATGCAAGCACAGATGGATGTTCTAACCCTAAAGGCAAACATTGTCTGCGCTTTGTGTCTTCTTCTTGATAACGTCTTGCTTTTGCTTTTGTCACAGTAAGCATACCATTGTCAACCCAATGAATTGTACCCCCAAGGTCAAGCACTCTTTGCTGATGCCACGTAGGCTCTTTGCGTTTAGCCATGAAGAACGTTGCTTTTTTTCCATACAGATTGCACACATGCGTTAATGATATAGGACCCCAACCAACTTTGTTTGCGCCACCAAAGACCCATTCATCACACTCAGTAGTTTTTACTAGATGGTCAATAAATCGACTTTTACTTCCATACTCTAATAAGTCATCACGTACAACATAAAAGCCATTGTGCATTTCAACTATTGGTGCAGGGTTTGGGTCTTTCCAATCTTTGATTATATCAGAAACATCTTCAGGATACAAGCGACTCATATAAATTTCCTTCTGACACTACGTCAATTACTAAATGAATTCTTTCTTCAGTTCCACCATTGATTGCTTGGTGTGGTTTGCGTGTGTCTAAAAACCAATACTCACCAACTTTCATGTTTACCTTTTCAGCAACACCTCTGGTATTCCAAACAGTAAATATAACGTCATCATTTGTTTTAATTGGTACATGAATACGTGCAAGTTTTCCTTTCGAACCACCAGAATCAGAATCAACTTGATCCGTATGTCGTTCAAGTTCTCCACCACCTGGTTTCAAACGCATAAATCGAACACGATGCACTTCTTTACCCAATTGTTCAACAAATTCACGCACTTCGGGAAACATCTCATACAATGGCGTATCAATTAAACCAAACACGTTATCTTTGTTTTCTTCTTTCCATTTATCATTCATCTCAGATGGTTTTGTAATGAATGCTGGATCTCTAGTGTAACCACGTAAAGACAATGCAGACCATGCTTTATCTTTGTTATAATTGCTGTAGTGATTTGTAAATTCAGGAAGTTTATTTAATTTATCATAAACTTTTTGAATGAAATCTAAGTTCAAATTTCCAACTTTTTTAATACTCAAATATTCTGCTGGATCAACTTTAGGAAATGATCTTGGTATGCCTGTGCCTTTATAGTAAATTGCATAGACTTCACCATAGGTTGTAATCTTAGGACCAACATAACAGAATCCTAATTGTTCTGCTAAATCACAATGTGTTTTGTTTTCTGCCCACACATATAGCCAAAAGTTTGATCCGGACAATGTATTGATTTGTTTCTCAATAGCATTGAGATCACCAACTAATTTTCCAATTGTAACATCACCTTTTAATTTTGTTGCAATAACTGTGTCGCCATGCATTGTAATGTCTGACGCAACTTTGTTTACTGTTACATCAATCATTGCATCACCAAGCAAAACAAGAGTTCCTTTTTTCAAAGACTCAGCAATGTTATTCTTCTTATACTTCGCAAAAGGAGATAACGTATATGCATTGTAGTCTGCATACTGCGCTTCAAGTCCTTTAAGATAGTCTATATCGTATCCATGTTGCCAAGGTTTCATTTCATTCTCCACTATTATACTTTATGTAGGCTTCTTAAAATTTGTACATTGTCATTTGGTGCCATAAAACACCGTGCCTTAACAAGTAAGTCTAATGTTATCGGATCTTTAATTTGGGTAAATTCTACTAAGTTGTTTTGTAGAACGTAATCTGCAATCTGATGAATCAATTCTGTTCTGATTTTATCTTTAACATCTGCTGTCATTCCAATAGTTTGTGAACTGCTAATCCTACACGATGCGACAATCATCTTACCTTGAATTGCATATTCGTGTATGTTTATGTCTGCGTTGGGAAAAAAATCTGTAGGATTATTTTGATTGAAATTGAACGCCTGCGCTATTGCCATATCTACTCCCTTCTTGTCCAGGTTCATTACTATTTGTACATTCTAATCCATGCCAAGTTGCTCTCGGGCAACGTTTATTTCCACAACTAGGACATACAATAAACATGTTCATTGTCAGCGGCAACATTGTTACCGGATCTTGTAATTCGTCCAAGCAGTTGTAGCACCAACAATTATACTTTTTCACGACTCTGCAACGCTTTCTTCGTAGACAGTTGTAGGTACATACGGGAATGTAACATAAACTCTGCTTTCACGTCCGGTGAAATACGATTTGAATTTTTCACCATTTTCATCTGTATACCATTCCCAGAAAACTTTTCCATTAATATCATATGCGCCTGTTTCATCTTTAAATACTCTACTACATCTTTTGTTCTGCCACGTAGGCGAACCGTTTATACTTGCTACATCTTCCCATTCATCATCTGTACCCTGTAAAGGAGACAAAGGTTCAAAGCGCAAAAGTTTTTCTAAACATTGAATGGCATAACTTGCTGAGAATCCACTATGTCCTTCTTCGGCAAACTCTTCTATCATGTGAAGAATATGCTTTCGCATCATTCCATTCATTTCATCATCATCAGTCATTCCGATAATGTCAAGTTCGTGTTCTGCGTGTCGTGTCATGTTACTCATAATATTCATCCCCCAATTTAATTGTATTCACCGTTTTCATTCTTTAGTGCTGATCGCCTGCGTAGCATTCTAGAAATTTTCCATCCTAATTGTGAGTGTGCATGACGAATTCCAAATGTAATACGAAACCAAGGAACAATAGCACCAACATAGATTTCATCAAAACTTAGACCTGCGTCTAGACCAAATGAAAAATGTTCCATCGTCCACACATGAAGAAACAACCAATGTAACGACCAGTTATTTGCGTTGTATTCATCGCCTTTACGATATTCAAATCGTGGTACCAATGGACACAAATCATTACACCACAATTGATGCAACGGATAATGTTCCCACCAGTACTTGTCTCGCATCGCTACCATATCTTCACTCATTTTTTTACCTTACGTTTTAGAATCATGCGTTTACGTAATGCACGTTGAGTTTCAAATTGTGAAGCCTTTTGAGTATACACTTTTCCAATCATGTGGTCAAATTCGTGCAATGCAATTCTGGCAGTCATACCAATAAACTTTTCGGTTGTGGTGCTTCCATCTTCTTTTTGATAGCGAATGCGAACGCCATCTGGACGTTTAACATTCAAATACAATAATGGAAAACTTAAACAGCCTTCTTTCATTACAAGTTCTCTATCTGATACGTCTACAATTTTAGGATTAAAAATTGCAAAAGGTTCATCACCTGTCCTCATAACAAAAACACGATATGGAATTCCAACTTGATTTGCTGATAATCCAAGTCCATCACTCTCTACCATTTTATCGTGTAACGCTTGTGCGAGTTCTTTGGGATCGTATGGAGGATTATTAAAATCAAAATCATCACATTCACTTAAAAGAACTGATGATGTTTCTGGTACGAATTCAAGGTTCATTTGTTTCTCCTCTTACATAATTTTCTGCAAAGTTTTCTGCTTCATCAAGATTATTAAAAAATGCAACAAAATAAGAACCAAGTTCGTTTCTTACCCTAACTTTGAAAAAGTTTTCATCAAAGTATATTTCTGCATGTCTATCAATTTCGTCTCCAAAATATTCACTCAATATTTTCATTTTGTTATCCTTGAAAAATTATTGACCTTTTCAAACCTAATCACGTTAGCAAACTTGTCTTGCAGAATATCACCTTTGTGTGATATGACAAACAAATTAGAACCTTCAAGCATGTTTAGAATTTTCATTAAGTCTTCTGTACCATTCGTATCTAATGACGAATCAAAAATCTCATCAAGTATCAATATGTTTGTGCTTGCCGAGTTCTTCAACTTAGCAACAGCACGCCATGTCAACATCAATGCCATATCAATACGTTGCTTTTCACCTTCGCTGAATGATGCATATGTAAAGTCATCACGATGGCGAGACTTAATTGTTTCTTTGAAAGATTCATCCAAATTAAAGTTCACAAAGAAATCTAATGCCGCAAGATATTTATTAACTAACTTGTTGATTACTGGTATATATTGTCGAATGATTTTCGTTTTGATACCTGTGTCTTTTAATAAGTTTGTTGCGACTTCATAGTATAATCGTTCTTCGGCAATAACTTTAATTTCAGATTCTAATTCTGCAAGTTCCACATTCAACGTTGCAAGTTTTTCTTGTTCAGCAGTAACATCATCTTTAACAGAATTCAATCTTTCGATTTCTTTATTGATATTATCAATGTGTCTCTGATTAACTCTAATCTCACTCTGTTCAAATGTCAACTGCGAATTCAATGTTTGAATCTGTTCGGCAATTGTTTCAATCTCAGTAAGTCTACCATTCACAACATCAAGTTCAGTTTTGACTTTTGACAATGCATCATCAACTTCAACTAATTTTTTATTTCGTTCTTCTACAATGTGTAGTTTATATTCATTACCGATTGTTTGTTTGCATGTAGGGCAATCATCATTGTTATGATAAAACTCAATGTCAGTATCAATTTTTTTATGAGTCTTTACTAAACTTTGTTGTAGAGTTTTAAACTTAGATAACTTTGCATCGACTTTAGATTTGTCAGAAATTTGTGTAATCATTTCTGACAGACTTGTTTGTATTGTCGCACATTTAGTTTCACTCTCAGCAATCAGTAATTGAGTGTTGGCAATGTCTTGTTGTTTAGATAAAATTTGAGTTGCATTGTTCTTGTTTAGCGAATCGATAAACTGAATCTGATACTGAATCTTTTCACTTTTCAAGTCTATTGCATACTTTGACTGCGAATGTTTTTCTTTCAACAAAAGAAATCTATCTTTGAGAACACTATTCATGCGTGAGAAGATTTGAATGTCCAACAAGTCTTCAATGATAGAACGTCTATCGCTTGCAGACAATTGCATGAATGGAGTAAATGATGCTGAACCCAACAGAACGATTTGAGTAAACGATTTGTAGTTGAGTTTGAGAATGAATTTCTCTAGATGTTCTTGATAGTCTTTGACTGCGGCATCTTGATTGACTAGATGCCCATTGCAGTAAATTTCAAACACGTTTGGTTTGATACCACGAACGATTTTGTATGACTTGTTGCCTGTGTCGAATTCGATTTCAACAGTACAATCTTTTTGATTGATTGTGTTGACAAGTTGTCCTTTGTTGATATTACGAAATGGTTTGCCGAACAGCACAAAGCACAATGCATCAAGCATCGTAGACTTACCTGAACCATTAGACCCAACAATTAATGTAGTATTGTTGGAATCTAAATTCAACTCGGTGAAAAAATTTCCTGTTGACAAGAAATTCTTCCACTTCAAATTACGAAAAATAATCATCTTTAAAATTATCTAAATTTTGGTCCTAAAACCCAAATAACAGCAGACTTTCTAACACCTTTAGTTACTGGAGTAACACGATGAGTTAACCAAGAAGGGAACAATATCATTCTTCCTTTTTTAAACTCAACTGTCTCTAAATTTTCTGGTGTTGATCTCATAAACTGAAAGTCTCCACCTTCATAATCAACTCCAGGCTCATTCAATACCAAACTAATAGACAACTTTCTCATTGTTGGAGTTAGATGGTCATTCATGTGTAAATCAGAATGCCAAACATAGTGACCAGAATTCTCTGCCTTGTACTCTGCATACTGATACATTTCATATCCATTTAGATCAAAATGAAATTCTGAAAAATTTACATGATTAATAACTCCATTGATTCTTTCAAATATCCAACGATTGTCATCATCCACATAATTAAAACTAATTTCAGATGTTCTCTTATCAGGCAATGCTTTTGGAAAATCAGGTGCTCCTGGTGTTTCTTTATTTGGCATAAAGACTTTAGCCTCTTCTAAATTCTTAGAAGACAGTTCGCATATCTGATTCAATTCATCATCAGTAAATGCATCATCCCACCAAAGCCAAGGAGAAATTCTGTTGGCTCTAATTTGTGGTCGATTTACCACACCGCTATAATTACTCATATTTTACCATCCTTTATTCTAAATTTTCGGTACTCAATGCTTCGACATAAAGTTCACGCATTAATGTTTTAAGTTTGTTTATGTCTGAAATATTTAGGCCTTGCGAATCAATGAACGAAGAAAGAATTGTCATAGTATCTTGCGCTTGGTCAATAATATCACTATCAGTTTCTTCATTCGATGCAGTAAAGTCTTCAACAATCGTAACATCTACAGGACCAAACTTATAAATCTCATCTATCAACTTTTCAAATAGATAAGGATCCTGTTTATTCAAAACAACAACTTTCACATAAGCATTTGCATACTTAGAAAAATCTAAGTCTTTCAAATCTTCAATCTTTAATTGATTATCATCATAATTTATCTTATAGAACATTCGATGAGGATTCTCTACGAATGTTGTTTTCATTGTTTCGGTATCTAAAATACCAAAATGCTTTTTATCTTTGTAGTCATTCCAAAACAATTCATATGGCGCACCAACATACGTGATGTTGTCGTGCTGTGATGGTGTATGATAGTGTCCGCTGTATACATGATTATAGTTGCTTAGAAACTTATAGTCAAGTCCTTCATGGCTATCTACACCACGGAACAATGGGAAGCCAGCAAGTTCAAAGTGACCCATGCATAACGGAGAAGATGTGTTCTTTACAAACTCATAAATTTCTTCTTCATTGCTTTTGCAAATCCATGGTATCATATCGATTTTGATTCCATCAATTTCAATCGTGCCAGGTTTCTGCCATAGCACAATGTTATGATAGTCTCTCAACAACAAGTCTGGAGAATTAACTTCAAGACTTTCTTTCCAAAAGATATCGTGATTGCCAATCAATGCATGAAGAGTAATGCCTTCTTCAACGCATCTGTCAAAGAAGTATCTGCGACTTTCCATCAGCGAATGAAAGTTGATGTACTTGCGTCTATCAAATAAATCACCGAGTTGAATGATTGTTCTTACGCCACGATGTTTTAGTTCTGGAAAGAATGTTTCATTATAAAATTTTTCATAGTAAGCATGAAACGCTTTGGAATCATTTCTGACACCAAAGTGCGTATCACCTAGTAGACATATTCTCATACTTGCGTTGCCCTTGCTTCTTCATTGTTGTACCTAAAGACTTGTCGATTATAGCACGAATCTCAGTCAAATGCAAGACGGCAGTTTCTTTGAGATTTTGTGGTGATCTTTTGTCGTTAACAATCTTTAGCCAGTTTTCAAGTTGGGCTGGTATTGGTGTCTGCATCATCGTTCTCCAAAAATTCATCAAATACAGTTTTTTTCTTTTTCTTCCTAGGCTTGGCTGCGGCAACTTTCTTTTCTTTGTTTGCTTCAAATGCATTAATGAAATCGCTAATGAATTCTTCGCTGTATGCATCATGTAGCACACCATTAAGTCCAGCAGTCACATACTCTTCGCCATTGTTTTCAACAAGCGCAGAAATAATAAGATTGTCCATGCTCTTATATTTTATGTATAAATGTTTTTTCTCTTTTTGAATTCTTCGCAAGAATGCATAGTAAATGATTTGAGTGAAGTATGCAAATGGATTTTTAGACTTCTCTGGATCAAAGTTATCAATGTACAGTAGACAATTTTCAATACCATCAGATACCATATCTTCTTTGAATGTATAGTTTGCAAAGTTTGGTTTACGTGCCAAGTGCGTTGCAATTTTAAACAAGCATTCACCAATGTACTCGGGTACTCTTGGGCGTTCGCCGTTTGTTGCTTCTGCTTCTTTAACAGCCGCACGGAATACAATCATCTCTTCTAGGAAATGTTCGTTGTTTACGTAATGCTTTTCTTTTGTTTTCACGATAGTGGTAGTAATGCTCATGTTTCACCTCAGTTAGTTGACAAACACTTGACAATAAGGTATCATTGCTGTGTCCTGTTTGATAAAGACTTAATGTAATATATGATTGTTAGATGATGAAGACAATGCCTCTCTCATCTTCTCAATCTCTTCTTTGATATCATTAATTCTATTTTCTGATTCGACTTCATTGTCATCTTCAATTTCAGACTCATCATCAAATTCTGTATACGCTTGCCCATAAATTCTAATAACATCTGTAGTAGCCTCTGATACGGAAACAATAGTCTGTTTAAAGATTCTAGCAGGGATGCTAAAATTCATAAGTGGATCCCACTTCGTAAGAGATAAACTATACATGTGTTCGCCTTTAGGTAGAACAACAACTCTCATTGGTCGATGAACTTCAATAAAGCCTTTAGTTTCTTCAACGACATTTCCAACCAATGTATCGCCGTTAGACAATTTGAGTATCTTGCAAATCATTATTCTTCCTTTAAATTTAACGTGTAAATTTTATATTCAAACTTCTCATCATTATAAATTTTCATTCGTTCGATAAAATGTTCCAATGTAAAATTCTTCCTACTCTTATATGTCATGTCATCCGATATGTCATATAGAATGGCTTCTTTCTTGTTATCACCCAAACGCAATCCTCGACCAATAGACTGTAGTGTTCTAATCTTACTCTTGCTTGGTGAAGCAAAAATAACATTGTGCAGATTACGAATGTTAATGCCAGTAGAGAATGTTCCGTATGATGCTACGATAATTGCATTTTCTTCTTCTTCAGTAATTCTACGAACTTCTTCTCTTTCATCTACACCAACTGCACCATGAATGAAGAATACAGGTCTATTTTCTTCTACTGCGTCCTTAAGCATATTATACAATATTCTGCCGTGCTTGTCAACGAACTGATACAGTAGAAGAGTGTTACCTTCTAAACTCATAGTTAAATTTCTAATGAATCTATTACGTGACGGCTTACCTATAATATAATTTATCTCATCTTGATATTTAAAATTCTTACCCAACTTACAAGATTCTTCGTTGTGCTTAAGCACCAATGCTTTAATTCTAAACTTCGCTAATCGTCCAGAGTCAATCAATTCTTTTGTTGTTGTAATCTGTTTGACTTTACCGAACAAACCTTCTAAGACTAATCTGTGTGTCTGTGTGCCATCTAGCGTACCTGTCAGACCAAATCTATACTTGCATTCTGTTAGTTTTGTTAAGATAGATATCAGCGACTTTGCTTTAAACAAATGCGCTTCATCTCCAACAACTAATTCAAATTCTTCGAACCATTCTTTTGGCATCTTGTAAATTGACTGCCATGTAGATATGACAATGGGGCAATCAGTTTCTTTGCTTGCACCTGACATAATCTGGTGTATATATTTATCACTCTCGAATCCATAGTCTTCAAAGTCTTTATACAACTGTGCGACAAGTGAGATAGTGGGAACAATGATAAGAGTCTTGCAATTTAAATATCTCGCAATGAGATATATGATAAGAGACTTACCAGATGCCGTGGGTGATACTAGCAAGTTTCTTCTGCTACGTACTGCATGAATGAATGCATCTATTTGATAGTCTCTAACTTCAAATGGTACACCTAGAGTATCGATAAAATCTTTTGCTTCTGCTACAGAAAATTCATCATACGTTTCTACTGATTCATCAAATTCAATTACGTAGTCACGTTCTTTAGCAAACTTCTCTAAGTATGGAATCAAGCCATAATAGATTTGTCTGTTCTGAGAATTGAATAGACGTATTTTTCCATCCCACACTTTGTTTCTAAATGCAGGCATGAATTTGTAACCGGGAACGTAGAACGTGAAGTATTCATTCAACTCCATTGCATCGGAGTTCTCACACTTGATGTGTGCGTAGACTTCATCTACTTTTGAGATATAGAGTTTATTGTACACCTTGCGTAAACTTCTTCCATTCTATAGCGTTCTTAATCTGAAAATTGCGTTGGTTGATATTTTTAATAACCTCTTCCAAAAACGCTAACTTTTCTTTTTGATTGATTATGCGAACATTGTTGTGTATAATATCTTTGTCGGAGTCAAGATACATATCAACTTCATTTTTCATCAGACGCTTAACGAATGGCTCCCAATTGAGTTCGTCAAGTTCTTCTTGTGAAAGTTTTCCATTGTAATACTCATACTTCTTCAAAGATAAATCTTTGCTTTGAAACTCAAGTGCTTTGAGTTTGCGTCTTTCGTCAAAATAAATTTTGAGATATTTGCTGTGCAGTTCTGGTATCTTTAAAGATGCGATACCTAATTCTGTGGAGTCAACTGTAGCGTCTAGTCTCCACTCTTCCATCATCTGGTCTAACGTCATATTCAATCCTCATATCAAGTCAATCTAAACATAATAACACATTCCTAGGCAAATGTCAAATTCTTACTGCTTCATAGAAACCATAGTTAAACGTTGCTGTGGAAGTAACAAACTCTTGATTGTCTGTAGTGGTGAAAGACATTTCACCTAAATCGGTAGGATACACATCAAAGAAATTAAATTGAAAGTTTGGATTGTTTGCATTCGATTTTAAAATTAATGTTGCATCAGATGTTATGCTTGTAACAGAGCCTGGTTGTCCTGTTAAGTTTCCAATTTTATTGTATCCTTTTGGATTACCTAATTGAATAATCCAATTGTATAACTCATACCACGATTGCATGTCTTCATCTACAATGAATGACAATGAAAGTGTTCCAAATGTAATTTGATTTCCAGGAAGACTAACAGCAGAGAATGGAGTATTGATTGAACTAGACTGAAGAGACATTCCAGGTAAGTTTACGCCTTGCACAAAAAAAGTGAAGTTAGGAATTCGACCAAGAACAAACTCGAATTTGTTATTGGAAAGAAAACTTTTATTTGTTGGTACTGTTGATAGTGTCGCCATGTTATCTCCTATTGTCTTATATTTATACAGACAAAAAAAGAGGACCCTAAGGTCCTCTTCTTAACACCGATGTTTATCTCGGCTTAATCAATTACATCAAGTTAGTAATTGCGATTCTACGATAGTAGATGTTCTTGTTAGCGAAAGACAATGTACCATCAGCGGCAGATGTTGCGAATGGGTTTGCGACCATACCGTAACGTGTCTTGAAGCCGATCTTTGGTTGGAATGTGTCTTGACCAACTGCACGAACCATTTGCAATGGAACGTATGGGCAGTAGAACAAACCAGCGTCAAAAGCAGAAGTGCCTTTGTAACCGATTGTTGCGTAGTGTGTACCAGATGTTGCGGCGAAATATGGATCGATGTAAACCTTGATACGACCATTCAATACACCAGCGAATGTGTTACCTGTGTCATCAACTTGCAAGTTGTTTGCAAGTGCTGGAGTGTAATCAAGAACACCAGCCATTTGCAATGCAGATGCTACGTCTGAAGAACAGATAAGCACGTTACCTTTACCACGGCGAGTTGCTTTAGCAATCGCATTAGACTCACGCTCCAATTGGAACATCAAGCCTTTGAATTTCTCAACAGACCAACGACCGTTAGCATCAACGTCAAGGTTGAATGTACCAGCAGTTGTAACGTTTTCTTGTGCGCCAACTGTAGCAGTCAAGTTAATTGTACGAACAACTTCACGGTTAATTTCTGCTAAGATTTCTGTAGAAAGAATGTTAGCCAATTCTTGTTCAGCATCCAAACCATGGACTGCTTTCAAGTCTTGTGCAAGTTCCATTGTGTATTCTGCTTTCAAAGCACGGCTCTTAGCAGTAACAGCAATCTTTTCGATGGAGAATGCCATCTCTTGGAATGCATTACCTGCGGCGTCACCTAATGCTTCAGCGAGTGCTGTAGTCATACCAGTTCCACGTGTGTACTCTGTACCAGCAGATAAGTCAGCAGGTGAAGAACCTGTTTGTGATTGTGTTGTATAACCGCTACCAGCAGAAGAGAATGCTGTGTTTGCTTCGTTGAACAATGCTTCTGTACCGCCTTGTGTCGCATAGCGTGAACGCATTGCAAAGATCAAGCCTGTTGGACCTGTCATTGGCTGAACACCGCAAATGTCGTATGCGATTAAGTTAGGTGCAGAACGGCGAACCAAACTGATTAAGACTGGATCATAAATGTCGATTGCGCCATCGGCCGCTGTAGATGAAGATGCGCCCATTGCGTTAGTTGGTGCGGCTTCAGAAAGCAACGATGTTTGGTTGCGGTAACCACCAGAACCCTGTGCGTCTTCACGGCAAGCACGTTCTTGGTTCTCAAGAAGTTGCGCCGTTACGGAACGCTTGTGGGAATCCTTGATTGCGGCTAGATCGCCATGGTCAAGAACTGGTGCCCATTTTTTTAAAAGATTTTCTACGCTCATGTTTTTCTCCTTTGAGTATTGTTTAATTTATTTATAAAAACTTATTTCTTGAGTGTTCTAGAAATATTTTGTACATAATGGTTCATTACTGGAGTAAATGATTCTTCGATAGTAGAAACATCATCGTCCATTGGAGCCGCTTTTTTGACAGTATCTTTTGTCGATTCATCAAAATATTTCTTCTTAGTTAAAAGAAGTTTTTCTTTGTAGTCTTGTTCAGAAACAAATTCAATACCTTCTGCAAGAGATTTTAATTTTGCAGATTGAACTTCGCTAAGACCTTCTGAAACTTCACTAACAACTTGTTCTTTTTTGTAAACACTAATCTGTGCGTTTAAATTTGCATTTTCTGTAACTGCTTTGTCTAATTCAGACTCAAGCACTTCAACTTGTTCTGCAAATTGTTCAACAACATTAACTTTGTCTTCTGGAATGTCAACATAATGTTCTGTGAACAAATTCTTAAGACCGATCATAAAGTCTTCAGCCAATTCGGCTTTAATACCTTTTTCAACGGCAAGTTTGTTCTCTTCCATCCACTCGCTAACAACGTACTCTAAGTACTCATCAACTTTAGTGACTAAATTCTCATTGATAGAAGCAACTTCTGTTTCGAGTTTTGTTGCATATTCTTCTTCTAAAGATGTTTTTGCTTCTTCGACTTTGGCTGTAATAGCCGCTTCAAAGATTGCTTTTGCGTTTGTTTTGAATTCTTCAGAAAGGGATTCTCCAGAGAAAATTGCATCAATGTCTTCTTTAACTTTGACTTTTTTCTTCTCTTTCATTTCTTCTTTGTCATCGCCTTCTTCATCGTCCATTTCCACTTCTTTAGATTTTTTCTTTTCGATGGCTGCTTTTAATGCAGGTGGAAGTTCTCCTTCGAGCAACTCATCATCCTTCTTAATTGTGTCAGTCATAATAGGTCTCCTTTGTATGATATTTAAAATTTATTAGTACATGTATTTATACAAAATTATAGTTTGGAGATGAAATCTTTGAAGACTTTTATCATGTTTTCTTCTAAATCTTTTTTAGACGATTTCTCAATAAAAGTTCTTTGTTTCTGAACGTCTATTTCTCTAATGACGCCGTTATCCCAAACCCACTCTTTGTTTTCCATAATACCACGTACATATGCATCTGGTGCTGAAGGGTCTGCTACAATGTCCGCACAAGTCGCAAGATAAAAGTCGTTGCCGACTATTTTAACTCCGTTTTTACCTTCTGTAAGGCTTCCCATACCTCTTGTAGATACTCCAAGAGTTGCGCCTTCAGTCATCAAATTCTTTACAATATTACCATATGGAGTTTCCATAATCTTTGCTTTACCGATGAAGTTGTTTCCATCTTGACGCAAACTCTTAGTAATGTGTGATACACGTTCTAAGTTAATAGAAGGACCATCTGGATGCCCTAATTCTCCATAAGCACGATTCTTCATTACGCTTTCAATAACGTATCGTTCAGTTTCTTTTTGCAAAACTGCTAATGGATACATTCTACCATTTCGGTTTTGTTGTTCGGCTTGCATGAAGACGCCTTCAATGTAAAAACTTTTTCCGCCCGCTTCGTTTGCTTCGGAAATGATATTTACTTGTTCGTTAATTTCTGTGATTAATTTCATTTTCGCCTCATGCGTTTTGTTGTTGATTTACTGGTGCTTTGCGTTCGATGCCAGTTGAAAATCTTTTCTTAATTGACTTTGCTCTCTTACGTAAAGCGACTGCAAGTTTTGGTCTTCTTTTCATTGCGGCTTTACGTTGAGCAATTCTACGATGCATTTTTTCTTGTGAAGACATTCTTACAAGTTTTCCTCCAATAATTTTGTATCCAGGAGTAGCAGATACTGCGTGTCTGCGTTGGACCACGCCATTACGTATTCTGTTTACTTTCACAAGTTTAGCCTCGTCTAACTGTTCGTTAGACATAGACACAAAATCTTTAAACTTCAACATATTATGGACTTATACCATCATCGGTAGTTTCACGGCTAGAATATCCGGCAGTCTTTTTACCTTCAAGAACTAATGTGTATGCGGCTGATGCAGTAAAGCCTGTGGTAGATAATAAAATATTACCTGCTGTGTTTGGTGCATTGTTTGTGAATGGTGCTTGTAGGCCTGTTGTCAAATCTAAAACGCCCGATCCAGTTAATGTTGCAATAGTTGTGTTTGCGCCACCAGCAATTGAGTTAGCCCAAAATAAAGTAACTCTAGGGTCTTGCAATGATGAAGTACCTCTTGCTACGTTCCAAAATAATTTTGTGATTGATAGTCGTGTGCTACCGTCACCATTCGATGCAATCAAAGTATTTGCGTTAACTTTAGTGACATTGGTTTCACCAGTGCCATCAGAAATATTTGTCAACTTAACTGCCCATGCTGATGCATGGTCTTTTAATGTTTGTGAGGTTACGGTATCTGCCATTTTATTCTTCCGCTATAGTTTTTGCAAATGCTAAAAGTACTTCAGCATCTTCTTCCAACTGATTCAAAAAGATTTCTTGATTGTTCTCATCTAACTGATCGTATAGATTAGAAAGTAAATTAACGTCTTCTTTTTTCAAAGCACCACGTGCCTGTGCAGATTTCAACATTGCAATTCTATCTCTATATCCAGACGTTCCTGGCTTAATATCTTTAGCGGCTTTTTTTTCAGCGGCGTTAGGATTGTTGATGTGCTTCATTGTAGTCTTAGACTGATGACTTTCTGCTTCACCGAATGGTTGCTTATTGTCAAGTCTATCAGCAGGACGCTTGCCAGAACCTTTTTTGGTGTCATGTGGACCAACTTCTTCAGGTCCAACTTTTTCTAAGTCACCTGGATCTTTAGTCTGTGCAAGATATGATACGGCCGCCATTTTATTGGCGATGCCATCTTTATACTTTACTCGTTCTATTTCATCCAATTGAATGAAAGATTTAAAGGTCTTCATCTACGTTTCCTTCTGTACTTGATTGAAACTCTGTTTCTAAGTTATTTGAATCTTGATCTTCGCTATCATCTTTGAAAATTGAACTAGCAAGTTCCATTCGCTTAACGTCTAAATGATTCTGCATTTTATCTGATATCGCATCTAAAATAGATGACTTGAACTCAGAAGGTTTTGCGTCATAAGCGTGTTGAATTGCCGTTTGAATATTTTCCATAGTATATCTCCTTTTTCTTTATTTATAAAATTTAAGAATTCTGGTTACTCAGATTCTTTGTCACTCTTAGAATTCTCAATCATTTGTTCAAAAAGTGTAGTCATAGACTTAGCCAATTCTTTTTGGTCTGCATCATCAATTACTCTAGTTTCGGCTTCTTCCTTCTTTACGCTGACAACAAGTTGTTGTGGAGGAGGTGCTGGAGGTGGAGGTGGCGGCAAATCTTCTGCTGAAATGCCGTCTTCTTCCATCTTTGCTTTGTCTTCTTCCATCTCTTCGTCCATCTGCTTAATATCGTCTTCACTCTGACGTAGAATGTTTGTTCTGACATAGTTAACGGAGAAGTATTTGCCGACATAGTTATCAATGTCTGAAAGAATAGATAAACGTTCTTTCATAATTTCAACGTTCTTTAATTCGGCAAAGTGTGCATCTGATTGATAGTCATAACTGATTTCTTCTTTCATTTGTTCCCACTCTTTACGGGTACAAACACCTTTAAGAAGAAGTTGTGTTTCGAGCATTTTATCAAATAGAATAGAAAATCTTAAACGTAAACGTGAAACAAACTTACCAAACTTCAATTCATCTCTAGTGATTTCAGAAGCACGACCTAAAGAGAATCCGTTGTCTGCTTCTAAACGTGAAACTGGAACATTCAAAGACTTAAACATTTTCTTTTGAAAATATAGTACGTCATCAATCTCGCCTAAGTTTTGTCCACCTTGTAGTGTGGTAATCTCAGTACCTTTACCACCTTCTCTACGTGGCAACCAAAAGTCTTCAAGCATTGTTTGATAACGTCTATCATCACGAATCTCACCAGTAGTTGCATCATACACTAATTTGTTTTTGTACTTCTGCATGATTTCACGCAAGTACTGTTCTGCCTTCATCTTAGGCAAGTTACCTACGTCAATGTAAAAGATTCTACGTTCTGGTGCTCTTGAAATACGATAGATAACTGTCGCATCTTCAAGCATACGTAATTGATTGAGTGGTTTGATTGCTTTGTGTAAATGTGAAACAATAATCTTACCATCTTTGTCTGTGATACCAGAGTTGGCATAACAGATTGAATCAGAAGCAATCTTGATACCTTGTGAACCGTCTCTAGCAAAACCTTTATCAGAGTAGATAAAGTATTCATAAAATCTTTGTGCTGTGTCTACTGTACCTGGACGATTGTTTTGTTTTTTGTCTTCACGTACTTTACGAATCTTACGTGGGTCGATGTAACGAACTTCTTTCAATCCTGCTCTAGGATTTTTATCGTCAATCAACATGTGATAGTATAAGCGTCCATCAACATACCATCTACGAAAGATATCGTAGCCTTGATTGTTAAAATCAAGCAGTTTCATAATATAATAGAATTCATCACGAACCTTTTTCTTAATTGATTCGGGCTGTTCTAGTTTATCTAAAATGATTTGAACTGGATAGTCACCGTTTTCAAAAACTAGTGCTTCATTCACAATGTCTTCAATTGCCGCATCACATTCTGGTTGAAGTGCCATCTCACGATATTTTTTAATTAAATCGGCATCGCTTCTAATCTGACCTTCGAGGTCCATGTATGTGCCATATACACCACCACCTGAAATCGATACTGCCGCATCATCATCGGTAGGTGTGACAAACGATTTTAACTGTTCTGATTCAGCATCATCCTTACCAATTTTATATCCAAAAAGTTTTATCGCCATATTTGAGTCTCTCTAAAAAAGAAATGGGGGCGTAATAGCCCCCATTATTGACAACTATTACGCAATTATTTATGTTGCGTAAAATACATTATTTAAGTCTTTTTATACAGTTATGCTAGATCGAGTGTCGTAGAAAACGCAGTAGTTCCAGTAGCCGCTTGCATATGATGATATTGGAAGTTAACAGTAAATTCAGAAATTGTGTCTGTGCTATCAAAAGACAAATCTAATGCGCCAACGTCAGTTGGATATGCATCATTTAATTTGTATTTTCTAACAACTGCACCATCTGCATTCAATTGACTAACAATAATATCTTTATAATAATCTTGCGCTGTTGACTTTGTAGGAGAGTCATAATTAGATTTAGAAATTAAATTAACCCATGAAGTGAATGCACGGCGTAATTTATGATCTTCATCGTTAATAACTGTTACCGACCAATCAGCAAATGTTCTGTCGCCTGGAATCTTAATTCTTCTACCAGCCTTATATGGAACTTCAATTGTTCCAATCGTAAAGCCTGGTACAGCACCAGATTTACATAATAGTTTTAATGAGTCTGTAGCGCCACCAGTTACTGTGCTAAGAGATGCTGGGAAACCCATTTCAATTTCAAATAGGTTTGCTCTTGCGCCTCTAACTAAAGCGGTTTTTAGTTGTGTGAGTGTTGCGAATGCCATAATTTTTATCCTTTACTTAGTGATGCAATAGCAGATTCGCCTTCAAATCCATTTTCAAAGTAATCGTAAGTCCAAGTTACTGTGAAATCTTCTACTGCATCTGTTGTGTCGTATGATAAGTCGATGGCTGAAATGTCTGTTGGCCAGCAATTAACCAATCTATAACTACCATTAGGAACAGAACTTCCGTCCTCTTTTAATTGATAAATTGTAACTGAACCGTAAAGACCATTTCCATCTTGTGCGCCAATAGATGCTGATCTATTTCCGATTACACCTAAATCGAAATTTACCTTAACGATATCATTCTGCCATTTTTCAATAGCAGAACGAATTTTATAACCTTCATCGTTAAGAACGGTTGAAGTCCATTCTGTGAATGTTCTATCACCGCCCATTTTTAATCTACGACCAGCATTCATAGGGATTTCAATTGTGCCTAATGTAGATGATGGTAGCGAACCTGATCTGCACAAGTATTCAAACCCTGTCAAATCATATCCTGTTGCTCTTGGAGGCGTTACCACAACCTTAAATAGGTTTGGTCTAGAGCCAGTCCCTATGGCCGCTCTAAACTTTGTTATTGAAAAATCTGCCATTTCTATCTCCTTTATTGTCTGTAGTTATTTAGCCTGCGATTTGATTAAAAGTAGCAGTACCTCTTACAGACACAAAGTTGAGTTGAATGAAGTTAACAGAACGGATTGGTTGTACGAAAATATCGCAAACAAATTCGTTGGCATTTACAACGTCTTCTGGATTGTTGCTACCATCACAAACAACTCTGAATGCGGCAATACCACGGCGTGCTTGAACACTTCTTAAATAAGGAGTAATCAAGTTAACAAAGTTTGAGCGAGTAGTTTCATCATTCTGATCGAACAATACGTTATCAGCCGCAACACCAATTGTTTTCTCTAATTCGATAAACAATCTACGAACGTTAATTCTGTTAGTTGATGTGTTTCTTGTTACGAATGTCTTGTCACCAAACAAGATTGTACCACGACCAACTTGTGTACTTACTGGATTAACAGCAGTCTTGTAAAGTGTGTCACGCTCTGCTTGAGTTGGATTGAAAGCCAAACGAACTAAGTTTTGAATACGACCAGTGTTAAAACCTGCTGGTGACAACCATGCTTCTGCATTTGCATCATTACGTGCCATGCAACCTGCTATGTCAGCATTCAATGGAACATAAACATATACGTCATTGTATTTGTCGTACTGATACTTCCATCCGCTATCTGCGAATGCGTATGTAGAACGTGTGACTGTATCAGCCCATGTTGCAATTGCAGATGCTTCAGAACCAGAGTTATTAACAACGTTTGCTCTCAATGGAGAGATACAAACGATAGCATCTTTTCTTACTTCAGCAATGTCACCAATGATTCTGTTTGCTACTGTAGCGTTTGCTTGACCAGCAATAACGATTGTTGCTGGAACTTCAGATTTGTTTGCATACTTCAAGTAACCAGTTACACGATCACCATCTGTTAAAGTAGTACCATCAGAACCACCATTGAAGTTATAGTTCTTAGGAGTAGTTACTGAAGTGTATGTTGTTGGTGCGCCGTTAGCCGCTGTAAGGTTTGTACCCCAATTTGTACCAGCATTGTCGTGAGCAGTCCAACGAACCCAATCAGAACGCTGATTGATAACTTCTTTGTAGTAGTTAGTACCACCATTTTCTGATCTTGCATTAGCCGCTTTAGATACGCTTGCGTATTTTTCTAAAACTGTGTTTGCTGTACCAGTGATTGCACCAGTTCTGTCAACGACAACAACGTGCATTTCATCATTAGTTGCGCCAACTGCGGCGGCTTGTGCTGTTGTGCTTGGTGCTTGATCGAATTCATTGAAGAATTCCCAACGGCGAGTAGCAGAAACAGCAGATGCACCAGATAAGTGTGCAGAGTCTAATGTGAAATATGTTGCGTTTGCAATAGATTGTACTTTTGCAGTACGTCCAGAGAGAACGATTTGATCGCCAACTCTCAATTCTGTGTTTGCCGCAGAACCAGCACCAACAACTTGAGTAGAACCAGCCGCAACTGTAAATGTTCCAGTCAATGAAGAAGACCATGCAGTTGAAGATGGGCAAGTAGAAACTTTAAGTGCGTTTCCATAGTCGCCTGCGTATTTTGCAATGAATGGACCAATGTTAAAAGATGCTGTATTTAAATATGCATCATCATTCTTAACTAATTGACCTGTACCAGTACCACCAGAACCTGTAGCAGTTTCTGTTGTAGCGTTTAGTGCTGTGTTAGCGACACGAACAACAAACAATGGAGAAGAATATCCCAAAAAGTTTGCGGCAGACAAGAAGTCTACGTTATTATTTGTATTTGGTTTACCAAACTGATTTACCAAGTCGCTTTCGCCTGCTACTTGAGTAGCAACTTCGATAGGACCCCATGTAAATTGTCCAGAAAATGCGCCAATTGTTGATGATGCTGATTGATTAGACGTTACCAAATCTTGTTCGGTGATCTTAACGCCTGGTGAAATTAGACTTATAGCCATTGAATTCTCCTTGTTATAATGATGTGGGTTTGTTTAATTTATTTATAAAAATTCACTTTTATAAGTTTCCCAAACTTGTCCTGAATTGTCTTTAAAAACTTCATTATCTTCACCATTATTTATAAAACCGAATGGAGTTATTTCCTCCTCAATCATTTTGATTCTTGCTTCGTACAACTCTTTTCTGATATTAATGTTAGTCAACTCTTTAAAGTATGTGTTTGTTGTCAACCATGAAAATAGAACTAAAGGCATAACCAAGTCATCGTGATATCCTTCGTCAGCAGAATAACTATTCTTTCGTTCAATAAACGTTGAAATTTCTGATATTGTATCTGCATCACGAATTACTAGTTTTTTCTCTTCAACCATAGACTTGAAGTTAGAACAACCAATGCGTTTAATTTTCTTATCCGTGACAACGCCTAATTGAGTCTTACCTCCACCAAAGCCCCCATTGACAACTTGTCCTTGAGGTGTTCTGCTAACAGAGATGATATTTTCATATTCATATTCACCATAAAGAATCTCTGCAACTTGCTCTGAAGAATTTATTTCAATTAAAATATATGCTTCATTGTATTCTTTACCAACTCTGTAAAGTACTGACGGATACAAAAGTGGACTAATTTCATTGTTTCTGTACTTACCCACAATCTTGTATGGCATTTGAGTTATATCGATAATCTGAAATGCTGAGTAGTCACCACCAACACCTTTAGCGGTGTCTGCAATGATGCAGTATGCGTGATCTTTTTCTACTTTCTCATATATATCAAGCCCATCTTTTTGATATATGATAGGATCAGCAGACATTTGCGCTATAACGTCAGATGCAATGAGTGTGAGACTAGAACCCAAAAAGTTACAAAGAACCTCTTGATTAAACTTCAACTCACCAAGCAATCTTCTTTGCTCAGATGCCCACTTCTCATCACGTCCAGGAATCTCCCAGTAAGGAATGAACAGATTGACAAACCCGTTTCTATCGTTCTCTGCATCATTCCAGAACTTCCAGAAATGATTGTATCCTAGTGGGGTAGAACTTAACAGAATCTTTGTCGTTTCACCAGCAGAAATCGTAGGATAAACTGAAGTGAAGAATTGTTCTGCTACATTGTTCGGTATGATAGCGGCTTCGTCAACGTACAATAAGTTAACTGACTTACCACGAATACCTGATGCGCTTGTTGCGGCTGTGAATACGATTGAGCCATTCTCTAAAGCAATGTCACCCTTGTTCCATGTAGTGACACCTTGCTGAAGCCATGTGGGAAGATTCTCATACATGATTTGATAACGATACAAAACTTCTCTAGCGGCTGTTGCTTTGTTTGCTAGAATCGCTACAGTCTTGCTTCCTTGAAACAATGTGTACCATAGAATGTAGGCAGCCGATGTTGTTGTTTTACCTTGTTGGCGACCTTCCATAAGAATGACTTTACGATTCTCATGGATAATCTTTACTTTGTTCTTTTGACAATCATAAAGTTTAAATGGCTGAAGCCCATGGTCTAGCGTGACAATCTTACAATAACTTTCAATGAAGTATATAGGATCGTCAGCACATTTCAAGTATTCTTCAATTTCTTCTTTTGTGAAGTTGAGAGGAACACCAGATGCTTTTAAAAGAGAATTTCCTAGATAGGATTTCGCTGTCATCTCTTACCAATTAGTTTCTGTAATTCTGCTGTGCTACCAACAAACAATGCATTCGTTACATGCTGTGGTTGTTGTGTATCATCTTTTTTACTCTTTAACTCTTTTACTTTTTTACCCAAGTCTAACAAATCTTTGTTAGTGTCTGACAATGTTTTAATCAACTGACCGACAACTTCGTATGCTCTTGGAGACTCACCTTCTTTTGCTAAAAAGATAATGTTTTCCATAGCAATTTTGCCTTGTTCGATGAATGACTTTAGATTTTCTCTTGCATATTCATAGTCGGCATCTATAGAATCATCATTCGGTGCGCCAACAATATCTTTTGGTTGTTCCACTACTGCGGGTAGTGCTTGTTCAACAATCTTACCTTGCACATCAAATATGTCATTCAATTTATCATCAACAGTTTTTTTCATTATATGCCGTTTGTTTTAGTTTCAGTTACAGTAAAGTTTTCATCGCCATCAAATGTTTGTATGTTTACAATGCCAGTGTCAATAAATGTCTTGACTTCAGCATTTGAAATATACTTGAACTTTCTGCTAGGTCCAAATAGATAGCCTTTAACAGTAAAGTCCATCTGCCAAGACAAAATTCTACGTCCATCAAAGTCGCCTTCGTATGAATCATCAACAGTTACACCAGTCAATTCAATTGGTATGTCCATATTTATTCCTAGTTCAGGAATCAATTTCATAGTGACTGTCCAATCTGGTGTGAAGAATGGAATAATCTGTTCGACAATCTGCGTACCATCTTCTGCATATCTAACTAATGCATATAAAGAAAAGTTAATATCGTATGGAACTGGCGTGTAGGTATAATTAAAATCTGTACCTCCAGCGTCAACACCCCTCACAATTTTATGTGCGCTATTCAATTTTCTCTGTGGTGCATATGTAATGCTAGTGAACTCAAAGCCTAGTCTCGGAAGACTAACAGAAATCTCACGATTCAATGTGGGATCACTTAAAACACGTTGAACAAATTTTTGCTTTGGCGAGTATTCAATAGGAACGCTGATTGTTTGCTGTTTAATTCCATCGCTATTATATCTTTCGACTTGAATTTCATTAAACAAGTTTCCAAACATGATGACATAACGCCTTAACGCACCATGGTAAAAATCGTGACCGAACATCATAGTTAATAAGTCCTTGTAAGTGCAAATGGATTCTTCTCTGAGAAGTCGAGAACATCTTCATCAATAATTTTCTGACCAATAGATTCATTGTCTGCGGAAACTTCAAATGGTATAACCGTGTCTCCTTCTGCAACAAGTCTAGTGTCATCTTCTAAAGCAAAGATATTTGATTCTTCATCCAATATCTTTTGAATGTTATCAGTAGAAAGACTGTATTGATCTTCGATTCCATCAATTTCTGCAACACCAGTATCAATACGTTCGCTAGAGTATTCGTATCTATCACAACGCATTTCGTATGTGTAGAGTTTACCTAGTTGAAAGAAGTTTTCAATGTTCTCTGTGAATTTAATTTCGTACATGTAGCCAAGCATAGGGATCCAAATCAAATCTCCCTCTCTCGGTCTTAGAATGTTTGCATAGTCATATGATTGCTCATCTAGCAAATACTCACCATCTTCATTTTTAAAGTTGTAACCATATTCTGTTATGAATGATGGCTTCAATGACTGCGTGAAACGTTTCTGTGCAACAACGAATGTGATTGATTCATCGATTTGCAAACCAAACTTTGAAAGAAAGTCTTCTTGACCTTGAAATCCTTCAAAACTTTTAATGTACAATTCTAATTCGAGTGCATCATCAAAAATCATAGACGCATCTTCGCCGTAAATCTTATCTAAATTTACGTCCGTTCTTGGTAAATAATAACCATCTACACCATAAATCTTAATAGACTCTATGACTAAATCTTCAACAAGATTTTGTTCCTGTTTGACGGGAGTGTATTGATTAAAATAACGATTACGTGCCATGAGATTAGCCTAACATGTCAGTAACAGGTAAAGAGTATGTGCTAATCATTTCAGATTCCATAGTCTGGATTTCTTCAACTGCTTCGTCATATATTTTCTGCCCGTTAAATGTAACTCCGCCTGGCATAGAGAGTCCTTCAAACTTTTTCAAGTTTTCACCCCATTGCTTTTTGATTTGTGATGTGCAATATTTCTGTAGCCATCTATCGTTATAAACATCTGTGTATGTGTCTGGATTGATTCGTTGATATGCTTCAACAATGATGTATTCTCCGAGAACAACTTTCTCACCCCAAGCAATATCCACATAAAGTTTATTTGAGTGACGTTGAAAACGAATCGCTTGTTTACCAACAAACAACTCTTCTGCTAAAGCAACGTTCTGAAGTGCCATGTAGTATGGTGCAAAAGGACCTGTATTGAAAGCAAACAAATCGTTAAGTGCAATCTGATATCTCAAATTGAATAGATTGTTTGTAGAATAACTGTTGCCCAATGGAAGAATATTAATCACACCAATGACAGAATCATCTATTGAAAGATACTTATTGTCAATGTCTGTTTGTGTGACTTGATGTGCTAGATAGACTTTCTCTGTTGCGTCATAGTGATAGTCGTAGTAATATGAAAACGCAATCTCTATGCAATCTTCAACTTGTTCGTCTGCTACGTTTATCTCTAGGAGAGGCGCACCTAGTCTTCTAAGACAGAATTGTTTGAATTCTTCTCTTGATGCTGGTTTGCTTGTACTCATTTACTTTGCCCCTTAATGAATTTCATCTTCTATTTATAATAGGGCGGAAAATAAAAAACCCACCGAGAAGGTGGGTTTTATTGAAATCTTATAAAAGATTATTCTACAGGTTCAAATACCATAGTTTCATGATTCATTTTGTGTCGAATCCAACCTCTGCCTTCAACCCAATTGAAACCAATACCTTGTGATGACTCTTCTCTTGTTGGCTCTGGCGCTGGTTCAGGCGCTTCCATTGTACATGTTTCTTCATTGAAAATCCAAGAAGTCCACGTATGAGTTGGATGATCTTCACTAAAAAAGATAGTTTTAATATTATCTTGTTTTGCTTTCTTTTCTTCGGCAGTCATATCTCTAACAGTCCAACTTTCGCTTACTGTATTTGTTTCTGGATCGTATGTGTATGTTGAAGGTTGTTCACAAACTTCATAAACTCCAACTGCTGGCATACCTGCTTTGTAGAAAGGAACATATTCTGGTGGTATTTCCATACCAAAACAATAGTTTAGATTTACTACAGTCACCGGATGTTCGATAACCTCACCGTCAATAACTTTAATTCTTAAGTCCATTTAATTTTCTCCTAATTTTTCAGTTTGTAAATTACGCTTGACCAAGCGTTGGTTGATATCCAGGTATATATGTACTTGAACTATTGTTTATTGGAGACTGAGGTTCTCTTACGCCATTCGGACCAAACATGTGAGTGTAATTTGAGTTGCTACCACGTCCGTCTGGACCACTTGCTCCACCCCAATAGCCTCTTCCATACATCGTATCACCTATTGCGTCACCAACGTTTGTGCTTGGAAACGTTCTTGTATTTCCTGGCCAGACAATGCGAACACCACCGACCCCTCCACAACTATACCTCGACCAACTTGTTCCACCAGGACCACCTCCACCACCACAGTTACCTCCTCGTGAACCAGGATATGATGAACTTCCACCGCCTTCGGGATAACTGTATGAAGGATTTTCTCCAGCGAATCCATTTTCGCCTCCAGAGCCACCACCACCACCTGTACCTCCAGAACTAACACCCGAACCTGAGTACGAACCCATTCTACCATAGCCTACGGCATTACCAGTAGAATATGGGTACCAACCAGAACCATATGGATAGCCTGATGCGCCTTGTCCGTACAAACCTACACCTCCGCCACCAGCACCACCATACGTTGAAGAATATGCATAACCGCCAGCGCCACTACCACCAGAACCATATGCATTTGAATTTCCGCCTGTGCCAGTATATCCACCCGCACCCCCGCCTGAATAACTAGTGTAAGTACCACCCGCACCACCACCATCGCCTGTGTAACCACCACCGTAACTGTTTGCATTCGGACCGCCGCCAGTTTCGCCATTTCCAAAAACGCCACTACCGCCACCATAGCCACATACAGTACCACGACCAACAAAATATGAGTCTTGTCCATAACTGTTTTGTTGCGGAGCACCTACTCGTACTGTGTATGTACTTCCTGGTGATACAGGATAATTATTTTTGTATCCTAGACCGCCACCTCCACCGCCATAGGATCCTGTCCATGGTCCGTAACCAGCACAGCCAGCGCCCACGCAAACAACAGATATCGATGACACGCCAGGAGGGCATGTCCATGTGTATGTTCCAGGATGTGTATAAACCGCATCGCCTGTTGTTGGAAATGGAATCTGAAGTTCTGGTGCAACATCACCTGTGTTTGTATCTGGAAACGCTCTTCCTTGACCCCAAATTAATCTCACTGCACCTACACCGCCTGGTCCAGCAAAAGTAGTTTGACTTGAGCCGGAACCGCCGCCTCCACCACCGAAGTTACCTCCGGCTGGATGAAAAACTTCAAAACCTGGACTTACAAATGGATTCTCTCCGTAGTGACCTCGACCACCACCAGAACCTCCATTGCCACCACCGCCATATGTTGATGTTGTTGTTATACCAATATTTGATGTAAAGTAATATCCATCAGAGCCTTTGCCCCAAATTCCAACACCACCACCAGCACCACTGCCGTATGTTGATGAATAATAGCAACCACCTGATGCGGCTCCATAACCAGTGCCCCACATAGTTTCACCAGAATTACCACCACGACCAGTATAGCCGCCAGCACCGGCACCACCATAATAACTTGGATTACCACCAGCACCGCCTCCATCACCTACATATCCACCACCGTAACTGTTTGAATTTGGTCCGTTACTAGCATTAGAACCAGAATTTGGATTACCACCACCATAACCTGCTACAGTACCTGTACCAATGAAGTAACTGGTTCCTCCGCCTTCACCATAGCGATCACGGCCACCATCACCTACTCGTACTGTGTATGAACTTCCTGGACTTACTGGAATATTATTTTTCCAACCCAAGCCACCGCCGCCACCTCCGCTGTTAGCCCATGTTCTATGACCAGAACCACCACCACCGATGCAAACAGCAGAAACTTTTGTAACTCCTGGAGGTGCAATCCATGTATATGTTCCTGGTGCAACGAATGCTTGCTGGCCGATAGATGCGCCGCCACTAGATTTTACTTGTGCCGTTGCACTAAATTTACCTGATACGGATGCTAAAAATGTCATTTGTTTTTCCTAAATTTTTTAACCATAATTCTGACCAAATAAAGGTTGATATGCAGGTATATATGATGAATCGGAATTGTTTACTGGAGACTGAGGTTCTCTTACGCCATTTGGACCAAACATGTGGGTGTAATATCCAACCGAACCACGTCCATCTGTTCCTGATGATCCACCCCAATAGCCTCTTCCATACATTGTATCTCCAACAGCATCACCAACGTTTGTATTTGGGAATTGTCTACTACTTCCTGGCCAAACAATACGAAGTCCACCGGTACCACCTTTGCCGCCATTCGCCCAAGAAGTTCCTCCTGCGCCTCCACCGCCACCACAGTTACCACCTCGTGGACCAGGATAAGAAGTAGGACCACCACCTTCAGGATAACTGTATGCACCATTTTCACCAACGAATCCGTTTTCACCGCCAGAGCCACCGCCGCCGCTATTGCCACCTGAACCGATACCGCTACCCGAATACGAACCCATTCTACCATATCCTACAGCATTGCCAGTAGAGTAAGGATACCAGCCTGTGCCATACACCATTCCGCTGTTGCCAAGCCCGTACAAACCTACGCCGCCGCCACCAGCACCACCATATGTTGATGAGTATGGATATCCACCTGCGCCGCTACCACCACTACCACCTGCATTTGTATTTCCGCCTTGACCGGTATATCCACCTGCACCTGCGCCAGCATAACCAGTGTAATTACCACCAACGCCACCACCATCGCCTGTGTAGCCACCGCCATAGCCGTTTGCATTAGGACCTTGACCAGCCTCACCATAACCAAACACGCCAGTCCCACCGCCGTAGCCACAGACAGTACCACGACCAACAAAATATGTGTCTTGTCCATAACCGCCTGCACCACCTGCACCTACTCGTACAGTATAGGTACTTCCTGGTGATACAGGATAATTATTTTTGTAGCCTAGACCGCCACCAGAACCACCATAGGTTCCTGTCCATGGTCCGTAACCAGCAGAACCTCCGCCTACAGCAACAATAGATATTGATGACACGCCTGGTGGGCATGTCCAAGTATATGTTCCTGGAAGAGTGTAGACAGCATCACCTGTTGTTGGAAATGGAACTTGAAGTGCAGGAGAAACGTCTCCAGTATTTGTGCTAGGGAATGCTCTGCCCTGACCCCAAATTAATCTTACTGCACCTACACCACCAGGTCCACCAAATTGACCTAAACTGGTACCACCACCACCGCCACCGCCTCCAAAGTTACCTCCGGCCGGATGAAAAACTTCGTGACCTGGTGATCCAAATGGATTCTCTCCGTAGTGACCTCGACCACCACCAGATCCTCCATTACCACCACCACCATTGCCTGATGATGTTGTTACACCATATGGTCCGGTCCAGTAGTATGAATCGGAGCCCTGACCCCAAATTCCAACACCACCGCCTCCGCCTGTACCATATGTTGATGAATAAACACCACCCCCTGATGCGGATCCATATCCATTGCCATACATGTTTTCACTAGTATTACCACCACGACCAGTATAGCCGCCAGCACCACCACCGGCTTGACCATTTGAATTTCCTCCAGCACCACCACCATCGCCTGTGTAGCCACCACCATAGCCGTTTGAATTAGGACCTGAAGTATTAGAACCAGATGTTCCATTACCACCACCATAACCTGCTACGGTACCTGTACCGATGAAGTAACTAGTTTGTCCGGCTGAACCATAACGATCACGACCAGAGTCACCAACCACAACTGTGTATCCAGTTCCTGGACTTACTGGAATATTATTTTTCCAACCAAGACCACCTCCAGCGCCACCATAGTTAGCCCATGTTCTATAGCCAGAACCACCACCACCGATACAAACAGCAGAAACTTTAGTAACTCCAGGTGGGGCGATCCACGTATACGTTCCAGGCGCAACAAACGCCTGTTGTCCTATGGACGCACCACCACTTGATTTTACTTGCGCTGTCGCACTAAATTTACCCGATACAGATGCTAAAAATGTCATTTGTTTTTCCTGTTAATAACTAATAGAATCGATATCAATAATTAAGCAAAGTTCAATGTTGAAGTTGCAAGAACTTCATATGCGGCGCCTCTACGAATGATTGTGAATGAGAATACATCCATCGCACCAGATGAAGATGTTGGAGTTGGTGCACTTCCACCAACCCACTTGATAGTTGCGCCAGAACCGTTAATGTTTAACGTTGTTGGTCTGTATCCAGTTGAACCTTGTGTTTGGAACAATGTGACAGAGAAAACACGACCATCTGTTGTTGGTGCATTTGTTATGTTCATTGTGAAGTTTCCGCTAAAGTTTGTGCTTGTGCGATAGAAGATGTTACCTAAACTATAATCACAACCAATAACGTTTGAACCTTGTGTAGTGTCTACAACGTCTTCTTGAATCTCTTGCGCTCTGATACCACCAGTGAATGTTGCAAGACCTGTAACTGTAACGTTAGCACCAACGTTTAAGTTTTCGCTAATGCCAACACCACCAGTTACAACCAATGTGCCTGTTGTGTTACTTGTAGATGATATATTATTATTTGCACGAAGTGTGCCTACAAGTAATGTTCCATATGCATTGTTTGCGTCTGCAAAATCAACTGTATTATTAGGTCTAGTAGAGTTATTTGCAAACAACTTAAATATACCTGAATCGCTTGCGTCACGAACAAGACCAGCATATTTTCTACCACTAGATGTGTATTCACCAACAATACCTAAGTCGAGAATGTCTGCGGCATTGTTTGAACCCAAGAAAACCATTGGGTTGTCAACGCTCAATGATGATGTAGAAACTGTGTTACCGCCACCACCAAGTGTAATTGTACCTGTAATTGCAACGTTACCACCAACGTTCAAGTTACCACGTAGACCAATACCACCGTTAACTGTCAAAGCACCAGTCGTAGTGTTTGAAGATTGTGTGTTAATAGTGATTGCAACGCTTTGTCCTGGAGTGATAACCATCTGTTGATTATTTGCAGGATTATTGAAACCACCAGCACCAATAATGATTTGATTTCTTGAGCCACCAGAACCAGTAGCAATAATCAAGTTACCATTTCCTGATGTGCCGTTCTTTGGTTCGTACAATAGATAACCGTCATCAGGACCAGTAATAGAATATGCACCTTGGCTATATGTTGGGCTATTGATACCAGTTGAAATCCAACCATCTTCACTATTACCTGTTGCTGAGAATGCAATAAACTCAGCATATCCATTAGCACCTGTGCTTCTGTTAACAACAGCAATATCGTGTGAGCCGTCTTTGTCACCAATACCAATAACTAAGTGCTGTTCTGGATCTTCACCACGATCATTGTGCCAAACTGTACCTGCTGTGATTGCTTCGCCAGTACCAAGTGATTCAATATGTCGAGAAATAGTATTAGTCGAGAAAATTGTGTTTGATGCTGTGATAGAACCATTTGAACTGTGCAAACGAATTCTGTTGTTAGCGTTTAAGTCATTTGCAATAGAAACAAGACCAGTTGCGGCAGTAACAGATAACTTATCTGAATTTACGCTAAAGTTTCCGGTAACTGTTGCAAATCCTTGTGAATTTAAGTTTCCTACAGTCGCTGTTCTAGCAACTGAGATAGTATTTGCTTGTAGGTTTGTAGTCTGATCCGATTGAATCGAATTTACAACGTTAGCCACATCGTTATATGATTGTCTAAATTCGTTGAATGTATTAGATAGTGCAACTTGTGATAGTACTAGGTTTGCCATGTTTACTCTCTCTCTTTAGTGATTTTTAATAATAGATTTTTGATTTCGCCTAGGTCCGACTTGATTTGGTCAACCTCTCCACGAATCATGTTGATTTCGTTTCTACTCTTATTTATATCAGAAATTTTTCGTTTTTGAATTTTATACTGTAAGAGAGAATCCATGTCCGTATTTAAAATTGCCTTAGAGTTTCGATCTCTTTCTGTGAACCCACGGACAGGTTCAGCAATTGTAATCTTTTCAACTATCATGCTAATGCTATCCCCCTTAATTCTTTGATTTTTGGTGCATAATTTGGGTTACTAGAAAGGAACACAACCTTAATTGCAAAATATTTATACCCTTGAAATGTTCTTCCATCAGGTGTCGTATAAGCAACAGTGTTATTTAGAACACGGAAAATGTCTTGTCCAGAAGCAACAGTTGGATAAGCAGTCTCTACTGTCAATGATGTATTGTTTGCAATCGTAGAAACCACACGCTCTGTTCTAGCAGTACCAACGGCAATTGTGTCACCAATTTTCAAGTCTTCTAAGAAGCGAGTATTAGTACCAATCAATGTTGTTGATGTGTTAGAAGTCAAAACTGTACCTGCTAACAATTCAGAACCACCAGTTTTTGCTACAGAAGGTACTGTGTACTTCTCTTCTTTGTACTCATTCTGATTCAACGTAGTTGTTTCTGTACCAACTAAACTCATTGGGGTATAGAATTTATCTTCAAATGCGTCAGTATCATTCTCATTCAACAACTTACAGTAAACTTTTACTGTAGTTCCTGGTGGTCTATTTACGTTGAAATAAACTACCAAGTCTGATGCTTCAAATCCGTCATTCAATGTAACAACTTTAGTCACATATCTAGACTGTGAAGAATATGGTCCAATCGGATTTTCTTCATTGCGAATAGTCATCGCTTGATTTGTTGCATTCGCTGTCGTGAAGTTATTTGATACTGTCAAATACACATTGTTTGCAATAGATGAAACTTTTCTGTATTCGTCACCAAAGTAAGCATATTCACCAGGGAATACTTGTGTCGTGAAACTTGTTCCTGTTCCAACAACAATGTTATTTCCTACGCCATATGTTACTGTTCCATCTACCGCAGTATATGAATTGTTATTGATAATGTTCTTATCAAAGTATATAGCATGATTTTCATTGTCCAAATACGGGCTAATATGCTTATTAGCAGTAGATAAGGTTGCTCTCACCAACAACGATTTGAAATTCGTTGCAGTCTCGGAAGTACCCAATGAAATCTGTTTGCGTGAATTCAATCTCAATCTTTCAAGATTTTTAATTGTCGTGTAGTCAGAATCAACTGCGGCAGTACTGTCAGCCGTTTTGATTTCATATGTGATTGACGTTCCGGGAAGAATTTGATCTGCAAATTTAGGAGTCAATGCATCATATGTGAATGCAGTATTAGATGAAATGTTATTATAGTATGCGTATCTTGGAGTATTAACTGCAAACTCTGCAATTCTCATCGTAAACTTCATGTCGGTATTTTGTTTTGCAGTCCACGTTTTATCCGTTTGAGATGTGAATAATACACCAGAGTTATATGCCCGCTCAATACGTGTTTGCTTGTCCGGATTTGTAATGTCAATCGCACCAAGTTCTGCAACCCAAATCGCAAAGTCTGGATCATTACCATCAGGTCTAACAGCAAAACAATAATCTGCACCAGAATTTAAATATATAGGATTTTTGAATGCAAACTTTGTTGGCACAGATGCGTTTGAACTAATGTTAATGCTAGGATTTTTAAGATATGCGCTATCAGTCTTGCTGATATAAAGTTGTGATGGATATCCATCTTCAAGTTCACGAAGTTCGACAGATACACCTAAATTATTATTCGTTGATTTAGTCTTAAAGAACAAATCAATAGAAGTTACATAGAATCCATTTGGATATGTTTCTGGATCAACGTAGAAACTCTGAGACAATGGGTCAGTAGATGCTACAGGAATTGGAGTTCTAGCCAACTCTACAGTCTGTTCAGTTCTAACTCTTCTTCCAATTGTTCTAATATTCGACAAATTGGTATCGAATGATACGCTGTATGGCCTAGAGTTAATTGCAAATGTAGCAGTCTTTTGTTGAATACCTTGTGCAAAAATATTTGCAGTAGCAGTAGTCAATGCATCAATAGCATTTGTAGGACTGTCAGTCAATTTAAACTCACGTTGACCAGTATAGAATTTTTGTTTTGGCACTTGAAATAATAATAAAATTTCGTGATTCTTAACAATCAATGCGTCAGGATTATTTGCATCATCTGTAATGCCTTCCCAAGTACTTCCTATACCACCTAAGATACCATTACTTGTAAAACTTGAATTTAATGATTGTACAGTTGTTGTTGCACCTTTCAATTGAATTTGAGTACAATTTGCAGTAACATCAACGCCATCGAAGAATGCATATAATCTAGCACTCTCTTTAAGTCCAGTTGCTTGCACAACGAATTCTCTTGAACGCATCCACAATGCGGCTTCTACGCTAATAACTCTTTCAAACTGAACATCTTGTTTAGATGTAGTTGATTGACTACCAGTTGCTAATTGATTGTATGCAGTTTCGGTTGTTCGTTGTAACGCTGTAGTTACATTGAACCCACCAACTTGAGTTGTTTGTCTGCTTACTTCTGCTGTTACTGGATCACCAAGCCACTTTTGATTTAATGGCGCAACTTCAGTATTCCAAGCATTTCGTAATGCTTTCCAGTTATCTGCACCTTGGTCATCATTATACACTACTGCTTTCTCTGGCACATTTTCTGTTTCAAAGAATGTGTCTGCATATGGAATGATGGTCATGTTACCATTCCACGTGAAGTTCAATTCTTCTGCAAGTCTTAATTGTCTAGACGCATATACTTGTTTTAATCCTGGCGCTTCAACTTCAGTATATGGCAACAAAACTTTATTGCCAACTGATAGTCTTGCAGTCGATTGTGGTGCTAAGTATGTAAGGTTGACATGATTATCATTGTCTTGTAAACAAGTCAATAGTTTATTCTTTTTGTCGATTGAAGATGTTCCAATTGAATCTGCTACAGAACCAACTGACCAACCGGTGAATGCATCAACAATAATACCATTCTTGAATCTATTCAATCCATCAGCATCTAATTCAGTTTTATCTGTTGCTTGCTTTTCAAGATAACTTAATGCAGTAAAGTACTCAAGTCTTTCGAGTCTTTCATTCATCTTTGCAACATCACGCATTGTGAATCGTTTGTTTTTCAACAATCTGATTTTAACGTCAGTTGGTAATGATGGATATGCTGGAATATTAAGTTCAGCAATTTCTAATGTGTCTGGTTTTGTTGGTGGAGATTCTGCTCTCTGATTACCTGATTGTGCTGGAACACCATCATTGATACCGAACAAACCGCTACTGCTAATGAAGACTTTAGAAACTCTACCTTTGTAGAAAATTAAATCTGCATCAAAGTTTGTACCTGATTCTGGAATACGAAGTCCAAATGTTGGAATTTGATATGTGCCAACATCAATAGGATTCAAAGATGTGTTTGCAGTCTTAATTGGTCTGAAGTCAATACAATCACGTAAATTATATACTACTTTTGAATTTGGACTTGTAAATGTCGGAACACTAGCAGTCGTGATTGTTGTATTTGATGTTGTGCTATCATTGATTGGATAAGAATCTACAGATGCATAACCAACACCCTGAGAAGTATCGTGGGTGAAGTTATCAAATACCGCTAACAATCTTCCTGTTGGAACATAACCTGTCGCAGGTTTAATTGTTGCATGTTCATATGAGTAATCACGCTGTCCATTGTCTAACGTATAGTACTGAGTTACATTAGTACTGCTTGTTGTAGCAGGTGAAGCCATGTTTGCTGATTGATAAACAGCACGTAATTGATATACGTCACCATAGCCTAAGCCGAATGGTCCAGATATTCCACTAGGATGTGTATTTGGTTGAATATTCGCAGTCGTTGAATAATTCAACGTTTTAACTTTTTCTCTTGCGCTTGTTCTGTCCATAGACACAATAATTTCAGCAGTAAACGTAGCATTTTCTTGAACGTCAATTGCTACAGTACCAGGAGAAGAAACTGTAATTGTTCTAGAACTTCCTTTGCCGCCTTGGGCGCCCATAGGTATAACTGTTCCGGTTGGAATTATCTTGGTGAATGTGTTTGCAGTCGCACCAGTATGTACTGATGAAAGTGTCAAATATGTGTTATTTGCAATAGCAGAAATCTGTCTTGTTAGGCTATTAATTTTAATTAAATCGCCAACGTTAACTTGACTGAGGAATGTTGTTGCGGAACCAATAACTGTATTGGAGCCAGCACCCACAGTAACGGTACCAGTCAATGCAGAAGTCTCTACGTTTGCGCCACCATTGTTAACAACAACCATGTAGTTATCATTCTTTTGAGTATCACTTAATACTCCAGTACCAACGAATGTTTCTGTAACAACGTCAGTAGCAACAGTAGCAACACCAGATGAGAATGAAACCGTGAATTTCTTTTTGAATGTAAACGCTGTCTTAACGTTTTGTGCTGAGTCACGAATTGTTTTAATTGCTTGATACGGCAATGGAAAAATCATCGTATTGAATGATGTTTCTTTTAAGACTGCACCTGCTGTAGTTGTAATGATATCGGCAAAACGTTTAGGAGTTGCTGAGTCATAAACTGCACGAACGTCAGAAAAGTTTTTACCTGTGTTCATAACAATTTCATACAAATATAACTTATACTTTGCAGATGATGTGCCTTTCAGACCATCAACGTATTCAATCGAACGTACTTTTGCAGTACCAATAGCACTACCAGCAACTGTTGCTGTTGAATATGCTAGGTTTGTAATAACTTTTTGTGGAGTGTCGTAGAGATCAACTGGTGTTGATTCCATAATGTCCCATGCACCAACAAGTTCATTTACTTCAATGTATTGTCCATAGTTGATCTGAGTCTTTGTTTCTTGCACATATGATGTGTTAAGACCTTTTTCAACTTGAATTGAAGTTTTTGCAATGATTTGATTTCTGTAACCAGAAACATATGCTGTAAATGGATCAACTTCAACTAGCAATAGATTTGAATTTCCGGCTTCTTCAGTAGAATACCTACCGCCATTGGTTCCATTCAATAAATGCTCACGGACAACAACAACAGGATCAGATAATGTATAATTGCCAGATTCTTCCTCTGTGCGTTTAGCCATAGCATCTTCTAGTTTGCTATCAACGCTAATAGTTTTTCTTTTTCTTGCGATACCGTTTTCGATTTCAGTTACTGTGATGAATTCATTTTCATCAGTAACAGCATCTACTGCAACTTTAGTTAAAGTAGTTTCAATTTTCAATCTATCAGCACCTGGTGCTTGATAGTTTGGTGTACCTTGTGCATTGTCAACAAGTGTTTGATCTTCAATGTAATCAATGAATGATCTACTTGGTACGATACCAACTTTATATGATGGTTCGTTTGAATACTTGTCGAGAATAATTGTTTGTGCTGTATGTTTAACAAAATGATCTGCGGTGTAAACTACACCTTCAGCAACAGTTATTTTGGATCCGTAATTATAAATCTTTTCTGTTGCAAGGCCTTGATCTACAATGTTTCTTGTTGCATTCTGTGCGGCCGCAAGTGCATAACTTCTTCCAGTTATGTCAGATGTAAAGATTGTTTCTGAGTTTGCGAATGTGTTATTTGCAGTAAAATCTGCAACATTAGTAATATTAAGCACTTGATTTGCACCAGTGCTTAATGTTGTGTTTGCTGTTGTAGCAGTTAACGTTCCTCGTGTATTTGCAACGAAGATTTTATTTAAGCCAGAAATTGGGTCTGTATACCAAGATTCAATTGTTCCAGTATTTCCACTCGCAAGGGTAATTTTATTTCCCGATACCAATATAGATGGAGCAACGTTTACTGTGAGAACCTGAGTTCCGTTTGTGATGTAACTTACAAATAGAGTCTTAGGATCATTACCGTCAATGTCGGTAACTACTCCACAGTATGCTTTGATACCGCTGTTTGCACCATAGACAATTTTACTTAATAAATTCGCAACTGCAACCGTACTACCATTGTAGGTTGGTTGCAGTTTTACGAAATTTAAGTTTAAGTCTAAAGTTTGTTCGCACCCATCGACTAATGCACCTTGCTTGAAAAAATATTCAGCAAAACGCTTAGTCTGCACTTGTTGAAGAGTTTGGGCTTGTGTAAGTTCTCTAGCCTGAACAGCACGTCCAGGACGATAGAGAACTCTTACAAACTTTTTATCCTCATTATAATCATCAAAATATGGACTGGTGTTTAAATCTACTCCACCAGGATTGGTATTTGCCATTTAGTTCAAACCCGTTTTCTTATGTTGCAATTAGAATTGAATAATTAGTTTAACGTCTTCAATTTGGTCGGCCGCTCTAGAGATTGGCACACGATTTTCAACATAGATAATGTCGCCTGTGTATGGCTGTAAGCCTGGAGTCGTAATGACTTGAATAGTACCTGTAGCACCAGATGTACCACCAGTTACAGATGCGCTATTAGCAAATGCCTTGTGTACTGGCAAAGTTGTGTACAAGTTTGGTGTAGTCCACTCAATAACAGATGCTGTGTTAGAACCGCTCGTTACTGTTTCGTCAGCAGAGAATGTTCCAGAAATACCAGTCATCTGATATTTGTAAGACTGTCTGTAGGATGCGGCAATCGCTCTTGTAGATGTACCATACAAGAATGGATCACGAATGATACCAACTTGACGGAATTCGTTAGCAGTAGAGAATGTATTAGATTCAGTACCATCTAAACGAACGTTCAACATGATGTACTTACCACCAAGTTCTTCAACAGCATTAGCACCATGGCCATACTTTGGAGAAATGATTGCTGTAGCGGCTGCGGCACCAGAAGCGAATGTAACAGATGCTCTTGTGTAGCCTGTACCAGGATTTGTAATTGTAACTGCTGTAACTGCACCAGCAGTAATTGTTGAGTTAGCAGTAGCACCAGTACCGTCACCAGTAATTGTAACTGCTGGCGCTGAACCATAGGCTGAACCACCTGCTGTTACTTTAACAACGTGAACACCACCATCGATAGCGGCTGTTTGAACACCCCATTGATTCGTACCATCGTCAGAATCTAATGTCTGAACTGGAATGTAACTGTTAGTAACGAATTTCAACGCTTTAGCAGTTGTAACTGTATACATGTATTTCCAAACGTATCCGTCTGCTGTCGTGAATGGTGATGTGCTTGTTCCTGTTGGCTTTGTAGTTGATGCGCTATTTGTTGCATTCCACAAACACTTGTAAACGTTATAATCGTCTGTCATAACATAGAAGTTATCTGATTCGATCAAGTTTGTGTCTGTGTCATCATAGTAAACATAAACTGTACCAGAAGTCCAATCGTAACGTGGGATTGCGTGTGTTACGTCAGCCGCATTGATACGTTTAACCGCATACATGTCACGCCATGGCGTATATTCAATGTTTGCAGTAGAGTTTACTGGAGTTGGTGGGTTGTTATCATCGGGAAAAGTTGTGTTTTTACCAATGAACAAATACATGATGGTATTTGATGTTTCAGAGAATGCTTCTGCAAACTGCTGTGCATTGTGAATTCTGAATTTGCTAGTTACGATTGATGCCATGGGGTTTTCTCCTTTTGAATACTGTATTTAAAGTTGTTTTTCATTCACTTATTTATACAAGATTTTTCTGTAATTTGTTAATTTGTTTGGTGATAGTGACATATTTAGTTTGATATTTTTATATCATTTTGTATGCACTAACTCCACTAAACGGATTTATTGGAAGCCTGTCGGCAACCATAAATGTCGTATTTGCTACACTCTCAGTCGCAAAATACTCATTATTTGCAACAAATGCGCTACCTATACTAAAGTCCGATACAAAATTTGTACCTGTACCAGTAATCAATGATGCCGTGCGTGAAAGTTCTGTATCATATACAAAAGACACTGGCGTTAACTCGTAAATTGACATAGGTAAATCATAGTACAATGAAGTGCTAGATGCTACTGTACCACTAGCCTTTTGATACTGTATATATGTTCCTGAAGTTATTGGCGCCTGAGGATATGTTTTATCAAAATATTGTATGCTGATAATGTCTTGAGTTCCAGGAATAATATCATTGAACGTCAAATTTGGAATAGTTAAAAGTCTTACGTCACCATATGTTGTTGCATATGCAGAAGGAACACTCTGTGATTTAACAATAATTTCATCTCGGAACACATCGGTAGGATTTGTTCTGCCTCTTCGTCCCCAAGGATTGGATTGACCACTTGCAAGCGGAGATGGAGATGCTTTAATTGTCTTGTCGTATACTGTATTTTTGTATGTATCAAATTGAATTTCTTCTAATGATGAAATTGGTGATGCACCATATCCTGAAATAACTTCCTCGTCATATACTGTATATTTAAAACCATTTCCTTCAAACGGTATAACAATTGCGGTATTTGAAGTAACGGCAAAAATTTCAGTAGGTTGAGTGATTCTAGTCTTAATCAACTCGCCTTTTACACTTGGCAAGTTAGAATACAATGAACCAAAGTTAGAAATATCAAACGTTGGTGATGTTGCTTCATACTCACTTTGTGGTAACAATGCAGTAAGTTTTTTATCAGCAACTTCGGCTAACGATACATCTTGCAATATTCTCTTATACAACGGAGTAATATTGGTACTTGTATTAACTTTCAATGTATAGTTATTAGCGGCAACTGTAGTCACATTCAAATGCATATCAGCCAAGTCTTCTGGCTTCAACAGAGATTCTTCTAATGTATTAGTTCCAACGAATGAAATTTGAACATTAGCATATTCATCCAAGAACTTTTCTTGATAACGAATCAAACGCTTTGCGTGATTAACTAGTTTATATTCTTGATTGGAATTTAATGTTGTTACTGCCAAACCAGCACTAAATGTCTTTATTGCTCTAGTGTATGTTCTTTGATAATTTATGTAGATATCTTCGAATGTACGACTTTGATTATCTACTGGTGTGCCTTCGTATATACTCTGTAATGTGTAGTCTGTTAATTTTCTATCCTGTGCTTCACCAACAGCCAAGTCTTGGAATATTATTCTGTGAATTCCGATTGTAGCGTTTTTGCTTGTATCTTTCTTGGCAGTATTAATGGCAGATGAAACAACGTCAACTGGTACGTTTGCATCAGTCGAACCATCTCCAGATATCAAGAAGAAATCAAGTGTGATGTTTTGTCTTGAAGACAGAGTTAAGTTTTGCCAATCGTCTAGAATTACCTCTTGAACTTGTTTTAAACGCCTTGCATGATTGACTAATTTATATTCTTGATTGGAATTTAATGTCGCTACTGCTAAACCAGGACTAAACGTTTTAATTGCTCTAGTAAATGTTCTTTGATAGTTTACATAGATATCTTCAACAGTAGAATTACCATTAGTGATTGGTGTGCCTTCGTATACGCTTTGTAGAGTATAGTCACTAAATTTTTGATCTTGTGCTTCACCAACTAATAAATCTTGAAATTGAACTCTGTGAAGTCCAATTGTTGAATATTTGTTTGTAAATTTTGAGGATGCTTTTGCACCAGACCCAACGACAGATATAGTTGTATTTGCATCAACTAAACTTTCTGGTGTAACTAAAACAAATTCAAAATTTGTATTCTGTCTAGAAGATAAAGTTAAATTTTGCCAATCGTCTATAACAACTTCTTGTACCTGCTTAATGCGTTTAGCATGGTTAACTAATTTATATTCATGTGCATCAGGCGTTGATACTGACGTAGTTGGTACAGTACGCAACTTCTTTATTGTTTCTTGATAGAATCTAGCGTAGTTTGAATATATCGAATTAAAATTCGAATTACTGTACGCTCTTTGTGATCCTTCATAGATACTCTGAGGAATTATGCCATTCAGCGTAGATGCAGACAATTCGCCCAACTCCAAATCTGTCATATTTCTACGATACAGATTTACTACTGATGGCGGACGTGTGATGCTCAATTCTTCTGTTATCGCATTAGAAGAATTGTCTATAGTTACATTGTTTGTACCATTTATCAAATACTGCAATGCCAACTTCGTGTATTCAATTTGTGCATTTGTAGTAGAAGGTCCGGCAAATAGAGTCATTCTTCCATCTGCTTTAGCCGTCACAGTATTCATTGGAGGCTCTTCAATTATGAACTTCCATCTGATGTGTGAATCTACGTGTGTGATACCAACAGATATCGCTAAACCAGCAAACGCAATTCTGTATTTCTGTAGTTGAGATACCAAATCGGAATGAAGATCCATTTCATTAAGAATCTGAATCTCACCGAAGAATTGTAAACCGGCAGGGTGAACAATTTGTTTTAGTGTGTCTGCGTATGTTTGGAATGTTAAACCACTCTTAATAACATAAGAGTAATCTTGATAGTAGTATGAGTCTTGAATAACTTTGTAATCAACTTTACCTTCATCATCTAACCAAATACCTTCTCTGACACCAAGACCAGAAACAACAGGACTCAATACTGCATTGCCATCGCCCAATGTATTTGCAAAGGCACTTGCTGTAGTATAGTTGATACCAAAATTTGTAACTTCAACAGCACGAATCGAACCGATACCAGTAATGTTGTTTGATGTGTCTACAGTAACGTTTGCGCTTTTACCTTGAACGTTTGTTGCAATTAGACTAGCGCCAGCACCAGTTGTCGTATTGATTGTGATTGTTGGTAGATTACCAGTTTGATATCCAGTACCAAAATTAGTTAACTCAATACGCTTGATTGGACCCTTTACTGACCAATCTTCATTTTTAACAATGTCGTAATAACTGCCGTCAGCAGTCATTCGTTGACCATCTTCAAATAGCAAATCGAATGTTGTACTCTCTACAACGGATGCAATTTGACCGGCTGCATTTGCGCCAGAACCACCCGTAAAGATTAAAGTGTTTCCAACTCCATAGTTAGAACCAGCATTGCTTATCGTAATTAATTTATCAGATAATAGTCCTAGAGCCGCAATCGGAGTGTCTTGTAATGTGATGACAGGTTTCTTAAAGTAACCTTCACCTCTGTTGATAACAGAAACTTCTGAAACTTCACCAACAGTATATGTGTTTGCGCCTGAAGTTACTACGTATGTATTTGCAATTCCAGTAACTTGAACAATGAATCCAGAACCACCAGTATCAGTATTGTCTACTGTTGCAAAAGTGTTTAATTGATATCCATGTCCAAGAGTATTTACTTTTAACGCACTAATTGGCGATTCTTTAATCGAAATAACTTTTGCTTGTGCTTCTGAACCATCACCAGAAATAGTGATAACGTCACCATCTCTGTATCCTGAACCACCATCAATAACGTTAACTTGAGATACAATGCCAAAAAGATTTGTAAATAAATTCTCATCGGTAATATCGAAAATCTCTTCACCGCCAACAAACGAGCCGCTGACAAGTTTCAATGTCATCTCAGCAACTTCTCTGGATCCAATAAAGAATTTCTTAATGTCTACTACGTTCGCAAGAAAACCCGTAGTTCTTCCACGAATAGTTTTATTTAAGAATAAGAAAATATCTCTAGTGAAAAGATTACCTAACGCATTGTATCCATATGCAGATGCGGCAGTTCTAATGACCTGCGTCTTTTCAAACTTACCAGAAGAGACACGAATAATATCAGTTCCTGGATAGTAAAAGTCAATATTGTCATCATACAATAACTTGAAAATAAATCGATAAGAATCTTCATTACTCTTAGATTGAAAGAATTCTCTAAACTTAGATGCAATTACTCGCTTATCGCCATAGTACGTTATTGGAATACTAGGATATAATTCATCCTTCAAATAGTCAATGTATGTGTCGATAGACGTTTCTACATTGCGATACTCTAATAATTTTCCTGTTTTACGAACAACGTTATCTTTAACGAAAGATATCTCAGCCGTTGCGGCTGAAGTTTGTCCTGTAATTACTTCGTGTATACTGAATGGTAGTCTAGTGTCAACTTGTACAATGATTTCACTACCATTGATTTGTTTGATTACTGCTGTTGCGCCAGATGAACCAATAATAGTTTCACCACGAACAAAGGTGCCAGTCTGATTTGTAACATCTAATTTTGTTGTTTGCATCCATTCATAGTATGCTTTCATAAACAACAAAAACTTTTCGGATTCTGTTGCCAGGTCTCCGGAAAGTAATGTTTCTACGCCAAACGATGGCTTGAATTTAGATTCTGACATTTTTATCTGCTAACTAAACTAATAGAGTTATCGTCAACCATAGTTACTGAAATATCAGTATCTCTTATTGTTAAGATTTGATTTCTTAGTGGCAAAATATCTTTGTTCTTTGGTGTTGCAGTTAATTTAAGTTTACTTGTGCCGTCAAAAAATGCAGACGGCGCAAAGTTTGTTATGACAACTTTACCTGTATCATAGTTTACAGTACCAGCATTATTTAACACGCCAATATTTCCAGTTGCTTCCAATCTGTAAATTCTTAATAGGCCTGCGTTATCTTCTAAGTAGCAGTTATCGTATCCAAGATATGTGAATCTGTTGGACGTTATTTTATTTCCATCGCCATATGCGTATGTCGTAGACCTATTTCGTGTAGTATCGTCTAGTGCATTTGAAAAGCCGACTTCGTATCTTACGGCTTGTCCTAACTGAACGTCAATTTCTTTTTTGATTGTTATTACAGTATCGTTGTTTAAAATTGATTTTTCTGACACATCAATTAGTCTTGATAGTTTTGAATATCTAAAATATGTTCCAAATTTACTAATGTCTGAAAGATTGTATGCTGTGATAGTATCTACAACTAATCCAGAGATTGTGTCCGATGATATTGATGTTTTCTTTGCATCATACTTTACAGTCGCATTAACAGTAATATACAAATATTCTGGATCAACAATTTCCGTCTGTACTGTTAAAACTTTTTTAGGTTTGATAACGGAGTTTACTAAGTTTAATTTTTCAGTAGCAGTTAACACAGAACCGCTTGTTGGCTTGATAGCAATAAACACTTTACCATATGTTGGAGGATCATTGTCTTCACCACCCCAAACAACAACAGATTCAACTGTGGCTTGGCTCAGTAACAATGCTCTATAGTCTTCAGCAGTTACTGCACGATTCTGCGCTTCATATGTCTTTGGTGCATTGAATTTAATTTGTGCTGTAGATTCTCTATCATCTCCACCTGCGGCTGGATCATTGGCAGTAAATACTGCGCCAGTGACACCCGTAATGGAATCTGCAAATGTTAGATTTAAAATATCATTTCCAAGTTTTCCATTCGAAACAAGATATCGAATAACAACAATGTTTCCGTTGTCTAAAGACTTACCAAATGTTCCGTCTCCGAATTTTAATTCGTATTGGCCATCTTCTGCTTCTTGCAAGAAATAAACTTGAGAAGTTGAAGTCAATTCAACTAAATTTGTAGACCTAGTAAAAGTTCTTGTTGTGCTGTCAACAGCAGAATTCAAAACTGTAACAGTTATTGTTGTTGTGTCTATTTTTGTATTTGGAATCAAAAATCTTTGATCGGCATCAGCACTATTTACGGTATATCGTGTTGCAACTAAAGAACCTTCTGTTAGTGTGATTGTGTCAGAAAAAACGCCAGAATTAGAGAAGAGTGTTTTTGCTTCAACATTAGAGAATCGATATGTGACACCATCAATGATACCATTGAATTGTGTGTATTCTGGAACCGAAACACTTCCTGGCGATCCAGTCACGCTGAGTAATAGCGTTCCAGTGATAGTTGCAGACGATGTTGATCTAGGCAAATAGTTTAAAGAGTTCGCTAAATTTACAACAGAGTTTCTTTTTTGTGCTGTAGTAAGAAACGCCTCAGACGCTACCATGTTAAGATAGAATGAATTGTAGTATGTGTTATATGCTAACATGTCCAAAAGAACGGACATACCAGAGCCATCAAAGTTATAATCTCTGAATTGATCCTGTGCTTGTAAGTATCTTTTGAAGTTATCTTTGATACCTTCAAAATTAAGTTCATCTATTCTTAAATTATTGTCTATGGCCATTTTATGCCGCCCTTGCTAACGATGTTGTGATAGAACCTACTCTATTAATGTTCTTTATAATATACTGTATGTTTAATGTGATTCCGTATTCTTCATATTTAACGTCTATTTGATTAACAATAACTCTAGGCTCATGCCTTGAGATGGCGTCAGTTATTTCTTTTTTCATGTTGAATTCGGTGAAACCAGGCTCATATGCAAAAAGATAGTCACTTAAATTACATCCATAAAACGGATTAAAAGGTCTAGTTCCTTTTTTAGTTCGAATCAAATTGATTATTGATCTTTTGATTGCGACTTCATTTATAACAGGGCGAACGTCACCACTCACCGGATGTGGGGTGAAATCTAAACTTAAGTCTTTGAAGAATGCGATATCTGCCATTTTTTTCTTTTATTTATGTCGCTTGTTCTGCCGTTTTGGCATCTTGAATTTCTTTTCTGCGTTCTTTTGTTGCTTTACTTAATTCTGCTAATGCTTTTCTTGCTCTAGTGCCAGCGGCTTTATTGCCTTTTTCCTCAAACTTTGCATTCTCTGCAAGATATGATTCAAATAAATTTACTAAATTTTCGTGATTCGTCATGTTATTTCCTTATAAATGTTGACATTCGCTTGACATAGTGTTACACTACTGTGTAGCCTATGATATTAACCTTATTGAGCCACTGGTAGGGTCTTAGCAACAGCAATTTCAATGTCTTGCAGTTTGTTCTTATCTTCCAATGCTTTTATTCTCTCAATCAATTCATTAAGTGTTGTGTTATTCAATCCGTCGGAGAATCGCAATTCTGTGTTTCCATGAAGTCTAAAATTAGTATTTGTTGACATAGTAATTTTATCATCATTTGTATTCCAAACAACAGAATTCTTCTCAGTAACAGTCGCAAAGTTTCTAGTCATACTTGGAGCAGTACCAAAATATTCCGATGCGGCTTCAGGTATTGCTGGCAAGTATCCAAGAATCGCTGGCTCTTGTGCAGATAAAGAATCTAAGAAGAATCCAAAAACCCAATCACCTAGTTTAGGTGCACCATATAAATTTGGTGTATTCGCAGGATGTATTGATGTTGTCCAAGGTAAATCTTCAGTTGGAATAAGTCCAGCCTTCTTTGCTGGATGATATCCAAAGCATCTCACTTTGCATCTGCCTAGCGTCAATGGATCGTCAATGTTTTCAACGATTCCAATCCACCAAACAAATCCATCTTGCCCAATAAAATTCTTCATCAATTATCCCAAGTGTTTAAAGTATTGAATTTGTCTCTCTTGGTTTGTAACCCATTCATCTGATGGTTTACCTTCACCTTTGTAGTAACGCAATGGCTTGCCTGTCTTTTTAGAAACTAACGCCCATTTGCCATCAACTTGTTTAAGTACTTCAGTTAATTCTGCACCAAAAACTTCTTCTTCCCACTCTTCTTGTGAGAGTGTAGTGCCTTTAATAAACTCTTTAAATTTCATAGTCTGTCCAATTCTGATGTATCTACTGCACCAGGAGGAACGTTATCACGTATCCATGTTAGCAATTGTTTTTTTACATCAAGTTCTGTCTTTGCTGGTTTTCCTGGTTCTTTAAGAGTCAAATATTTAAAATCTTTAATAACAGGATTACCTTTCTTGTCTTTGTATGCTTTATTTGTTTTTGGATCGACAATGAAAATTGTATTCTCTGGATTATTTAGGATGACATAAACACCACCTTGCACTTCTGGTGGCATTGCTTTTGTCACTAAAGCATATACAGTCTGTGCCGCACCTGCGTGAGTAGCAAGTAAAATATCTTCTGGCACAACTCTTGCTCTTTTTTTATTATTTGTTATTGCAATCTGATAGTTAGTCAGAACCCAAGATACATGAATGTCTTTTGGTTGATATCCAGCGGCAAACAATTTTGGTAAAACATTTGTCATGTCTTCAACTTCTTTGAATGTGCTGTCGAAAATAAGATTTGGTAACTGCCCCTTTTCAGCGCCAGCAAGCAACAAGTCTAACGTTTTGTCTTTTGCGCCAGTAGCACGAACAAGAATGTGTAGAATATAAACATGAGTTGGAGTCTTAAGATTCAATTCACTCATCTTTACATTCGCATCAATTAATTCTTTTTGAATTAGGTCTTTATCTTTCTGAGAAATTTTATCGCCATATTTGTCGAGTAAATCTTGAGTCGTGAATTTGCCAAGTGCATCTAACTTCTGAAACGCAATTTTCATTTCGTCAACGTCACGGATTTTAAAGTCAGACCCTTGCATGAAATGTTGAATTGCAAAACCTTTACCCGAACCTGCACCACCAGCAAGAAAGACAATTTGTCCATATTTTTTGCCATTGTTGTATAGAATTTGTTTTTCTACAAGTTCATACGCCTTGTAGTCTTTCAACTCTAAAAATTCTGAGAATTTAATTTTTAAACTCATTTGAAATAACCTTTAGTTAAATGTATCTTAGTTCCGACAAATCTTTTGCTGTCAAATCATTTTTATTAAAATCCATAGGAATTGAACCTCTTGATAATTCTAATCTTTTGATATATGATGTGAGTGTGATATTATGTTTAACTCCAGACACAAAATATCTGCCACTATGATATTCATCGGTAAGAAGATTTGATTGTCCAGGTAACATTTTTTTATCTAGCGAACTGGGAATTACAAGGTTGACAATATGTCCAGCGCCAATATTGTTTGTCGCACCTTGAATATCAACTTCTACCTTAAACATGCTTTTTGATAAACTACCAAAGATATTATCTTTCAGCCAAGAACTTCTTTGAATAGGATCATTGAAATATGAAGAAGAGAATATTAATTTTCTTCCTGGAGTTTCCCCATCATTATTATTGTAGGTGTTAAAAATGTTATTTTTATCTATAAGTTTGTTTGTATAAAAATCTTTAGTGTCATTGTCTTCTCTTGAATATCCAATATTAGTTACTGTAGAATTCCTTTTGATTGGATCAAGAGATGTGATTGTGGTATTGTAATGTCCAAATAGCATCATCTCCAAATGATTGAAGTTATCTTTTTTTGTTAGTCTCTTAGTTCGAATATAACTTGGTTCTATTTTAGCGTCATCATTTGGACTATAAATTACATTATGAACACCGCCTATGTTAGAATCTTCTACTAACTTATCGTAACTTCCAAAAAAATGTGTCGATGCGAATGGTTTACCATCGGCATATGTTCCAACTACAGGAAAAAATCTCTCAAAGAACAAAAAGAATTTTGATTTAGAACAAGACCTTTGTGCTAATGCTTCAATCGCTTTATGCGGCATTAATCCTGTAGATATGAAAGGATTATTTATTGTTATCTTTGGGTCTTCTAACATCAAATCATTTGAAGACATTTCACTAAAAATAGAACGAACAGCGGCCGCAATAGACATGTTCTTATAACTCTTATATAAATTCTTTTTCATTGAATTTACAAAACTTCTAGATGAAAAATAGAGTAAATATCTTGCACCGAGGCTGTCCATATTAACTGTGTGTGCGCCAATCTTATTGATAATTAAATCTTCACGCCAAATCAAAATTTCATTCGTGTTTGGTTTAGCAAATTGTATCAGTAATTTTTCGCCACCTTGAAGTTGAAACTTTTCTATACCACCGCCAAGATCAGTCAAAGTGACTGATCCAACAATTGCAGATGAGAATATATTTTCTTCAATGTCTAAACTTTCAAATGCTTCTAATAAAGATATCTGTAAACCTTGTCTTGTCTCAATAGACAATTGATTAATTACAAAACTTCCTCCAATTGCTTTTGGTACTCTATCTTTTGTATTTAATGATAAATTCGCTTTTTCGAATCCAACATCATCTATTGTTTTTCCGAATGGATACGGCAGAGTGTAATATTCGCTCATATATTATACAATCGGTTTGCTTAAGGTGGATCTTAATCCTGATTCTAGTGTGCTTACCATACTTGGATTTAAAATTTTGATTTTAGATTTATTTGTGTTCAATCTTAATTCCCACTCATATGCAGTTTCAGCACTTCTTCTATTGGGTGGTAAATTTGTATATTCAATAAAGTCTATGATGTTTCCGTAACTGTCGTAGTAGTATTTTGGTGTTGCTAATGCGGCCGCAATGCTACCATATTTTTCAATAATATAGTTTTTAAATATTTCTGAGTTCTTTGGCCAATCATCATAAATGCTATGCACATTATTTGTCAGCATGATGATCCAATCGTATCCTGGATTACCATAAATTTTGTATGAAATGTAGTCAGGACTTTCTCCGTCCTGCACAACGTATGGCGTGTATCCAATCGATCTATATTGTGTAATATAGTCTTTTACTTTTGACACAACATTAATATCAATTGCTTTTAGATAGTTGTGGTCATCTATCTTATAAGCGACTTTGGGGTAGTATGTGAATATGCTCATTAGAAAATTGTCCTAGTTCCCGGAACGCCGAATTCGCTGCCTTCCTGTCCAGATGAAATTTGTCCTGCAAGTGGCAATGTTGTTTCTCTTAAACCGATAGACAAAGTAACTTCTGATGGATAATATTTACCACCAGTACCGGCCGAAGAAAAGAAAACCATTTTATTTTGTGATCCATAATCAACTTGTACGTTTTCTATGACACAGTACTCACTACCAAAAACTTCAGCAATACCGCCATCGGCTTTGTTTGTCTTTGGATCTTGAAGTATGATTTGAAATTTGCACATGTCTGGATATCCAAAAGTAAATGTTCTATTTGAATCACCTAGTGTTCTGTTAACTTCACCACCATCACCGAAAAGTTTGTTTATATCCTCTTGTGAAATCAATGCGGCATCTTTTTTTGCTTCTTCATCTCGCTGTTCGACACTTTGACTACCATCGCTCTTTGCTGAAGAAGATGTTTTACCTTCAATTTCAAGTGAAGTTGAATCTCTTGCTCCTTTAGGTGATGATGCAATCCTAAACGTTTTAATGATATTTATCATTGTTTCTGCTTCTTTTAAACTTGTTGGTTTCATTACAAACGGTAAAGTAAATCTTCTAAATGTTGGACCTTGATAGATTAGTTGTTGAAATGTATTCAAAACTTTTCTTGTCATAAATTCATATTGTGCTTTTCCCGACAAACCAGCAGAACCAATAAAACCACCTGCGGTGCCAGCGGCACCAACTGCTTGTTTCAAAAGTGCATCAACTCCACCTTTAACAGTAGCATATGCAAAGTCTATCTTGCCTTCGTTATTTGGTGTTCCAAAAATATTTGCACTCTCTGAATATCCGTTTTGAAGTGCGCTTTGAAACGATCCTGCCATACGTATAAATATGATTGGTGATGAAGGTGCTCTACCCGATCCGAAACTATCAAAAAATTCAAATCTAGCCATGGGAGTTACAAAGTTGGAATGCCCATAATCAGAACCAAAAATTTGAAGTTGAGATACTGGATATGGTCCTGTGTTTGTGTTTAAAGCAAATGGCGTAGAGGTGGCCATATTTTTAGTTCCTTATTAAATTCTATTATTCTATTTATGTCATACAAAGGTAAATTTAAGCCTAAAAACTATCAAAAGTACAAAGGTAACCCAACTAATATTGTATATCGTAGTCTGCTAGAACGTAGATTCATGGTATATTGTGATGAAACTCCATCTATACTTGAATGGTCTTCTGAAGAAGTTGTTGTGCCTTATGTGTCACCTGTTGACAATCGATATCACAGATACTTTGTTGATTTTTGGATGAAATACGTAGACAAGAATGGCAATACAAAAACTGTTTTAATTGAAGTCAAGCCAGATATACAAACACGTCCACCTGTTAGAAAAAACACACCGAATGGTAAACCAACTAGAAGATTCATCAATGAAGTGATGACATGGGGTGTCAATCAAGCGAAATGGGAAGCGGCAACAAAGTACTCAATTGAAAGAAATTGGGAATTTAAAATCATAACTGACAAAGATTTGAGATAAATAGAAGATGATATTCGATAACATACTCATTCAAGGCGCACGCCAAGGCATCATTCCTGCAAGAACAGTTGCGGCAAGGGAGTGGTACAGGTCTGCGGCTGGCAAATTAACTTCAAACATAACTCCTGGAGTGTTTGAGAAACGAACAGATGAAGCAAGAAAAGTTGCTACTATGGAATATGGGTACATGTACGCATTCAAGTACGATCCAAAGATGAAAAAAGAATTGCCGTACTACGATACATTTCCGTTAATCTTTCCTGTACGAATGGACTCTGATGGATTCTTAGGAATCAACTTTCATTATTTGCCTCCTGTGTTACGTGCTAAATTAATGAATGCGCTGTATTCGACATTAACAAATAAAAAATATGATGACACTACAAAAGTTAGAATTTCATACTCTATCTTACAATCTGCATCTAAGTACAGATACTTTAAACCAATGCTAAAGAAATATCTAAGAAGTCATGTGCGTTCACAATTCTTAGAGATACAAGTAAACGAATGGGATATGGCTATTTTTTTACCAACTGAATCTTTCAGAAAAGCAGACACAGGACGTGTTTGGGAAGAGTCTCGCAAACAATTAGGAAAGTCATAAAATGGCAGAAAACTATTCAATAAAAAATTTAAGAGCATCATTAGGAAAACTTCTTAGACCAAATAACTTTAGAGTTAAACTAAATCTGGCTAGCACATCTGGTAGAGAAGATCAACCGCAACTATCTACAATAGCAAGTACATTCGAATTTAGATGCGAAAAAGCAGAAATACCAGGAAGAACAATTGCTACTACAGATGATATTGGATCAGGAACATCATTAAAACTTCCATATGATACAACTTACAATGACATTCAGTTGTCTATCATTTGTTCTGAAAAAATGGAAGAGCGTAAATTCTTTGAGAAATGGATAGACTTTATTGTTAAACCTGGTGATGTTGAAAATGCTGGAACTGTTGCATTCTATTCTGAATATGCTTTGGGAAACACACTTGAGGTTTCTCAACTTACTGATGATGGAGTACCTGCAATAACATACACATGTTATCACGTTTATCCTATTGCAATTACACCCATGAATGCAACATGGGAAGAGATTAACACGTATCAGCGATTTGGCGTGACACTTGCGTATAGATATCATACGTACAAGTAAATTTTTTTAATATAACTACCGGAGAAATACTATGGCTTTACCAAAAATTAGCAATCCAATATTTGAATTGACTTTACCATCAACAGGAGCAACTGTTAAATATCGTCCATTCTTAGTAAAGGAACAAAAAATTCTTTTGCTTGCAATGGAATCAGAAGATCAAAAAGCAGTTTTGTTAGCAATTAAACAGATTGTCAACAATTGTGCTATCGATAAGATCAATCCGGATGAAATTCCAACATTTGACTTAGAGTACTTCTTTATGAGACTCAGAGCAAAATCAATCGGTGAAACAATCGATTTGAAATTGCGTCATCCAACAGGATCAAATTCTAACGTTGAAGAATGTGATGGAATTACAGACTCAAAATTAAATTTATTAGAAGTTGAAGTCCTTAAGTCTGAAGGTCACACAGACAAAATCGTGCTAGATGAAGAAACTGGCATCGGTATTAAATTGAAATACCCTAACGTTACAATGGCGATTGAAGCCAGCAAAGGTGTTGAGGGTAAGAATCAGATGGATATTGCAACAGATGCTATCATCAACAGTATTGAATACATCTTTGATAATGAAAATGTATACAAAAAAGAAGATTACACAAAGAAAGAATTGTTAGAGTTTATTGAAAACTTGAATCAAGATCAATACTTGAAACTAACAAAGTTCTTTGAGTTAATGCCAAAACTAAAACACAAAGTAACATGGACTTGCAAAAAATGTAATTGTGATGATGAGATCACAATGGAGGGGTTGCAGAATTTTTTCGGGTTCTGATGGGAGGAGAAAGTTTAGCGACTTACTATCAGACTAACTTTTCTCTAATGCAACATCATAAATATGACTTGGAAACATTAGAGAACATGATGCCCTTTGAACGTGAATTGTATATTATGTTATTGTCTCAACATATAGAAGACATGAATCAACAACATCAATTACAAGCACAACAAAGAGGAAAACGATAAATGACAACCGCTAAAGAATACGCAAGATTGAGTGAAAGTGAAAAGAAAAAAGAAGATTGGATGAATTCTAAATGGCGTCCGATGATGGGTTGGATTTATATGTTAACCTGTGTGACTGACTTCATTATCTTTCCTATTTTGTGGAGCATTTTACAAGCCGTATTGAAACAACCTGTGACTGCATGGCAACCCATCACCTTGCAAGGCGCAGGTTTATTTCACCTCTCTATGGGTGCTATTATTGGTGTTGCGGCTTTCGGACGTACACAAGAAAAACTAGCAGGAGCAAACAATGGCGGAATGCAACCCTTGGGACAAAGCGTCACAACAACATATGGCTCTCCGTCAGCAGGAGGATTCGGGGGATCCAGTAACTTTAATTCACCAGCACCAACAAGCGGCTTTGGTAGCAGTTCAGGCTTTGGAGCGTCAACGTCTGGCTTTGGTGCAACAACTTCATCAAAGCCTACAACCGGAAAGTCTGCAAGATTTGCAGAAGCCGATCCAGACTCTGTATTCGACAGAGGGTAATTAATATATGGCAACAATAGGATACAGAGGCGCACTAGGAGGCATGGCAAAAGATGCCGCACTTGGTGCGGGAAAAGCATTAGTTGGTGGATTGAAAGGTGCAGTTCTTAGAGAGATGCCTGCTGTTACTGCGGGAATGGCATTTGGTAAAGAATTAAGTAAACGTGCCAACGCACCGAAAATGCAACCTGGCGGCACACCACCTCCAACCAGCACTAGTTCTGCAATGGGCGGCCTAGCCGCAAGTGTATCTCTTGTTGCTGGTCAAAATAAATCAAACGTTATTAATATAGAACAAGTTCGTCAATTAAAACAACTGAACGATGCTGTTGCAAGTCAATCTAAACTTATTGCATTTCAAATTGCAGATCAAAAAAGAAAAGATCAATTTGCAGAAGAAGCCGCAAATGAACAAGCATTTCGTGATGATGAATTACTGAAAGCAATTAAAAACCTTGGTGCCGGTTTTGGTGGTGGAGGAAAAAATAAAAATACTGAAGGCGGTGAAGGTGGAGGGCTAGGTGGTCTTATAGGAGACTACGGCAAAGAATTGGCTCTTGGTGGTCTTGCTGTTTTATTCAGAAAACAAATTGCTAGTATGTTGGCACGTATAGTCGCATCGCCTCTTACTGGAGCCGCAGTTAATGCCGCTATTGCTGGCGGAACTTTTCTTGCGTCTATAGGAACAGGACTGGCGGCCGCACTTAGAACGATAGTGACAACTGCACTACGTACTTTGATAATGAATCCTATTGGCTTGGCTGCCCTTGGACTTGGATCATTGTTTTATTATAGTAAAAAAACAGAAGAAAAACAAAAACAACAAGCGAGAGACAATAATACATCTGTTGCACCGATGCCTACAAAAACTTATGCAGACGAAGCAAAGGCATACCGAGAACAGGCGAGATTAGAAAAAGATAAAGTTAAACAAGCAGAACTTTTAACCAAAGCACAAGAAGCACAGAATAAAGTAAATCAAGAAAAAATCGCATCATCTCCATTGTCATTACCGAATAGACAAAGAGATTGGAAAAAAGACTGGGAAAAAACTCACAATCCAGATGGCACTCCAAAAGCCGTTACGCCCAACAACTATCTTGCTAATTTGGCTAGAGCAGAATCAAATAATGATTCTAGTGCCAAAAATAATAAATCTACTGCGGCAGGCTTGTATCAATTCTTAGGTGATTATAAAAATAAAAAAGGAGAAACAGTACAAGGTACTTGGAAGGGAACTGTTAACAGTATGATAAAGGCTGGCGTCTTAAGTGAAAAAGAAGGCGCTGATTACATGGATGACAAAAATAGATTTGATCCTACTAAAGCCAAAAAAGTTGCAGAATATTTCACAGAACAAAATCGTATAGGATTAAAAACAAGTTTAGGACGTGACCCTACTCAAGCCGACTTGTACATGGCACACTTTTTGGGATTAGGTGGGAATAACTCAGGCGCAATTCGATTTTTAACGATATTAAAAAATAACCCAAATCTTTTAGCGGCGAATGTTGATCCTGCGGCCGCCGATGCTAATCCTGATATTTTTTATAAAGATAAAGCCCGAACACAACCACGTACATTGAGTGAAGTGTACGAAATAATGGCCAGAAAAATTGGAGGAAATAATTCCAGCGTTGGTCCTCAAACATCTGAAAACAATAAGAAACCTAGTACTGGTAATGTTCCAGTTGCACCACCAAAAAAAGAAGATGATACCGGAAAAAAGAAACCACCGGGAGCAAAAATAAGCAATAAAGAAGCCGACAATTATTATAAAGGTTTGGGAGTTAGTGGCACTGGCGGCACTGGCGATCCGATATTAGATCAACTAATAGCCGCATTTTCTGTACCGTACGATAAAAATAAATATGGTCCAGGTATTCAACTAGCCGCTGGTCCTGGATTTAATCTCGGTGGAGGTGGCGGTGGTACAAACATAGATACCAATGAGCCAATACCTGTTATTGATGAGAAAGCCGCTAAAGATCGAAAGGCCGCCGCCAAGGCAGGTGGATATAATATTTCTAGTGGGGCTCCTATAAGGTCGAATGTTGTCAATGATGGAATCGCACGACAAACAAAGGCATTAAAACCACTATTCAGAAACAATAGTGACATTATAGCAGAAACAAACAAAACGTTTTTACAACAGTTTAGACAAACTGCAACTAGCGCATTCCAACAAGCAATAACAAAAGGTTTATTTCCTGAAGGGTTTGGTGTTGATGCTGGCACAGCAGGACGAGATGACAACTATCGTGGTCAACAACTTCAAAAGATTTTTGGCACAAACGAAGTAATTAATGAAGCAACAACTAAACTTCTAGGCAAACAGTATGGACCAATGTTTGCGCCTTTGTTCAATAATCTTGCACAAGGTTACTTAGAGGTTGGTTCGAGAGTTGCTGGAAATGCAATTTTTCAAGGCATAGGCGGATTAGGCGCACAAGAAACACAAACGATTACTGGACAAGTTCTTGGTAATTTTGCCGCAGGAAATAAAAAGTTAGCATTAGAACAATTACTATATGGTGCATCTGGTGGTAAAGAAAGTGGTATTGCATTAGGTCCAGAAACTCTTTTTGCTAAGTATGGATTTAAAAATCCAGCAGAAGGTATTCAATACTTTTCTTCAGTATTAGGTGAACAAGTGACTCAGCCATTTGCATCATTAATGGGTGCAAATGATAGAAACAAATCTGTAATTTGGAATCCAAGAGCAGGCGCTAACGGCACAGGTGCATACGTATACGCTGATAGCGGAAGAGAAGCCACAGCCGCAGATATCAAAGCATCAGGAAACTATGGTGCACCTGTAAACCAAACAAATGTTTTAGGAAAATATGATAACTTTCAGTATCCATATGGTCCTACTGGTCCTAGAAATATTGTAAACGGCACCTACACCAGCGCCGGCGCCGCATCTGCATACAGACAAGTTGTTGATCCTGATACGGGTAAAATGGTCGCACCATCCAAACGACAAATACTCAATTTGACTGAGCAAGAGTACATGAAAGATAAAGCAGGTAATGACCAAAAGGCTGACATACAAATTGAATTGATGAAACAAGATGCAGATAAAAACGCCAAGTTTCATGCTGAAACAATCAAAGCGGCTGCCGAAAGACAAGCGCAACAGTTAGAACAGCAACAAAAAAGCGATGAAGCGGCCAAAGTAAGATCGGACGCAGAAAAAGAAGCAAATGCATATGTAACAAAGAATGGCGCTGATAGCATAGTTGTTGCGGTCGAAAAGGCCGCAGGAACCGGCGGAAGTGGTTCAAAACCAGAGGGCATGAAAGAGGGAGATGTAGTAAGAAAATCTGGTCAACTATTTGGCGGCAAAGTCGATGAGAAAGGAAATGTCGGCCCACTTAGTGGTATGCAAGAGATAGGAAACTTTGCATTTGACATGGCCAAAAACTATGCTGGCCAGCAGTTGACTAAAGACATTAAGAACCCATACATGCAGATGATTGCAAACTTTGCAATTCAAAAAGGTTTGAACATGGGTGTTGATTATTTAATGAAATCAGGTGGAATTGGTGACACTTTAATGAATAGTGCTGGCAGTTTTCTAACAGATACTGCCATGCCGTTTTTGAAGGACGCAGGTTCTTCTATTTTAAGTTTCTTCGGATTTGCTGATGGTGGTCTTATTACAGGTCCAGGAACTGGAAGATCAGATTCAATACCTGCAATGTTGTCTAATGGTGAGTTTATTGTCAATGCAGGCGCAACTAAAAAGTATAGACCTCTGCTAGATGCATTAAACCTTACAAAATACGCAGACGGAACATCAAGCACGCCAGGATCAGTAAAAGCATTATCTACTGCTTTAGGAACAGATAAGCAAATAAGTGCATTGGGTGACCAAACAACTTTACTCACAAGTATTGATAATTCACTATTAAGACTTTCTGGTGGGGGTACTGGTTCGGGAACATCAGTTTCTAGTTATAGTGGCGCTTCATGGGATATTGGACTAGGACCGGCTGGTGGAGGAAGCGTTTCTAGTGGTGGTGGCTCTGGTGGTGCTGTAGTACGACAAGGTGTTTCTAGATCATCAGCACCAAAACCATCAACGATGGATTACGTGACTGCTATTGGCGGCAGTATGTTGAAGAGTTTTGCGATCAATCAAGCAATTGGTGCGGCATCTACAGCAGTATTTGGTGCTACGCCTATGGCTCTAGCCAGCAATTTTTATAGTGGCGCACAACTTGGTATGGCAGGGTTTACACCTGCGACTTTTGTGGGTCCACTTCAGCCTGGCGCTCTTACGGGTATGGAAATGTTTGGTGGTAGTGCGGCCGCATCGACTGCACCAGTTGTCGCAGAAACTGCGCTAGCCACAGAAGGCCTTGCGACTGTGGCGCCTGAGGCGATGGCATTGGGTCCTGTTGGTTGGGCGGCTCTGGCGGTGGTGGCGGCATTTGTAATATTTGATGGATACGGTGGCGGTGGAGGCGGCGGTGGACCTCCACCTAAATTACCGCAATTTCATGCGGCTATCTACATTACAGGAAATAATAACATCAATGCAATTGCGCCTATATACGAGACAGTTGATTATCATGCACCTCCTGATGTGTATAAAACAGTTGCATATGGATTGTTAAGAGTTGCATTCAATGCAACAAAGACTTCTGAAAAAATTACAAATACACCTGCACCATATGATTGGGTGTACATGAAAGTTCAACACGATAGAGTTTCAATGCTTTGGGGCAAAGGCGCACCAAATCCAGCCACACTTATTGACGATAATGCACAAGAAGTCAAACGTTGGGATGCATTAACTGAAAGTACAAATTTAAACACATATGCGACAGATATTATTAGTTTGGTTAGAGATGAATTTAAAAAGACCGCAAGTGCAGAGAATTTAAGTAGATTAGATAAAACCGCAGATGCATTGGGAGATTATTCATTAAATACATTGAGTTCTGGACTTGTACAAGATTTAAAAACCGGTAAATATAAATTAGATACATCAATTGAAAAAGGTATATACGCAGATAACGTTGCTGAATCTCAACGTATTGGTGATTTGATAACTGCGGCCAATAGAAACAAAGCGTATACGACAGAAGCAACAGAAGCCGAATATGATTTTGATCCTAACGATACCGAATATCGAAATGGCAGAGACCGGGTTATAACTAAACAAGCCACCGCTGGTGGTGTTCCTATGGTGTGGAGTGTGAAGGATGGTAAATTTATTGAAAACAAATATCCTGGCGCATTAGTTCTAGATGCAGGTGGTCGACCAGTGTATGACATTGAAGGAACATCTACTGGATTAACTACTGAGGATTTCGTAAGTAGTGCTGTTGCCGGTACGACTAGACCAGCAAACGTATTATTACCGCCTCCAACTCCAACCGGTTCTGGTGGTACAGGATCAACAAACAATACTGTTGTTGGTGGTGCAAAGATTGATAACTCTAGTGTGACTAACTTCTATAATTCATTGAGTACTGTAACTGACATTGTTAGATCAACAACCAATCAAGTTGGAGTAGTTGGTTGACGAAAAAAAGGGAAGCATTTTATTGCTTCCCTAAAGTCTCACAGGAGAGATTACAAAAAATTAATCTTCAGCCAACTTCTCAAAATAACTCAAATCTTCATCGTCATCATCAACTGAGTCTGCAACTGTAGGTTTCTTAGCAGGTGCTGGCGCAGGTTTTGCTGTTGAAGCAGTAACTGGCACATTAGGTTTAGTAGAGTAATAGTTATCTCCAGCAGAACCATCTTCAAGACCAAGCACTTTGTTCAAACGTGCTTTCAATTCATCATAAGACTTGAAGTTCTTTTCGCTTAAGAATTCAGACAAACTGTGTTCTTGTTTCCAAATGCGTTCCAAGTCATCTTCATCACCAGACAAAGGTGCTGGTGATTCAAACTCAGACTTATCATAGTTCTGATAACCTTCAACTTTACGAATCTTCAACTTGAAGTTCGCACCTTCCCAAAGGTCGAATGGATTGACAGGAGTTTCATCTTCAAACTCAGGATTCATCAAGTCATTCAACTTGTCAAAAATTTTCTTACCGAATTTGAACAATTTAACTGTTCCGTCATTATCAGGATTTGCAGGATCCTTGATAACATAGATGTTTGCGATATACTGCAACTTACGCTTTTGCTTACGTGCAATATCTTTGTTAGCATCAGAACCAGAGTTCCAAAGGATGCTATTGTGTTCAGACACAGGGTCTTTCTTGTTGAGTGTAGTCAACGAATTTTCAATGTACCATCCACCAGGACCTTGGAATGAATGATTGAAAACTTGAACCCAAGGCACATCTTCGCCTGCTGGTGCGGGAAGAAAACGGATCGTTGCGAAACCGTTACCTGCTTTGTCTACTGTGGGTTTCCAGAATCGGGTGTCTTCATAAGACTTTTTACCTTCTTCTTTATTAGTGAGTTTGGAAACTGCGTCTGTGAGTTTTTCCAAATCTTTGGTGCGTGACTTTTTCAAATCTGCAAATGATGTTGATGCCATATTAGTATATTCCTTGTATGTTAAGTATTAAATGTATGTTTTGCTTGTCCACTTTTATCATAATCTACTATAGTATATAGTCTATCATAATTCTCTACAGGTGTCAATAGTCGGCAAACCTTACTAGGTTTACGCATTACTGCCACTACGTCACTACTAATTCTCTGAGTGACTTTTTCATCCTTGCCGTATCGTAATTTAAAAAGGGCTGGTACTTTTTGCATAACTTGCTTACCTCTTTGTAGATTGGATCATGTATCATTGTATCATACCTTTTGACAAAATGCAATAGTGAATTCAATATTGCTAGTGTCTCCAGACTGATTTCTCCTCTTAAATATTTCTTGATGATTGGTGGATGGTCGCCACCTTTAGCATTAAAAAATTCATTCAGTTCGTCTGGCTTCCAACCAGAGATAAAATCCATCTCATTTTTAAATACATACGTCAAAGATTCTTGCCTACGTTTCCATTCTTTGTAGCGTTCTTCACACTCTTCAGACAGAAGTTCACCGACCCACATTTTTGTGTCGTGCATGAAATTAGAAACTAAAAACTCTTCTAAGTAAGCATCTTTACGATTGCCAAGTTTAGCAAAAAAGATTTTGTCTTTACGTTTCAAAAAAGAATCGTATGTGACATTGACCTTCTTGTTGTACTTGAACCAATCGTAACTGTCTAACGTAAAATGATTTTTAATTCCTAAGTAAACTTTGTATGCGTCTATAGCATCCATCTTCATTACTCATCCACCTCAATAGGCAATCTTGCTTTTGGTGCAATCATCTTTAACTTCATCGCTTCACCTTCAATAGCAGATTTCATGCGAGGAGTAATTAAAGATGCCGCAGTTTCAACTTCAATATTTTTCTGAGTGCAGTATTCTAGAATAGCATCAATCATTGTGATAGGATGCTTATCTCGTTGTACTTGCTTAATCTCAGACTCAAACTCCTTTTGAGTTAAGATTTTAAGACTCATATGATCGTACCGATGTGATTCTACCATTTCGGTAGTGTCCAAATTCATTTAGTTTGACAGCAGGTTTAGCAGAACGAAAGTTCGGATTAGAAACTTCTTTCTCTGTTGCGTAGTAACTGGAAGGGTATCCAGTTCTACGCTGATTTGTTTTCATTTCAATTTTAGTACGCATAATATTCATATCAAGTCCTTAGTTCATTCTATAAAAAACGTGTCCCTCAATGGTCGCAACCTTTATCTTTCTTGCCGCCCATGCTGGTTTAATATCAATGGCATGAAAGTGTGTTGCGCCTTCTAAGAGTTTAATTATATCAGTTCCAGCAGTTTTTGTCAAGAGCATCTTCGCAACTTCATAACATTCTTTCCATCTCTTGTTATTTGCTGGTGGTGTATTTGCGATCTTACTATTGTACCAAGAGAATTGTTGTGGTTCTGTCACAACATCACGAATGTTTTTTGGAAATCTACTGTCATGCAATCTGTTAAGAGTAACTGCACCAACTGCCATTTTACCGATTAAAGGTTCACTACCTGCTTCGTAGTAGATGTTCATTGTCATCCAGTAAAGGTCTGATTTGCTAGAGTTTTTTGGAGCGGTTACCGAGTTTGCCGCATTTGAAATTTCTACTAATGATGGAAGATGATCTCCTGCCATTGTGTGTGTAGATAATAAAGTTAATAGAAATACTACAGCCGCTAAAAGTGGTTTCATATCTTTTTCCTTTCTTTGAGAACCCACAAGTGTTTAGTGGGTCTTTTATTTAGTATACGTGAATTATACTATCTTTTTCTGAAATAGTCAATAGCGCCTACGTAATCAGAGCATATGCCATAGATCGGTAGATTAAATGCGTATTCTAAACTAATTCCTTGATTCTCTGGCATAACACAAACACTCTTTGCCATGAGTGGTTGATTTGGATATGCCCACACTATACCATGGCTAGTTAGTGTGTATGAATCTTCTTGATGCCAAAAGTAATTTAATTGCGTATTTGAGAGCCACTCTAGTGCTTCCCAGTTCTTAGCATGAATCCACAGTCCATTTTTGTATAGAAACTCGGGATCAATTTCGTATGTGGGATCATCGTGCCCTAAAAAGAATTTGTCATTGACAATTCTCAAATCAATCTCAGCATCAAATCCTTTATCTAACGCAGATTGAATTTGATATGGTGCATTTTCGTTTGTCTTGTCGGAACCAAACATCAATCCTCTATGTGCAATCAACTTCATATTTGTCACTCGGTATGCTAGGCCATCGAATCACTATCAATTCAACGTCAGTTAAAAATTCTACAGCAGAAACTTCGTTCTTCTCATACGTCCACATATCACCTTCTTTGAGATGTTTACCTGACGCAATAAGTTCTCCTCGGACGATGTAATTCAGTTCTGTTGTAACCTTATGAAAGTGTGGAAATGTCTCCTCACCCTTTTTATGTTTATGATGCCCAATCTCAAAGAATGGATTCTTAAACAAAGATGGATTGAAGTCACCAACAAACCATCCTTTCACATAATCATTTATGTTTGATACATTCATTCAAGTTCCTGAATTCTTAACTGGTGTCTACCACCATCGAATGTATGTTGAAATCCTAATCTAAGATACTCATGTAGATTTTCAGAATTTGCATTCATTGCAGGTATAGCAAAGAAGTTAGCACAGTTATGACGCATAGCCATTTCCATTGCATTGTCATCATAGATTAGTGCAGAGCGAATACCTTTGTATTTGTTGGCGCACATGTTAACGCCTTGTCCTGTTCTACAGAAACTAAACGCATAGTCACAGTCGCCATCTTCAATGCCCTTGACTGCTTGACTGATAAAGTCTTTGTAATTGCAATCACGATTGACAACTGTACCATAGTCGATATACTTTTTACCCATGCCTTTCAATACGGACTTGAATAATTCTTTCGCTTCAAAACCAGAGTGGTCACAGCACAGCGCAAATGGTTTATCGCCAAAACGTTTGACAACATTCTTTTTGTAGAAGTTAAATTCATCTGGTGTACCAAACACATGCATCTTGTCTACTGGATGCGTAATGATTTTAAGTCCATCTTCAATCAGCAGATTATACAATGGTGCAATATAGAATTCATTATTTGTACGAATATCATCGGCAATCATTTTCTTTGCATATTTGCAGAAATCAGAACCACGTTTGAATCCGTAGATGCCAACACATGCATCAGAACTAATCGCTTTCTTCTCAGCAGTTTCAGACACATAGTTTTCATCATCACACTTAGCGTAACTGTAGTTTGCGCTATTTGATTTGAATGTCAACAAAACACCATCGGCTAAAAGACTGCCAACAATCTTAGGATCAAATACTGGTCCAAACTCAATGTCTAGTGTATGAATAACAAGTGGTGCATCATTGTCGATATACTCAGATGCATACAAACAACTTTCAACTGAACCCCTAGTCAGGTGATCTAATACAATAACTTTAATGTCATCACCAAACTTCATACGTAGAATTTCATCCATTCTGAAATTGTATACGTGTTCGTCACGAATGATAAAAATCAAGTTACAGTTTTTTGTGTCTAAACAGTCAAGTGAGATATCAATCAATTGTCTGTCTTTAATATTAATCAATTGCTTGGGTACAGTAAAGCCTTCTTTCAAAAAGCGGCTACCTAAGCCTGCCATTGGCACCAATACGTTTGTTTTCATACTTTACTTTTCAAATGATGTGTAGTTAGATTGTGCGAAAGGACCATACATTCGTGATCTAATCTTGTGTTTAATTTTCCGTACATAAAGCAAGCGGCATAATAATCGCCTGCACCTAATACGTTCGCACCTTTTATATATTTGTCATCAGATAGAGTAAAGGTATCGCCTTTGCTGTTATAACTTTTCATTGGAGAATGAGTAACAACAACTCCAGTAAACTCTTCAACATCTCTCAACAAATGCATGTCTTCTTCAGAGACAAAAATGTAATCTAGATACTTATATGCTTCTTTGTCGATTTCTCTTCCAGAACAAATATCACCAAATACCAAACCAGAAATGTTCTTTAAGAAACTCATATCAGTAATGTAGTTAACATATGCAACATGACTGATTAATGCTGGTTCTGTCTTAACGTCAACTGTAATTGAATTTAAATTAGATTCACTAGTGCGTTGACTGTTCTCTTTATCTATTGTGATTGTAGATGTTCCAATATTAGTTGGACAGACATATACGCTTAACGTTGAGTCTATGTTTTTCAAAGCACGCCACACGTTTACCACACCACCAATTTCATTCACAGTTTTAGTATTGTCTTTTATCGTATCAAATACTAAGTGTCCATACAATGCTATATCATACATTAAAATTTTTCCTTTTCATCTAACGTGTATACGTTATCTAAGTGTTCATCAAAATCAAAATCGGGAATCAATTCTCTTGATTGTAGTTCTTCAAATAAAGCCATAACAACATTTTCACCAGCACGTTGTGGTAACATCGAACAAACATTCACCATTTCAACTGTTGCATCGCTAGGACAAAATGCAAGTCCAACTGCGCTTGCAATTCTCACATCAAAGATATCATCACCAACATAAACAACTTCGTCAGGAATTACACTAAAGTCGCTACATATTTCATCTAAGAAATCTACTTTGTCTGTGTGTGTACCATTGCTTCTGTTTAGATAGAATGGTAAATTTCTATTATTTGCAATGTTTGCATTGAAGCCGTCACCAGAAAGAAAAGCAACTTCAATGCCTAGCGCACGAAATCGTTTAATTGCAGTCCAGTCTTTATCGCAAAATGTTTTAAGTCTAACGGTGCCTTCTTTGTCATAGTATTTTTTACCATCTGTCATCACACCATCAATGTCAAGAAGAATAAGTTTAATCATTTCAATTCGCCCAATACTCAGTATATGCTGTACCAACATGATAGTGATATTCGTCCAATCCGTGCTTAGGCCATGACATGCTTACTCTAGGAAAAGGAACAAAAACTCTATCTCTAATTTTATAATCTTTTTCAAGTGCTTCATGTCTTCTTGTTCCACGATCAACTAAAAACGTGAGTGGATCATTTATATGTTCCCATATCGATGGATCAAATCTCGCATAGTAATACTGACCAATGTAAGTTTCTGCTCTTGTGTTATATGTATAATTCTGATTTGAGCCTCTTTCGATATCGAACGGGATATCGAACACATTTACCACATCTTCTGTTCTGCCCCAAAACACATGATCTCTTGGATGATATGGAAACGCTTTGTACATTCCCATAACAAATACTTTACCATCCTCTCGCTTATCATTTTTCCAATACTCATACATCAACGGCATGTCTCTAATGAGTTGGTCTGTTCTCATCTTAATGCAATACTTACTTTGCACTAATGCAAGTCCGTTCTTTGATGTATTGATTTGAAGATTACGATTACCTAATCCTCTAGGTGAAATTAATTCGTTGAAGATAACATTTACATCATCTGGTATGTGCGAGTTTTCGTATGTAGAAAGTATAATGTTTTCTACGAATGGAAGTTTTCTATATTCTTCAATGATTGTTTTAGTGAACGGAGTGCATTCACCTTGCAATACAATGTCAAGTTTCATCCACGATTCGTTCATAGAATGACAATACAGTTTCTGCGTTCCACTTGTCGTAGAATTCATTTAGTGGTTCAGCGCCAGCGGCAATGATATCTTTGATTGATGTTTTAGTTAAGTCGTTGAAGTCTCTACGCATATGCTTTAGAAAACTAGAATCATTCACACCAAATGGCTTACGTGATGCTAATGCTCTGTCAAGTGAACTACTCACACCATAAACGCTTGATGTTGAATACCAATAGAGATTGATATCGTTACCATTCAACCAACGAATCAAATCTTCTTTATCTAAGAATTCTTGATTGACATTGATTTGTACATTTGGATTTGCAAGACTACGACATTCTTCAATTAATTTTGAAGAGAGTTTACCTGTAGGGTCTACGAATGCACCATTAGATACGTGAAGATTTAAAATAACGTCTTCAGTAAATTGTTCATTGATTAGTTTAATAATCGCAGACAAATTCTTTGTGATGTTACCAATTCCGCTTGTGCCAATTTTGATTGTGTCACTTGGCTTGCTATACTGAATGTCATCATAGTACATGACTGGAGGTAATCCAGCATACTCATTCTCTTCAACTTTCATAGTCGGGTCAGTATACACATATGCATCAACATTGGTAAACTTGTCTACGTGTTCATGTCCAAACAAAACAATTTGTTTAATGTTTCTTATGTTTTTAATTGGTCGAGTGATACCATTGTTCAACCAACGTAGCGTTACTGGATGATGATTGTAAATGATTGTGCATGGATCATTTTCATGTACCCAAGCACTAAACTCATGTTCATCATTTGTAGCAAGAAACTCAAATTGATATTTCTTAGATGTTTTCAGAATATCATAGAGTGATTCTGCGTATTGATAGATGCCGCATTCTTTTGTTGCACCTGTAACTAGAAGTACTTTTTTCATGTCAATTGTCTTGTTGGGTTTTTACTGCTTGAACGGAGTTTACTATTAATTAATTCATTTAGAATGCGAATTGCAACATCGTTGTCTAGTGTATCGCTAAAATATGAATCAGCAAAGTATTCACCTTCGCCCATCAAACAGTCTTTTAACTTGTGGCTGAAACACATGAATATTTTATTTGCATCGTCCATATTAGACTTGATGTGTGCATACGTGAATGGACCACTATTCTTACCCACAATCAATTCTGCACGTTGACTGATATAAGAAATCTTGTTTAGACTACCGACAATCATAGGACCAAAGATAACATTACTTGCGTTCATGTCTCTAGTCTTTGTACCGCAGTATGTCACGTTAGGCAAATCAAAATCTAATTCATCCGTAACTAAGAATTCACAATTGGTATGCTCTGTCGCAAGTTGATAGATAATATCTCGCATGTCACCCATGCTACTTTGTTCGCTTTGTTGTTGACTATTGCAGAACAAGAACAATCGTTTGTTGTCTACACGTTTCAAATATTCATCACACTCAGTCAAATCATAATGTTCCCATTTAACTTGAGGTAAGTAATTCTCAAACGATGGATTGATATCAACGTTCAATGCTTTGTATATTTCACGCCAAAGATTGTGCAACAACTTAAAGTTTGCATGATCCTTGTCGCCCATGTATTTTGGAATCAAACAACCAGCCCATGTATTCACATAGACTGTTCTTTCATCATCAATTTCTGGTACAGCATGAACTAGAGTAAACATTCCCATTTTAGGAATCTCATCTAACTTCAAATGTTTGATACCCAAGTCACCAATGATATCAGGATAGTTATTGTGTGCATAAGCAAATTCAATGTCAGGAAACATGCTAATGATTTCTCTGACATATTCTTTGCCTATGAAGCAGTCGCCGTTTCTCCATTGATTGAAGAAAATTACTTTTGTTTTCATTTAGAAATAATCTTAAATTCAGGACAAGGAACGATGAATGCACCACCACTATTCAAAAAGTCTTGTTCACGCTTTTCGAATTCATCAATGAAGTGCCATGGAAGAACCAAAAGATAATCTGGCTTTGCTTTACGCATTTCATCTTCGCTGATAATTGGAATGTTTGTGCCAATAGTCTTCAAGCCAAACTTGTATGGACTACGTTCTGCAATCGCAGTAATGTCGTTGCTATCTAATCCAAAGAATTGCAATAGCGTATTACCTTTAGTGCTTGCACCATAACCATAAACTGTCTTGCCTTTTGCAACTGCATCTCTAACAAAAGAAACAACTTTAACTTTTAGCGCATGTAGTTCTGCACCAAATTCTGCCCATGTTGCTGGATCAGAAATATCATTCTCTACTTTCTCATAGTACAAAATGCTATTGATTCTGAAGTCGCATACATCACGCAAAGGTGCTGTAGCAAAACTAGAAACTTCTGCAATGTCTTTTTGCAAATAGATTCTGAAACTTCCACCATTCGTATCATTCAAACTACAATCAACAATTCTAAAGCCATGTTGTGAGAACAAAGTCTGAATGCTATTTAAGTCGTAGTAATAAACGTGTTCATGGCATATGTTATCAAACGCCATTTGCTTAATCATCAACGGAGTGTAACTCATCTGCAATACAAGAGTACCATCGTCATGCAATACGTTGTATAAGTCTTTGACAAATGGATGTGGATCATCTAAGTCATAGAACATCGCAATGCAACTAATAACTTTTGCTTTCTTGTCTCCGTATCCAGTTTTCTTCCAAGAATCATAACTGAAATAGTCTTGAACAACTTTCGTTGCAACTTTGGAACTTTCTGCAAGATACGTATCGTCTGCTGGATCAATACCAATCTTAATTAGATTGTCTGGAACGTTACGCAATAGAGTACCATCGTTACACGCAATGTCAAGCCAAATGTCATTGTCTTTCAACTTAACTCTTGAAGTCACTTCAGCAACAATGCCCTGTAACTCTTTAGTCATGCTTGCGTTGATACCGCTACGATACCAATACTGTCCCCACATTGTATCTGCTGGCGCTAGGCCATGAAGTCTAACTGCACCTAGTCTAGTATCTAAGTGCAAGTCTAAACTATATTTTTTTCTGTTTTCGTTTTCATCTTTAATGAAATCACTTACGTAGTGGTCGCCAATTTCAAGTACTCTCATATTTAATCCTCATGTGATTTTTCTTCAACTAGTGCAGAATTGCAAAGAATGTTTATTTCTTTTTTGATTCTGCTTCTTTCATCATTCGTTTTATAAATCTTTCTTGCGGTTTCAATGAATGCCGCTTCAAAAAAATTAATCTTTTCGTAGTGTCTAATGTCTTCCTCAAGAAACCACAAACGTAAATTGACTTCCATCAATTGATGTTGGTGTTCTAGCACATCTTTTTGTATTTTAACATACTCGACCAAAGAAGTCAACGCATCATGTTCTTTTTGAACATTGATTAGTTTTTCTTTGTCTTTAATCTGAGTGAGTTTAATTTTGAGAATGGTAATCTTGTCTACAAGTTCACCGACACTTACTGGTATATTAATCATCGTCTTAGTATGTCCATCTCTGAACATTCCTCTCCATATTGAAGTTCAATCAATTTCAGCATCTCAGTCGTGTTGTTAGAGAGTCTGTGCCATTTCTCTTTTGGAATCCAAATGTCTTCGTGTTCGCCAAAGACACCAACGAGTTTTTCAATTCCATCGTTAGAAGTATGTAGTGTCGCATAACCTTCAGCAACAAACCAAAACTCAGCACGTTTCTCATGTTTCTGCATACTCAAAGATTTGCCAGGTTCAACGTTTAACTCTTTTACCTTTAGAGTCTTACCTGTCTCATGTAGCACACGATAGTTGCCCCATTGTCTGTCTGTCTTTGGTGCTTTCCATTCTTCAAGAATCCATCGGCTACTGTTTTGCTTGTCTTGTCCACCAACACCGAATACAAACTTGACTTTTGGATTATCTGCATAGGCATCTTGTTCAGGCACATTGGTGTGATCTCTATCTCCACCATTTGCAAAAATGATTTCTGCGTCAGGATATTTTTCTAATAGAATACGAATGCAATCGATGCTGTTATTAGTGTCATCGTTGAATGCCATGACTTCATCAACCATAGATAGATTACCAATGATTGCAAGTCGTTCGTGAATAGGCATGAATGCTCGACCTTTTTTTCTAGTCAGCCAAGCATCGCTATTCAATCCGATTACTAACATGTCGCCTAGGGTTGCGGAATGTTTGAAGTAAGAGATATGTCCAGAATGTAGTGGATCAAAGCCACCTGTTGCTAAAACAATTTTTGTCATAATTTTTTGTTAAATTCATCACTACACATTTCGTGTACTAAATCTTTGAAAGAATATTTAGGCACCCAATTTAATGTCTGCTTTGCTTTTGTACAATCACCAAGTAATGTGTTCACTTCAGCAGGACGATAAAATTCTTCAGATACTTCAATGAGTTTTTCTCCAGTCTTCATATTGATACCAACTTCATCTAAGCCTTCACCTATCCATTCAATTTGAAAGCCAAGATAATCTGCAACCATATCGCAGAAGTCTCTGACTGAATGTTGTTCACCACTAGAGATAACATAGTCATCCGATACATCTTTTTGCACTAGAAGATACATTGCTTCTACGTAATCTTTAGCATGACCCCAATCTCTGAGTGCTTCTAAGTTACCTAAACGTAATGGCTTTTTATCTCCCACCCATGCATTGATAAGTCCTTGCACAATTTTACGTGTGACAAATTCAGGACCTCTACGTGGACTTTCGTGATTGAATAGAATACCATTAGATGCGTGAATGTCATAACTTTCACGATAGTTGACAGTAATCCAATATGCATATAGTTTTGCAACTGCATATGGGCTACGTGGATAGAATGGTGTCTTTTCTGTTTGTGGCACTTGCTGAACCATGCCATATAATTCACTTGTTGATGCTTGATAAAATTTACATCTTTTATCTAAACTTCGAATTGTTTCTAGCATAGTGAGTACGCTGATGCCATTTACTTGTCCAGTAAATTCGGGCATCTGAAAACTTACGCCAACGTGTGACTGTGCGGCTAAGTTATATACTTCGTCTGGTTGTGTTTTTACAATGATGTTTCGAACATTTGCAGTATCAGTTAAATCACTAACATGCAGTTTGATATCTTCTTTGATGTGTTCAATATTTGTAGTATTGAAACCTGTGCTGAGTCTACGGGCAAGTCCATGCACTTCGTAGCCTTTACTCAATAGAAGTTCTGCTAAGTAACTTCCATCCTGTCCTGTGATTCCTGTAATCAATGCAACTTTGCTCATGTAATCTCCATAAAATAGTGACAGGTTATTCTGTTACGAGGAAACCTGTCGAAACCCTAGTCAGCGTTTAGGCTGCCAATGCGAAACGTGAGTCGTTTGCGTTTACTTTGTTTTCTTCTTTTTACATCGTTGCTGATGTGCTGTCCACTCTGTTACTCTTTGCCCTGTCGAAACTATGCACCCCCATCAAAAGCATTCTTAATCTCCAGCATACTTGTGGCGATCAATCCACTTTCAACCTTCTTTGATCCTGCGTCCAGTTTAGAATACTTTTGGTGGAGGTGGGGGGATTCGCACCCCCGTCCAGAACCTGTTTCTCTTTGCTTCATACAGCAATAACTAACATTATATCATTATTTATACAACTAGTCAATCAGTACCGCATCATATGCTTCACGATAAGATATAAAATCTTTGATGTAATCGTTGCGCTTCTTAATGAACACTTGTGGATGTTCAGAGTCAACGGCAATCATAATTACAATTTGTGATATTGGTATACCAGTTCGTTCTTCATACATGACTGCATAGGCAGAACATTGCATAAAGTATCCTTTAATCCAACTCTCTTCTTTTAACTTGCTTGAAGTCTTGAAGTCGATGATAGATAACTTACCATCATATTCTGCAATACAGTCAACTCTACCAGCAACTTTTAAATGATGAGAATACAAAGGAATCTCTAGCGCATGAATGTTATTTACATGTTCATCTAATAGAGGTTGTAAAGACTTGAACATAGCAACAGAATCTGGCATCGTCTTACGTGCATAGTCTTCTTCGTTGTTCAAATAGTTTTCGCAAATCTTGTGTACTCTAGTGCCACGGCTGGATGCTTTAGTGGAGATACGATTGGCTTCTTCTTCACCGACACGTTTTCGCCATTCTATGATTTTATCTTTACCATGCTGAGATGTGATAGTAGTCACGGAAGGATATAGATTGCCTTCAGGCGTTTTATAAAAACGCTTGCCGTTTATTGTTTCGGTTTCTAGGTCATAATCAATATCACAACCAACATGTTTAAAGTTCATTTTTATAGTACCACAAAATATAGATTAAAGTATTTATCTCCGTTACTTTCGAGACCCCCACTAAAATGAATTATAGGAAGATTAGATAAGTCTTTCAGTTTATCATGTATATTGATAAATGTCAAGTTTGATACATCTCTTGATATGTCGTTCAAACGTAATGAATCAAACTCCAGTTCAAATCCACGCTTACTGGTGTTCTCATCTTTTACCGATGCCGCTCTAGTGATTTTAGTCTTCTCTAAAAATTCTGGATACAAATTAAAACCACTGGCATCAATCAATGATTTGTATTCGCTTGCGGATCTCAAATCATATCTAGTCACTACAGATTTAGACTTAACCCATTTGAATCCAAATCCAAAATTCTTAAAAGGAGTTTCACAATAAACTTTATACTTTGCGATATCACCATCCGCTTCAATAGCAAACATGATACAATGACAAGTCTTATATTCTGACATTAATCTAAGAACATATTTTTCTGGAAACTCATATTTGCGAACGAGTTTAAGAACATCGTTGACGGATGTAAAACTTTGTTTTTTATAGATGAAAACAATAACACGATCACGTACAAGGTGTTCTTTGGTAACTTTAACAGAATGATGAATTTTGATTCTATGTGCCAACCAAAATTCACTTTGAAAATTACTTAAGAATTCCTTAACGTGTGCGTTATCTGTCCTAACAGAATCTAGTGCTAGGTTTTTTGGATTTAATTTTTTTAAGTCTATTTCACCTAGACTAGAGAGTGTTGATTCCGTCTTCATGTTGTAATTTCGCTAAAATATAATCTTTTACCAATGAAGAACGAACGATATCATCTACAGTAAATTCAATCTTTGTGAATGCATTCATGTGATATGCAATGTCAAAGAATTTAAGAATTCCTGATACGTCATTCTTCTTCTTATTCAAGTCAGTTTGGCGATAGTCTCCACACCAAATAATCTTAGAGCGATAGCCAACCCTTGTCATAACTGTATCTATCTCTTCAAATGTCATGTTCTGCATTTCATCTACAATAATGATAGCGTCATCAAATGACATACCACGAATGAATGATGTAGAGATAAATTCAATGTGTCCTTGCTCTTCTAATCTATCCCATGCATCTTTGCGACCAAAAAGAGTGTCGCAGATTTGACGATATGGTTGTTGATAGATTTCCATCTTCTCATTTACGTCACCTGGCAAATGTCCAATCTCTCTTGATTGAACAGCAGAACGTACTACAATAATTTTATTAAATGGATTTGCTTTATCCATTACTTCTTCGATTGCTTTATACAATGCACAGAATGTTTTACCTGTACCTGCTACGCCATGAAGTGCTACAAAATAGTCTCCACGTTTGTATGCTTCGAAAAATAGTTTTTGGTTTTCTGTTAACGGATCAAAAGTTTTTAAATCATCTAGTCTGAGTCTGAGTGTGTTATTGACCGCTTTTGTTCTAGGGGGTTGTTGAATTTCTGGTTCGGTATTTGCTGATTTAGATACAGCAGGTTTTCTTGCCATGGGTGCCCTTTTTGTAGTTGTAGTGGTTTTGTGTATCCCCATTATTAGAATGTATTAACATTACCCCTCGGATGTGCTTCTTTAGCCTTCGCAAGGACTTCTCTAAATCCATTGTCTGGCTTTCGAATGCCCAATCTGATTGGATCACCTAATGATGGTGCGCCTAGCATAACAGATTCATATTGAGGATTCTGTTCTAAGAATTCCTCTTTATCAGCAATTTTAAAAAGTTTCTCAATTATTTCGCCTGTCTCACGATGGCGAAAGTTGTATGTTGGCATTCTTTACTCCGTATGAGAACCACTCTGGTGTTTCTCTGTTTTTCCAATTAGCGAATCTCGCCTTATCATGTATATAGTAGTTTTGATACGAACGAATAGAATCATTCGTCACTTTATATATATCAGGCATTGCAGGCGTGGGTTCGGTGAATGGAACATCAGCAATGTTCTCTGGAGGCATACAAAGATACTTTGCATATTTTTCACATGCATGATGCTTGCCATATCGATGTGTATACTCAGCCATCAAGTGAGTCCACATTTGATACAACCAAATGTAGTTTTGTTTGCTTGCACGAACCCATATGTTTGATGGATGATTAACATGTGATGCTTTCATCAAGCCGTATTCAATGATTTCGTTTTTCATGCGCCAACGTTGAATGTTACGATTGTTTGAAGTCTTATCTATGAATTTGTCGCCATCAAGAACACGGTGTGCGGTAGACATGAGTTGTGCATACTCAATAATCATTTTTACAACGTGTTTGTCTAAGTGCATTTCTGCACAAACTTTTGGTTCGTGATTCAAATAAAAAATGTTCAATCTAATTTCTCCACAAGTATTTTATCGCCTTGGTCTGTACCAAACGACATGTTATCATAGTATACACGAACTAGACCCTTTCGTGCAAGTGAAACACAGGTAACACATGCACCAAAGTAATTTACATTTTCGGTAATGTCTTCAATGGATTGGCTTGGTACACCTTCAGCCCGTGATAACATTTCTGTCATCAATACAATATCTTCCATGCCATCATTGAATTCACTATCACCTTCATCAATAATTTCCATTAACACTTCTAAGTTTTCATCAGACAATTTCTTAAAGAATTTGCCTAATGATGTATATGGATTACGCATCAACATTTTTGCTACTGATTTTGTGACTGGCAAAAGTTTATCTGATTCGATAATTTTTTCCATACATGGATGCGAGTTCTCAAAGTCAATAGGTTCTTCCATTTTAAATCTCCACGTATTTTAGTTTAAAGTCATCGGCACGATTTTCATAATTAATATATCCACGTGGATTGCAAACAACCCTAGTAGTACCAATCATGTAGTCAAATTCTTCATGTGTGTGCCCGTGAGTCCACAATTTGATTTGTGGATTGTCAAGAATGAATTGATCCAAACGGCTACTGTATGCGCCATTCATTAACACTTCTTCTTTGTATCGTGGATGCGTAGATGCTTTGCTAGGCGCATGATGCCCAACAACAACATACTTGTTTGGATTCTCACCAAGCATTGCAGTAGTCACTTGAATGTATTGTAACATTTTCTTGTGATCCTGTACAGTATCTTCTGGTGTGAATCTAGCAGGACGCTTATGAAATTCTGCTTTCTGAATTGGTTGCCCATTGTCATCTAGTTTCACATTGCCATCGCCGTCATATGCATTGACCATAGTTTTGTATGAAACCATTTCGTTACTGTTTTGAATAATACGAAAATCGTTCATCATACCACGAATATGTGAAAGAGTAACAGGGTCTTGTGCATTCATGTCAGTCCACAATGTACCACCAATGAATGTTACGTCATCAATGACTACATGCTCTTTATCGAGGATATGTAGATTCTCAATATGTCCTAAGTACTTTCGTAGAATGGTAAACGTTTCAGCAAAGTCGCCGTGATAGTGTTCATGGTTACCGACAACATAAATTACTTTGGGAAATTGAAATGCACAGCGAGTAAAGAAATCAACATAACGTTGAGTTTTACCGCCTTGCACCATACTGTAAACATCAGGATCACGAAAATCTGATGCAACACAGATATCGCCAGACAGTATTAATACGTCAGCGTTTTCTTCATTCTTTAAAATCAAGTCACCAAATTCTAGGTGAACATCGGAAGCAATAGCAATTTTCATTTTTACTCTCAATCTGTGTGAGGTGGGAGAATATAATCTTCACAATAGAATTGTAGTTTAGCAATAGTCTCATTTACATCTTTATGCAGTATAGCAATACCGCCAGCGGCTCCAAACGAATCAATTACGTCTGGAGTATCATCCACCAATATGGTTGTGGATTTTGCATATTCGGCTTTTAATTTGCGCCCAGGCACAGTATTTATTTTATAATCTATACCACGTTCGCAAAGCCATTGCGTCTTTTGAATTGTCACTTCGGTATGATACTTTAGACCACCACTTGAAGTCAACATTTCAATCTCAACATTAGGAATAGTTCGCACGTAGGCAAGCAATTCTTTTCCGCCTTCGTACCAATCTAATGTCGCAAAGTTTTCACCTTCAATAAATTTAGTCCAGTTGGAAGAAAAGTTTTTTCTGTCTCTAGACGAACCAGGACTTTCGCCAAAGAGTTCAAAGTAACGTTTCTCAAAGTTACAAACAACACCGTCCATGTCGAGATATAGTTTACTTACAACCATAAAAACATTCCAACAAAAAAGAATATGATTACAAAATATTCCATGAGAGTAAAGTTTATCATTAGTTTATAAAACCAAGGATACTGCATCAATCTATCATATATGGAAAGTTTCATTCTGACATTCTCGCAATTAAATTTTGTAAAACAGGTTCTATCTCAAAAATGGGAACGCTTGACATATACTGAACGTATGTTACAACGTCAGCACCAGTCAAGCCTTTGTCCCATGCTTCAAGGATGTATCGTTCTATTACTGCACGGTCATCCATATCACTCCAATCGATATCATGTTCGAATATATGCTTCAGCGAATGCACGGTCTTCGTAATCCGCAACGTCTGTATCAATCTCATCAAGCAGATTAACAGGTTTCTTTGCAGAAGACTTTGCCATCGCATTCATAATTCCATCAAGGGAATCACCAGCAGGAACAGGCGTAGGAGTAACTTTCTTTGCTTTCGCAACAACAGGCTTAGTCGCTTTGACAACAGGTGCTTTAGCAGGTTTAACAGCCTTCACTTTAGCCGGTTTTGCAACGGGTGCAGTACCAGCGCCAACGAGTTCATAACTCACAACTGTACGGCCATCACGATTGGCACGAACAGCAAAGCCCGTGTTTTTCTTGATTTCCCACAGATAAGTAGAAAGGCGAGTCGCAACGATACCATCAATCGCACGAATGGTGCTAACAGGTACGGGTGCTTTTGCGTTTTGCAAAACTTCAAAAATCTTTGTGTATTGTTGAACAGATTTAGTCATAATATAATTTCCTTAAAAGAGTTAACTAAGATATACATGGTAACACACCATGTGGTGTTTGTCAAGCGGTAACAACAAAAGGTTTGTTCCACTTGCCAACATTGATATGAGCGTAGTAAGCGGTGTCGAAATAATCCGTCATTGCATCACTATTGTCATAATAATCACCAGAATACATTGCGGTAACGATTTTGGTCATTAGTTCTTTTGCTTTACCAGAATAGTGGTTCTGATAATGGTAGGGATTCACTTGGTCGTAACCAGTCGTATTGGGTTGAAAACCACGTGCCATTTGATAAGAGTCACGGCCGCAAGTTTCGTTTGCGTTCGCAATAAAGTCAACGGGTGCGGACTTGATTGTGCATGTGATAGAGAGACTATCGCAACGCAAGGAATACTTAACGCCAGTACCTTTAAGTGCCGCATCAAGGTTCGCTTTGATCTTTGCTTTACGTTCTTGATTCATATAAGCCATGTTCAATTCACTCCATAAAAAATAGCGTCTTCATCATACGAATGACATGCATACATCATCATATCGTGGTAAGCATTCATTGTATCAAGGAAGTCCTGATAAGTCAAGTCAATTTCCTCTTGCTGTTGGGTTAAAGCAACATCTTGTAATTCAGCATTTATCAAGTCAAGATTCATAATTAGTCCTTAATCTCACAACCAACACCCCTAGTATCGCATGAAATACCGCACCTGTCAAGGGCTTTTCTGGCAAATGTCGCAAAAAAACAACAAAATTAGGGCGGTTTTGGGCGGTTTTCCGCTATAGTTTGATGCTAGAGTACGTCCGAACCCTCAGAGTCGCCCAAACGGCGGTCTAGGGCTTCAAAATCAGCATCTAATCTACTATGGAAAGAGTCTTCCCCATCATCACCCGAAACCAGCCAGTCGATCCTTTGTACATAAATTTGTGCCAATAAAAGTGACATTCTAGCAATTTTAAATTTTGCAATTGTTTCTGGCGAATAGCCATAACCTTTTTTATCACCCCATTCATTCACTTCCTCAGAATCATTGTTTAGAATAAGTTGTTCAATTTCATCGGCAATGTGTCCGAGTTCATATTGTTTGTATTGAAAATGTCCGCCACTCATAATTACCTTCCTGTAATAAATCCCACAACAAAACCAAACGTTCGAATACACCAAACCTTGAAACGGAATCTTTTGTTTATACCATTTCGTTTGGATTCATCGTATCGATTACGCAATATTGGATTCACACGGTTCCTCCGTAGTACGGAATCAACAGTTCTAAAGCGGCAATGATTTTAATGTTGTTTGCAACATCTTCTGGATGCAAATATTTACCTTCTTTAAAATCTTCAAGTTCTTTTTGCAAATATTTTAATTGATCCTTCAATACCAACAGAGTAATTCTGTCGGCAGTATCAAAATCAATTGTAAGTCCGTTACTCATAATTCAACTCCATAAAATTTGTTTCTTCAGGAAGAATTTCCATCACTAAAGTATCTTTACTTTTCTCAATCATATTCGTCAATACGCCATGTCCGTATCCGCTTGTACCATACAAACGTTTGTTGCATTGATATACTGAACCAGACGAACCTTCAAAATAATATGAATGTTTGTCTTCAGTAATTTTAGTCACTCCAGAATTTAACTGCCAAGAGTCACTACCGAGATAGCCGCCATACCAACACGCAAAAATCCTGTAGTGAGATTTATTTTCTTTGTTAGTCAGTTTGACCATTAGCCATTTGTCTGGTGTGTAATCGCTCATTGTTCAACTCCAAAGTCTTTCTTAGCCTGTTCCCAAACTTTGCGTGGATTCATAATACACCAAGCACCAATAATAAACGGTGCTATAATCATAAGCAATAATTTCTTATACCATGGCATCATTCTTCAACTCCAAACTCTTGTGTTATTTGATTCACCATATCACACATGCAACTAAAACAAGTTGGACAGAATGATACACTTAGCATACCAAAGTAGCCGTGTATGCCGCCTTCGTCATCGGTGAATGAGCAATTACAAACACTACATTTGTTCATGCGAATTCCTCAATGTCGAATTTAGTCATAACGATTTGACCTTTAACTTTCTTCGGATAGAATTCTGGTGTTGTCATTGTCTCTGCAACAAGAATCTTACCAAGTGCGATCCATTCAACAAGTGGCATTGAAATGTCAGTATACGTTTCAAGATATTCTTGGCATTCTGAGAATGTCTCAAATTCTTTTGCATCTAGTGTGTTTGTTAGTTTTGGTTTTGCGAGTAACATAATAATTTATTCCTTATAAACAAGTGATGAGGTGCCATCATATCGTGAAATGTCTTCGTTCCATGATGGTGGTTGTCCGCATTCAAAGTGCATCACATCACGCCCTTGAATGTCTTCTTCTATATTCAAAAATTCAACTTCATCGGTGTAGTGCCAATCGTGGCACCACTCACAATAGACTTTAAATCTATCGTTTGCCATTTTTCGTTTGCTTTGAAAGCCAGTCATATTCACTCCGCAGAAATTGGGTCTAAACAAAATTGTCCAAACTCTTCCCATGTGCCATCAAATATAACTTGCTTGTGGCCGCTATCATATACAGTATTGCAATTCTGCACAATCACTTTGTTGTCATACACATGGTATTCATAATCTTGCCAGTGGTCACGACCGACCATTGGTGCATAGATATAAATTCCACCAACACCGTGTTTCAATTGAACAACTAATTGTGCGGCAAGGCAACTCATGCCATTTGCTTCCATTGAATTCTGCTCACCATAGCCATTGACAATGGTTTTAGAATTTAAAAACTGAGCCAGTTCATGTCCATGCCCTGAGGGATATCCATCGTATTGACGATAGATGCACATGATTGCCTCAGCCGAACCATCATCGGTACTGCTATCATCATACACAAAAGTTAAAGACCGAGTACCCATTACATATTCTCCTTTGCCATATCATAACCATTCATAAAATCATCATTGGAAAACAACAAGTCATTCCAACGCTTCTCAACAATTTTTTCAACCCATTCAACTGGACATCCAACTTGCTCTGCAATTTCTTCGCAAAGCATAACTGTAGTGTCTAGTATCTCATTAATTTCTATTTCAATATCGCTCATTATGCATCCTCACGCATTACACTAACACCAATCAACATGCCGATTAGACCGCCAATCGCAATCATCATTAGGGTCAACAAGTCGGCATCGGGATTCACTTCAATACCACCAACGGCACCAAAGACAATTAGAAAACTAACAAGCATTATAATAGAACCACGCATTAATTCCAACTCCTAACATTAAGTACTTCAATTTCAAC